>Ga0302140_10008225_pt1 | contig 12993 bp, 11 predicted proteins | sample I_Bog_E1_1_FD_202095 | JGI IMG/M metagenome (GOLD analysis project Ga0302140, IMG submission 202095) | Peat permafrost microbial communities from Stordalen Mire near Abisko, Sweden - I_Bog_E1_1 | ecosystem: Environmental > Terrestrial > Soil > Wetlands > Peat | place: Sweden: Abisko, Stordalen...
GGGTAAGACTTTATACGGAACTACTCGAGATTAGTCCAAGGCCAAGAAGATGGCACTGATCGATATCTAGACGCTTCGGAGGTGCTGTTTCACTTTGCCTAGATAGATTCGAGACAACATTCGAAGATGAAACAGTCGATCCGGTAACGAGCGAACGGGTATGTGATTCTCGGCAAGTATTTGTCGTATAGACGTGAACTGCGTTGCATGTTTATTAATAAATGACTCAAGTAGAGCGACTGACCCGTCTGAGGCTGACTGCGGATGAATACAGACCGTCCAGATACCTGTAGCCTTTGTTTGTGGCGCCCAAAGCTGCTGTGGAATCCATGTTGCTCCTTGCCATCGGAAAGGGCTTTGTGCGAACCCGTCGGATAAAACATCGAGTTTCTCGTGTTGCAGGATGCGGAGAGTAGTTCGATCGAAGCCGTGACGCGGCGCAACCCAGATGCCTGGTTTTAGCCCATGGCTGCGCAGAATCGACAATCCTTCGTGGATCCAATCTCGCTGATAGGCTTCTGGTGCGCCTGCGAACTCGGTGTTTCGATGAAGTGGTAGAAGGCTGTGTCCGTCAGAGTGGCATAAATGCTGATAGCCATGCATGCCGATGGTTGCGCCATCGTTCTGAAGGCTGCGCATCTGCTGCCAGAAGCTGGGATCAGGCGGCTTGACCTGAAACTCTGCATCACGATTATCAGGAATGACTGCCAGGATTGGCTTAATACTGTAACGGGTCAATATGGGTAGATACCGATTCCACTTGGCAGCATCCATCGTAGGGCACAGATCGTCAAAGCGCAAAAGATAACGAGCCGGTTGGGCCTTTCTGTGGATTTTCACGGAAGCACCACATGCTCGGGTGCAGGCTCAGCGCTGGGCATGAGCCGGTATGTCCAGTAGCAAAGAAATACAAACGTGCTGATTGTCCAAAGCGAGGTAGCGAGGGCGATACCAGCCACACCAAACCAACGCATGCATACGATATTCAGGATCACGTCCAACACTAGATTTATAACGCCGCAGTAGAGTATCAGTGAGGTTCGCCGAATAGCTACCAAATACCGATAGAACACACGACTGACGATGTAGAAAGGCAGCTGAATCGCGTACATCGCCTGGACAGGCGCTACTGCAGCCGTATCCTGTGGACCAAAGGCTCCGTGTTGAAAGGTGAGTCGAATTAACAGATCTGAGCCGAATATCATTGCTGCCGCTACCGGGACAGAGACCAAGGCGGTTAAGCGAACGTAGGTATTGAGAGTGTGGCGACAGGCATTCCAATCGCGGCGAGCAACCATTTGGGAAAAGTAAGGTGTAACTGCAGTTGCGACCGCACCGGCGAGGATATTTAGGATTACGCCTACGAATCGATTGGCGTACGCCAGCGTCGAGACACTGCCCGACGGAAGCGTGGCTGCCATTCCCTGGTCAACGAGCAAACCGCTGGAGGCGACGAGGCCGCTCAGTAGAATAGGTCCATATTGGCCGGCTACTTCGCGGATGGCGGGGCTGAATCCATGCCATCGCAGGGTGAAACGATAGCCATGGGTATGCATCATCCAGACGACGAGCAAAGCGTGCACCGCTGCGCCGAAGACGTTGCCGTAGACAAGAGCCCAGACTCCGAAGTGGGACGCGAGGAGCCAAGCGCTTAAGACAACCGACAGAGGAGTCGCGACAGGAGCCAGCGCCGGCCACGCAAAACGATCAAAGGTATTGAGAACGGCTGTGCAGTTAGAAGCAATGCCCGCTATCACCACGACGGGAAGAAGGCCGTAGAAGAGATGTTCTGTAAATATCAGCTTTGCTGCGGGAAAGTGGGCTGCGATGATCGGAAAAAACAGCTTCGCAGCCGCCGCCATCAGCAGCGAACCGCCGATAAGCAACATGCAGGTCCAGAGCATTGCGCTAGAGAGCAGTTCCTGTGCGCGAGAATGCCCCTCGTGCTCCCGAACCCGGACCAGAGTTGGTACAAGGGCCTGATTCATAGATTCTGAGAATAGATTGATCAGCAGTCCGGGAATCAGAAATGCGATAAGGAATGCGTCCATAGCATCGCTGCGGCCAAAGGTGCCAGCGATTGCAAACTCTTTGAATGTAGCTACGAGTTTGACGATGGCGCCGGCAGCGGTGACAACAACTGCTGCACGGAAGATGCGTCGGTTGATGCTTGGGCCGCCGATAATAGGTGATGCACCAGATCCAGATTTGGAGGGTGAACTAGTCACGGTTCTGCCATTCGAGTGGATACTGGAGATGCTTGGGCCCGACTGTATCGGCTTGGACACTATCGCCAGTCTAACTGGATTGCGGGCGCACCGGGTAAATGATCGTCTACGGCTTGGGACAAGACTGCCTGGGTGTACTTTGCCTCAGCATATGAATGATCGTGGGCGATGCGCCCCGCAAGAGCTGCTAATCCGAAGAACAGCCATGTGGTTCGGTTCTCCTCTACTGACCCAACCATGGAAGTGATTGTCCAGACTGCGAGTGTGGTGGCGAATGCAATACGCAGCTGCCCTGACATTCGTGAGATTGACCAGGTTACACAGATGAGTATGGTGAAGAAGATCGTGAGAGCCAGCAGTCCACCGGTTACAAGAACAGCCATTATGGTATTGTGCGCTGTATCGCCTGTTGCAAGGTGTGCTGCGGCAGTGTAGTTGCCTGCCCCGTAGCCAAACCACGGCCTCTGCGCAAAAGCGCGCGATCCAGCGATCCATATATTGTAGCGATCGTTCAAATCTGACGAGCCAAGCTGTTCTGGAATGGTTGCGAGTCGATCCAGAGATTTGGTTGGAACGAAGATCCACAATGTGCCAATCATGAGTGACATCCCTGCGAAGACCGCGGATGACGCTCGAGGGCGCCAAACTACCAGTAACAGGACCGAGCCCAGCAACCCAACTATGGCTCCTGAGAAGCCTCCGCGCGAAGCCGTAAGTACAACTGCGAGCAGGCCAGCAGGTAAGTAAGCCATGGCTAATGCGCGTACGACCCACGAGTTGTCAGCGGAGAAAAGATACGTGGCTAGTGGGAAGCCTAGGTCCAGAAATCGCGCAACGTCATTGGGATCCTGGCCCTCGGCCACGTAACGGATTTGTTCAGCTGCCGAGGCGCTCGCGGAGGAGAAGTTCACAACGGTAAGAAGGGCAAGGACCCAACAGCCTGCCACAAGAGCTCGGATTAAATTGCGTAGATCCTGTGGGGTGCTGGCGAACTCCCAGATTAGCCACACAATTGCCATGACCTGAAAGTATCCGCGAATTTTGTCCAGAGTGGCAACGGGATCGATGGTCCAGAAATAGCTGCAAACAAAATAGAGGTACAGGACCAACACAAGCCACTGAATCGGCCCCGGTTGAAGGAATTTCCTTCTGGCGAACACTGCGGGGATAGATACGATCAGAAGAAGCAGGCCGAGCAAACGTGCAATATTTCCCAGAGGCTCGCCCAAGTCGAGGGAGTACTCCCACGGCACGGCAAACGCGAAAAGGATTAGTAATACATTCATGATTCGGGCCATGAATCCTCGTGGTTCGTTCGGTCGTCTTTTGTCATCAACGAACATTTTTAAAATCTTTGTGAGTAGACAAGTCCTGCATAGATCGAAACTCCGATAGCTGACTGAATTGCCGACTCAAGGCTCTTGTTGAGTAGGTTCTTAGCGGCGCTGTCTGGAACGAACAGGATGTCTCGATCGCGCACGACTTCGTCGGGGTCTTGTCCACGAATCATTCTGTGAAGATTCAGTGTGGTAAGGGTTCGCCCACCAGATTGGTCACGGATGAGAATTGCCTTGGTAGCGGCTGCGTTTGGCGTAGCTCCCCAGGCCAATGAGAGCGCCTGTACTACTGTCAATCCTTGTACGGGATCGACTGCGAATCCGCCTGGACGCACTACGTCGCCTATTACGTAGACGAGTCCGGCTCTGCTCACCTGGATCGTGTCACCGGGGGCAAGTTCCGGATTGTGCTCGACCTTTGTCTCAACGCCACTGGGATCAAGTACGAATAGATGAGCTGTGTGAGAGTCGTTGCGATGATAGATGGTTACAAGGCGACCGGCGTTGGATGAAAGCCCCGATGCGGATGAAATCAGATCTAATAAACGGTGATGAACAGTGTATGGATAGACGCCGGGCCGTATTATCTCGCCGAGCACACTCACATCTTGTCCGACGGCGCTGGTGATCAATACTGATACTTGCGGATGCAACAGTATCCCGTGGTCGAACAAGGCCTTTTCGATGATTGCTGATGTTTGCTGTTCGCTTAGACCGACGATATTTATTGAACCCACAAAAGGAAGCGAGACAGAACCATCCGCGGCTACACGCACTGCGGAACGAAACTCGGGCGTGTGAAACTCGCTCACGTCGAGGAAGTCTCCGGGACCGATGGGTAAAGCCATGGCTGGAGTGGAGGTGTGGATTGCTTCATCTGCAGAAGATTGGCTGACTGCGGGTGCGATCGCGTTCCAGATGGGCGGCGCTTCTTTGGGGTCAGGTGTCTGACTGGAGGGTTGATCTTTTGGCAGACGAACAACTCCACTGGGAAGGCCGGAAGTATTTGGCGTCGGAGCCTGTCCGTGGAGTATAGACGCGGAAACTGTGAGCAATGTAACCGAGACGATGAGCCTGCGTCTGAGCGTACCTTCGAGACTCAGAGCATCGAGCAGAAATGCACCGCTCAAGGCAATCCATACTCCAGCGACGAAGGTTATTGCCATGTATAGCGCGGGATCCGGTGTTACTGGTTTGAAGGGCTGCCGAGCATAATCCACCACTAAAATGCTGGAGGCGTGAACTCCCGCTGACAGCGTCGCTTCGTCGATGCGATGCTGCAGTCTGGCGCTTAGTTCGCGCCCGGCTATCACTTGCTCATGCAGCATGGAGTACTGGGTCATCGCGTCATTCTGGCGAACGCCTTCAGCCGTTCGTGCATCGAGTTGCTTTTGTAATAATTCCTCTCTATTTGTTGCTGCTTTCCAGGTTCGTCGAAAAGCCTCAAGGAGATTAATATCCTGCTCCTTCAACTGCTGCTCAAGAGCTACAGTCGAACGCTGCAACTCTACTACGCGGGGGTAGTTTGGTCCGTGCTCGGCCTGCAATTGAGCAAGTTCCACATCAGTTTCGCTGAGACGAGTATGAATTTGCTGAGCCATGGATGCACCACCGGCGCTCATTTCAGCCTGGATTTCAGGATTCGCCGCGAGCACCTGTTCCGGGCTGCCGAGTTGGGCTTCGCGGTAGAGTGCTTCGCGCAGAATTCGGTCTCCAGTCGCGGCCGCGAGCAGTCGGCCTGCTTCATCCACCTGCTGGGTCATGGGATTATGCAAAGTGTCAACCGGAGGGCCACCGGGGACGGGTTGCTCGGTATTCATGAATCCATGTTGCCGTTCGAATTCAGCGAGCTTTTCTTCATTGCGACGGACTTGCATCGTGAGCACAGCGAGTTGCCCTGCGAGCCAACCTGATGCTTTTTGCGTTGCGTCTACACGCGTCTGACTCTCCAACAGGGTGTAGTCTCGCACCAACGTGTTGGTAACGTTGGCGGCTTGTGCTGGATCTTTGCTACGGTAAGTCACTTCCACTAGCAGAGTTCTCGGAAGGGTTCGTACATGGAGTTTTTTTGCAAAAGTTTCAAGCAGGTAGCCCTGGGCTTCGGGTGAGGGATTCTGTGGGTCGAAGTCAGGAAAGTCTTTCGCAAACTTTTTGCTAAAGGCTAGAGACCGATAAAGCTTCAATTCAGTAATGACACGCCAGGCCAACTGCTCGCTACAAAAGACGTTTACCAACGTTTCCAATTGCAGTGGGGTACTCAGGATTGAAGCGGGAGCGATCGCTTCGGCACCCTCAATCGACAATGACGATACTGGCTGAATTCGCAGAGCTACTGTCGACGATGCTTGGTACTGACTTGGCACAATCAGGCAGTAGAGGCCACAAAGCGCGAGCAGGCCGCCAATCGTGCAGAGCAGCATCCTGCGTCGTCGCAGAATCATCTCAGCAAAGTGTCGAATGGAGTAGTCACGGGCCCCGGAATCGATCCTGTGTGGGACGAGCTGGTCTTTGGGTTGAGCTTCAGAATCAGGAGAATCTACCACGCAGCATTGTCCTCAAAGCCGGAAATTCATCCAGCAAGGCATGTCTACGCAGATTGGAGAAAAATAAAAGCAAATATTACAGATGAAGTTAAGGAGAAGTTTCCAGCATTCCCCTCGTTTCGTCAAACTTTTCTTTTGAACGCAGTGAGGGTTCTGACCCATGAGAGCATGACAGTTCCCTGCCCATGCTTAATTGTCGCTTGACCGATACCAATCTAGGGTTCGCCGCAATCCTTCCCTTAGATCTACCTGTGGCTCGTATCCAAGCAGGTCTTTGGCCAGCGAAATGTCCGCTAGAGAATGCTTGATGTCGCCGGCGCGTTCTGGCGCGTAGTTGACCTTGCCGGAGTATCCGGTTAATTCGCGAAGTACTTCCACTACCTCGTTGAGGGTGATTCGGAAGCCTGTTGCCAGGTTCATTACCTGCCCTGAGACCTTGTCGCTCGGTGCGGATGCAGCCAGGAGATTTCCGTGAACAGTATTAGCTATGAAGGTAAAGTCGCGACTGGTCTCGCCGTCACCATAGATGGTAGGTTCTTCCCCTGCCAGCATCTTGCGGCAGAAGACCGCGAGTACGCCGGAATACTGTGAGGTTGGGTCCTGATAGGGGCCGAATACATTGAAGTACCGGAGAGAGACGGTATCGATCCCGTATACCCGCGCGAAGGAACGCATGTAGTACTCGCCCGTCAACTTTGCGACAGCATAGGGCGAGATCGGATTTGGCAGCATCTGCTCGTGTTTAGGGAGTGTTGGTGTATCACCGTATGCGGAGGAAGAGGCGGCGTACACGACTCGCTTCACGCCCGCTTCCTTTGCTGCCCATAGGAGGTTCACCGTAGCGTCTACGCATGCAATGTTGGAAGATATCGGGTCGATCACCGATCTAGGGACCGAAGGTAATGCCGCTTCATGAAAAACAACTTCGATTCCGGCACATGCAGTGCGGGCTACCTCTAGATTTGCGAGATCACCCTCGACAAATTCCATTGCCTCAAGCCCTATCAGATTCGCGCGCTTGCCGGTGGCGAAATTATCAACTCCACGCACCGAATCTCCGCGCGAAATGAGTGCTGCTGCAATTGACCGCCCAATAAAACCTGCCGCTCCCGTAACCAAATACTTCGCCAAAGCAATGACTCCTCAAAATAAGCCTAAGACTCAGGATACAACCCAGGTGCGATGAGGACGAGTTTGGAGGACGCCCGAGTCGCGGCGCAACCATTTAGAATCAAAGGGACATGAGTACAGCAGCCACGCCGACGCCGTCCCGCACCCGAGATCTAATCCGCAAGATGGAAACCCGCGAAGCCCGCATAGGCATAGTCGGCATGGGATACGTCGGCCTGCCTCTAACTCTTCTTTTCAGCGCAGAGGGTTTCCGCGTGACTGGTTTCGACATTGAGGCCAGCAAAGTAGCCACACTAAACAGCGGTGGTTCGTATATCGTCCGGATTACGCCGGAATCGATTCAGGAGGCGCAGAAAGTTGGTTTCTGCGCGACTTCAAATTACGCAGACGTTGCTGAAATGGATGCTGTGATCATCTGCGTGCCGACTCCGCTGAATGAGTATCACGAGCCCGATTTGAGCTATGTAACGGGCACGGTTGAATCGATTGCTCCGTATGTAAAAGAGGGGCAATTGATTGTTCTCGAAAGTACGACTTATCCCGGCACGACGGAAGAGCTTGTCGTCCCCAGGCTGCAGTCGGGGAATCCAACAGGTTTGAAGGTTGCGCGCAAGGATGAGGATTGGGGCATCCATGTTGCGTTCAGCCCGGAACGCGAAGATCCAGGGAACGATACAGTCGCACGCCATGATATTCCCAAGGTAGTGGGCGGGTGCGGCGCCGTGGCATCCGAGCTAGCTGCTGCGATGTATGGAGCTATTTTCCGTAAAGTTGTGCCGGTCAGTTCGCCGTCCGTTGCCGAGATGACTAAGCTGCTTGAAAATATTTATCGTTGCGTCAATATTGCGTTGGTGAACGAACTCAAACAGCTTTGCATGAAGATGGGCATCGACATTCATGAGGTGATCGACGCTGCCAAGACGAAGCCTTTTGGGTTCCAGGCTTTCTATCCTGGCCCCGGACTTGGTGGTCACTGCATTCCGATCGACCCGTTTTACCTGTCCTGGAAAGCGAAGCAGTTTGACTTTCACACTCGATTTATTGAGTTGGCTGGTGAAGTGAACACGGCTATGCCCTATTTCGTTCTCGATCAGATTGCAGCCGGCCTCAATGAACACGCTAAGGCGATTAAAGGGTCTAGCATTCTTGTGCTTGGACTAGCATATAAGCGCGACGTCGATGATCTGCGGGAGTCTCCATCCTTGACGATTCTTGAGCTGCTGCGAGCAAAAGGCGCCAAAGTCGCGTACAACGATCCTTACTTTCCAAAGGTTGGCCAAGGTCGACACTACGCCCTGAACATGACCAACACGCCGCTGGATAATCTGGGCAGCTACGACGCAATCGTTATCGTTACGGATCACACGACATATAACTACAAAGAGATCGTCGAACAGTCCAAGTTGATTATTGATACCAGAAACGCCACAAAGGGCATCGTCAGCGATAAGATCCTCAGGTGTTAGTGGGCTTTTTCGCAGAGTATTCCATTTCTCAGTATCGCAACGCTATCGAATAGCGATCCATCTGCACTTTCAAGAACCGTCTTTGGTCAGGGGAAGGCTATGCCTGCGCCGATCATTCCCCGCTTGACCACCTGGCGTAGTTTTTGAGGCACAACGGATCGGGCGACGGGCATAAACGTTCGGGAGCAAAGCTGGCGAAGAACTACGCTAGTGTCGCTCCAGGGAATAAATCGCCATACGTTGTGACGGTTGGTGATTAATTCCCATCGGGCGATGCGCATGAAGTGTGGGATCGTGATCGCGGCGAGATTGGTATCCGGTTCGATGGCTGGTCTGGACAAGGTCTTTCCAGACACGAACCAATCGCGGATTCTCAAAGCGGCGTCTTCGCCATAAAACCTCGACACATCGACCCAGACATTTGGCCGCATATCAGCCTCGAAGTAATACCTGCCCGAGCCATCTGCGGCATCTATGCACGAGATGCTTGCAAAGCCGCTGGCATCCAGGGCGCGACCTAATGCGGCAAGCTCTTCAAAGACATCTTCCGGGATAATTGCCAGCGGATGATAGGTGCGAATAGCTGATAGTGCTGTCGTTTTGGGTGTAGTGCGTTCTATCAGCGAATAGGTGAAATGTACCAACTTCCGATCGAAATAGATTGCGGAGAGGTCGAGCTCGCGTCCCTCGATTCTTTGTTGAATCAGCAATGGCTGGCCAGTGAACAGGGGGCGTAACTTCCATATATCCTGATCACCTTTGCATGTGTATATGCCGGTTCCTCCGCTGGCAGAATCGGTCTTGATCAACACTGGGTAGCCAAGCTGGCGGGCTGCAGAGACGGCGTCTTCGCAGGTGGAGGCGACGAGGAATGCGGGCGTTTTCAAACCTGCGGAAGACAATACGCGAGAAAGACCGATCTTTGAATAAATATGGGAGATGCATCCGCTGCGCGTCAAAGGGAGGTACTTTGGCTGTGAGGAATCAGGCCAAGGGCAGCGGCTTAGCTTCCAGAGTATTTCGTCGTCGCCCGCTATGACCCAGTCATAGGGAGTAGCTCGGCTACAAATCAATTCATAGGCGGTTCGCAGTGTTTCGTCTACCGTCTCAGTCTGATAAACGTTCCTCACGAATAGGCTGGCACTCAAAAGGTGGCTTGTAGTGATGACGTCTACTGAAAACCCTGATCGTGAAAGCAGAAAAGGAAGCGACCAGATCAAGCTTGTTGAGTTACCGACAATACACGCTTCCATTTATACCGCCCAGCTATGATGACTATCCGCCTTGCGATGGTGGATAGACAGTGACCAGCGATCCCAATGTACTCCTGGAGTGGCGCTTCCATGCCTCAGGGCGTCTCTTGAAAGAGACTTACAAGGTAAGAATTTTCGCTGTAGGAATAGTATCCTCCAGTATCAGGAATTCGCCAATATCACCCTTGAGCGAGCGAATTCCACTAGCTCTGGTGAGGACCATTGCGCTCCTGCAAGGGAGAAGGTTTGTTTATAGTCTTCGGAGTCATAGTTAAAGCCCTGTGTGACGACCACGGCGTCAACCGATTTCACACGTCGAGCCAACGAAGGCTTCCAATTGCCAGGATCGCCTGCGAGGACCGCCAGACTTAACGTCGGTTCGCCGAAAAGAGCGAGATCCGCAGGCAAAATGCGATTGGATTCCACCAGGACTGCATTGCAATCCTCTGCATGCGCCCTTGCATCGATTGCCAAGTCCGTAGCCCTGAAATCGTCAGAGCCGCTGACCAGAAACGATCGCCTGGCTCCGGCAGTCAGATAACGTCCAGTGTCCTTGCTGGAGTTTCGATCCAACTCTTCCCATAGCCTTTCAGGTGCCCCATGGAAATGTGGCGTTACCTTGATCGCCAGCCAGCGAAGTTCAGTGAGCGACGCGATCAAAGCGCATCCGATAGAAGTCTTCCCTACCGCTCTTCCACTCCCGGAAATGACGATGACAGCCATGGTCTGGCTAATCACCCTTCTTGCGGCGCGCCAGTCTGGAGAGCGTTGCGAGTTCCCTGAGATATTCTCGCAGGGGCTTTGCAGGCGTGCCCCAGAGCACTGTCCCGGTCGTGTCGATGGTCTTGCCGGAGAGCACTCCTGCCTGTCCGCCGAGAATGACGCTTGGACCTACATGGGCGTGGTCTCCGATACCGACTTGGCCGGCCAGAATTGCGCCGTAGCCGACTGTAGATGAACCGGAGATACCTGTCTGGGAGGCGATGACTACGTCTTCGCCGATGTCGCAGTTGTGGCCAATGTGGACGAGATTATCGAGCTTTACCCCCCGGCGAATTCTGGTTTCCGCAAGAGCTCCGCGGTCGATTGTCGTGTTCGCGCCAATCTCAACGTCATCTTCAATGACCAACGTTCCCTGCTGCGGAAATTGCGTGTAGGATCCCGTCTCGCGGTCGCGAACGTAGCCGAAGCCATCTGCTCCGAGTACTGCTCCGGCATGAATAACTACGCGGTCTCCGACTGTTGTTCCTGGATACAGGACTGCACGGGGATGAATGCGGCATGCTTCTCCGACCATGACTCCGTCGCCAATTACAGCGCCTGCGTCAATGCGCGTACGCGTGCCTATGGTTACTCGCTCTCCAACGACCACTCCGGCACCGATGGAGATTCCGTCTCCGAGGACTGCATCGGGAGAAACCACTGCGGCAGGATGTACTCCGCTTGCGGCTGCAGGCACGGCAAAGATCCGTGCAGCCTTGGCAAACCACAGTCTCGGCTGCTTTGCTGCGATCACTGCGATGGTCCCGACTGCTATTTCGCTGCCAGCGGGAACAACTGCGGCACTGGCATCGCTTTTCTGGGCATCTGCAACTGCTGCTGCGTTTTCGCCAAAGACCAAATCGCCGGTAGCGGCGGACGAAACATCTGCGACCTTAAACAAGCGTGTAGCCGGGTCGCCCTGTATCAGTTCGCCGCCTAGCCGATGAATGAGTTCTCCAACTGTCACACAATTCTCCAGAGATGGTGCTAGTAGATTGACGCTTCTCCGGCGGGTCGAGTCTTCCATCGCCGGTGTATCCACAACCACTGATCGGGATAGCGCCTCACCCAGTCCTCTATAACGGACGTACACTTCTGCGTAAGCGCAAGGATATCTGCTTCTGGATTGCCGGTGGCGTCAATTACTACCTTTTCCCCGAAATGAAGAACGTATTTACGCTCAGCGGGTTCCCATAGGAGAAACCCTGGCACTACTGCCGCACCTGTCTTTAAAGCCACGCGGGCTAGTCCGGAAGCGGTGCAGGCTTCATGACCGAAGTAATTCACAAAAACTCCCTGTGGAGGAGTCATGTTCGTGTCCATTAATATCCCGACAGTTTGACCATGACGCATTGCAGTCAACAAGCCTCGGGCGAAGTCATCTTTATGCAGAACCCGGTTCCCATGCAGACAGCGGACGCCGTTTACGAATTCATCCAGTACGCGGTTGTCGAGGCGGCGGATCACGATCCCCATCGGATGCCCCATCAATGAATGATAAAAGCTGGAGAGTTCCCACGCGCCGAGATGGCCGGTGAGGACCAGGACTCCTTTACCCTCCGCCTGAGCATTGAGGAAGTTGTCCAAACCTTCATATCGGATTAGCCCTGACGTATTTTGTGGTGTGTAGCGCTCCATGCGGCAAAACTCGGCAAGTTGCCAGCCAAGGTTGCGATAGAGCAAGCGGAGGATCTTCTCCCGCTGCGGAAGCGGCATCTCGGGCATGGCTAACTCGAGATTGCGCAAGCCTGTCTGACGAAGTCGCTTGAGGAGTTTGAATACGATCCAGCCGAGGCTGGCGCCGATTGCACGAGCTACCGGACGAGGCAGCCAGCCCAGTCCTCGCGCAACACACCAGACCAGAATGAATTCCAGGGTATTTGTCATTCAGTAGATACGATTGATTCCACGCTCAAGTGTAAATGCCACGCGCTGGGGGAAGCACGACTCCTCAGATCCAAAGCAGGACAATCGTATGAACAACACTTCACCTGAGCGTGTCCGGAAGCGCGCTGCGACCGAACACCCCGGGGGGGGTATGTTTTTTTGATATATCTCATCCGGAATGAATTACATACGTCGGTTCATGGACGCAATTAGCCGAATGTTTGGTACACATTTGACGTGTATTGTGCATGTCGTTTTCAGTGGATTGAGTCCTGTCTAGGGTGAATCAAGGACAGACGCGAGATTGCCGGATTTGAAGGTTGGTTCCATTATGCGCTTTTGGACAATAATTCTATGCAACTGGCCTGGAGGACTGGGGCGGGGCT
>Ga0302140_10008228_pt1 | contig 12989 bp, 13 predicted proteins | sample I_Bog_E1_1_FD_202095 | JGI IMG/M metagenome (GOLD analysis project Ga0302140, IMG submission 202095) | Peat permafrost microbial communities from Stordalen Mire near Abisko, Sweden - I_Bog_E1_1 | ecosystem: Environmental > Terrestrial > Soil > Wetlands > Peat | place: Sweden: Abisko, Stordalen...
TTCAGGAACCGGTCTGAAGTAGCTCACAGCCAGGAACCTCGTCACTCCCAGATTATTCCAGAACCCTGGCCTTCCGATCGTGAACAAAGCGGTTGAGGAAAGGTTGTCGAAAATAGTGGCTGCAGCACCGCCATGAAGGTTCCCGTCTTTGTTGCAGAGAGATGGACGGACTTTGAAAGTCCATGTTGTGGATTGAGTGGTGGGTGAGATCGAGGATAGCGTACAGAGGGAGATGGGATGGACGTCGAAACCGGAGAAGGAGGCATCGGTGGTTACGGCACGGTGGTATGCTTTTATCCTCTCTTCGATAGACAGGGAGAAGTTTGTTGACCGGTAGGCGTCGTCCGCCATATCAAGATTGTGTGGATTTATTCCCAAGTTTGCATTTGCTATTTTCCTTGCCTAGCTTTCTGTGAAAGGTGTTTTGAATTCCACGTGGGAGGGATGATCTGGAAGAAGAGAAGAGCGCGAGAGCACGTGAATGTACATTTCCCAGTGCACTGATAGCTGAGCGCGGCAAAGTCTCAGCGGGATTGGTAGTGTCATTTTCGCGGGTTTCGGTGTGTTCATATTTTGAGCGGTGGGGAACGGAATATCATTCCCGAGTGGAAGTCTTCGAAGTTCCCGGTGTGGTTTCCCGAGCCCGGCTATATCTACATACACCATATCAACATCATGTGATATCAATGCTCATAGCTACTCCAATAATATCTCAAACTTTGCAAGACTGATTTTCAAGAAGTCCAAACTCTCTTTTACTACTGCCAACTCTGCTTCAAAATTCCCTAACCCAGCTCACATCAAAGATCCACTCTCCAACTATCTATCTGCAATCATGGGAGAAGCCAGCAATATGTCGATGCATCCGTCTACCCTCGTGGCAGCGCTCAAAGATACATCTTTAATCCATGAGCAAGCATTCATCGGTGGAAAATGGGTCACCGGCTCAAGCACTTTCCCAGTCTATGACCCAGCGACCAATGGCATCATAGCCAACATCGCCAACCTCGGCGCCTCGGACTTCACAACCGCAATTGAACATGCACAAACTGCCTTCAATTCCTTCAGAAAGACACAAGAGACGGAGAGGGCAAAGATGCTGCACGCCTGGGCGGCCCTGATCAGGAAACACTCCAAAGATCTTGGCATTCTCCTCACAATGGAAAACGGCAAGACTTTAGCTGAAGCTGAGGGAGAAGTGGAATACGGTGCTTCATTCATTACTTGGTTTGCTGAAGAGGCGATACGTTCATATGGAGATGTGATTCCATCCCAGCACAAAGGCAGTGCAAATCTTGTTCTCAGGCAGCCGATTGGAGTTTGTGGTATCATTGCGCCTTGGAACTTTCCCATTGCCATGATCACCCGCAAGCTTGGTCCTGCAATAGCAGCTGGATGTACTGTCGTCGTCAAGCCGCCGAGTGAAACTCCGCTTTGCACTTTGGCTCTCACAGCCCTGGCTGTCGAAGCTGGAATTCCTCCGAATGTGATTCAAGTCGTGACTACACGAGACAGGGCAGCGGTTGAAGTTCTGTACACCCACCCACTGGTTAAGAAAGTCAGCTTCACAGGCTCTACGGGCGTAGGAAAGTTGATCACGCAAAAAGCAGCCGGCACGATGAAGAAAGTGTCCATGGAGCTCGGCGGCAACGCACCCTACATCGTCTTTGACGACGCGGATCTGGAACTCGCACTCGATGGCGTTCTAGCGTGCAAATTCCGCTGTTCAGGCCAGACATGCGTTTGTGCGAATCGTCTGTATGTGCAGAAAGGAATCCACGCTGCTTTCGTAGAAAAGCTGTTTCAGAAGATGGAAGGCTTCAAAGTCGGGAGCGGATTAGATCCAACTGTGACCCACGGCCCGCTTGTAAATCGAGCAGGCGTCACGAAAACAAGACAGCATATCGACGACGCGCTCTCCAAAGGCGCAAAACTTGTCGTCGGTGGAAAAATCCGCGATGATCTAGACGGGTACTTCATCGAGCCCGCACTGCTCACCGGCGCAACGCAGGACATGCTCGTCGCGAAAGAAGAGACGTTTGGCCCCTTAGCTCCCGTCTTCATGTTCGAGAGCGAAGAGGAGGTGGTGAGCATGGCGAATGACACGGAGTTTGGCCTTGCGGGCTACTTCTTCTCGAACGATTTGCGCAGGGTGTGGAGGGTTGCGAATCAGCTTGAGGTCGGCATGGTGGGTGTTAATACTGGCAAGATTAGTGCTGCTGAGGCCCCGTTCGGAGGGATCAAGGAGAGTGGGCTTGGGAAGGAGGGGAGTAAGTATGGGCTTGCGGAGTTTCAGGTTATGAAGAGTGTTACGTTGGGTAATTTGTAGGGCTGCGTTAGGGAGGAGGGGGCTTCGAATATTATCAGCGTTTCAGTCCACCACTTTTATTGTCCTCAGATGTGTAAGTCGTTGACAGTATCCTGATGTGCAGCGTGAATTTTACCGATTGATCTTTTGTTGCAGATCGCCTCAATGTACCAGAAGTTCTGGTACATCTGAATGTCAATTTTGAGAGTGAATTTGCTCCATTGAAGTTTGTCGCACGCCGTCTCAATGTACCGAGAGTTCTGGTACATTGTCTTCGCACTCGCAAAGTCTGGGGCGAGTCTTCCCCTTCGATCCTTTTGCACATGAACGAAGGATCCCCGAAGTCTTAGGATCTTGGGGAGAAGAGGACAAGCTGGAAATTAGTTATATTAGACGTGCCTGTTCTGTGTTTAATATCGTCTAATATTTTGAGATGAATGGATATCGGGATTTTGAGTCAGACTTTTTCATCTGCTCTCTTAGATAATAGTGAACGATTGCGGTGGAATAAGCCCGCCTGGGACTTTCATCGGTTCTTTAGTTGAGATGAAGTGGTCCATGATGTCTTTTGTTGCAAATCGCCTTATTGTACCGCAATTTTTGGTACATCGAGATTGTCAATGACCCCGAAAGTGAACCGTCTGAGATTCACTCCTACGCAGCGCAGTTTCGTAAACATCTTCCAGACACTCGACTTCTCAAAAACAATTATGTTGAGGTATTTGTTAAGATTTACAGTAGTCATTTTTCAAATCAACCCACAACCATCTCCAACACTTCCATAACTTGCGACTTTTCCGTCATCGGCACGGCATTTGTCTTGATCCATATATCATGCAGGCTGTTCTCCGCCAGCGTATCGAGCTTGTCTCGCCCAACATTCACCGCCTTGAGCGTCTGCGGCATGCCAAGTTCCCCAATAATCGCATACAAGATATCCCCAAGATCCAACTTCTCCAAATCACGCCCCTTCAGGATCTCCAAGACGTTCTGATCCTTAAGCAACAGATCCGCGACGGCTTTTTGACGATCGTTGTTTGCGCCTTTAGAAGCATTGTACTTGCATACTGCTGGCAGCAGAATACAACTCGTTTCGCCGTGCCCTACTCCAAGAGGACCTAGCTGATGCCCAATTGCATGGCTTCCTCCTAATGGAACCCCGCTTGAGACGGCGCTCATCGCTTCCACGACGCCAAGTTGGCACAGATGACGAGCTTCAATATCAGACGGGTCGTGCTTGCATCTCAACAGTCCGGGAACAAGCTTGACCAAGCCTTTCCTCGCTTCCTCATCGCCCTTGTCGTTGCTCATCAACGAACACAAGGTCTCGACACAATGATCAACTGCCCGAATCCCTGAGCTCAACCACAACCATTGCGGCGTCAGAAAGCATAGCTCGGGATCTTGAATCGTCAATGTAGGATTGACTTTCGGTTCAAAAGTCCGTTTAGCATGCGAAACTGTCTCAGTGGCTCCAGCAATGTGTTGATATTCGCCTCCAGACAGAGATGTGGGAATACAGATGAGAGGAATGGTTGGCAATTTGGCGTCCTTTCTCTGCTTCGGGTTGTGCGAGTGGCCTCCCCAGAGTGTGTTGACTTCTTCGTCCGTGAAGGCGTTGTTCGCAAGTGCAAATCGAACCAATTTCCCAGCATCCGTCACACTGCCACCGCCTAATGTGATGATACAGTCGATCCCACCATCAAGCCCTCTGATCTCATTGATCATTTCTAAGCATTCGGAAATAGGAGTGTGGGCGCCAATTCCAATTCGGATTCCGACAATCTTTCCTCCGAGAGTCTTTTTTAATGTCTCGAGACTGTCGCTTTTCGTGGCTAGAGATTTTGATGCGAGGACATAGATCCTGGATGATCCTAATCTTGAAATTTCCTTTGCACAGGCGTCTGAGAATCGAAGGCCGTAGCTTAGCATTGGCAAGGCTTGGTCTTCGAATGCTTGACGATATGTCTCCCCGGAAGAAAAGAAATTGACCATCTTGTTGGGAAACGGTTGAAACACGCTCAAAGCTGCCAGATATATCTTCCGAAAGCAGAGTGAGAAGTTCACAGCTCCCTCGATTGTCGACTGAGTTGAATGCCGTCTACAGAGAGAAAGTGTGGGGGAAACTTTGGCTTGAGGGCTATCAATGGCTGATGAACAAGGCCAGAAACCCAATCCTGGCGAAATTTGTTCAGATGACGACTGCGAATATGTATTCGTTCATGTACATGGAATATAAATGCTGCATGAATTATATTTGGAAAAAGTGACGTGGGGAGGGTGTGAGGTGGGGTGCGGGGCTGAAGAGGGGCTGCACCAAGGAATCTTGTTGGTTGCCGTACTTGTACCTTTCTGCAAAGGCGGTATACTATCTCAAAATCTCGAGATAATCACTTGTTCTGCTGGAAAGTTTCATTACTCACTATGTTTGGCATAAGAAAAGTTCATCTGTCAAGAAGAGAGTAGTTCATCACGTGATCAGATCTGGTTGTTCGCAATACAGAGGACAGAACGGGCCATTGCTGCAGCTCCGACTTTTGGCACTTGGCCCGCTCGTTATCTCGCGAACTGACATGCTCGACATGTTGCTGCTCTCCAGTCCAAAGAAATGCCAACGTGCTATTCATAGCTTAGGGATATGGCTTGTATCACAGATGAGTTTGTTATCCCTTCAACTACCCAAAACAATGGGATTCAGCTCACCCCCTCATCAAAACACATGTCTTGTTACCGTTCATCCGTCGAAGCTCCGAAGACCGTGTCCGTTCGATGGCGAGAATCGTGGGATGAGCCATTATGGAGTTGTCAAAGGAGATATCCAAGAAGTCTAGTCCTGCAAGCTCCGATCAAAGCCCTGTCAGCCTGCATCGCGTGGAAACCACGAGCTCGGACAATTCTCCTCCGCGTTCTGGTCCATCGCGGCTTGAGTGCCAGAACTCCAGCGTGGTCGAGCACGGCTCAACACATATACATAAGCGTGCCAAGCGTATGGGAAGACCCAGAAATCACTGGACCCCCACCAGAGTGCGGAAGCTTGTCAGACTGTATCTATTGACAAGACTTGATGTTTGCGAAATTGGTAGTGTCTTACGTGCTGATGACTTTCAACCTAGGCATGTTCATATCTCCAATCATGTTCCAATTGCTAAGACGTTGACAGTAAGAGAGATATTCAGCGGCAGCTGGAAACCCTTTTGCAAGCTCGACCCAATTTAACACGATCGGTGCCTCATATCATGCAAACACGCTTTCATCTTATGCAAGATTGCAAAAGATTGCGATCTGTGGAACGAGAAAAACGAAGCCCGGTGTCGAAGAGGATACCAGTTCCAATCGATGACACGATAACCTCAGCTTCACGCCAATCCAGCATATGGGAGCACTCCTCGATCGACGCTCGTATTCCATCACCGAATCAGTCATCCAAGGCATACCCGAGCCCGGAAACGACTGTAGACACCCTCAGTCCCCAGACCGTGAGAGAAGATATGGCCTCTCCAGGACGATTCGTTGCGGGTCCGGTGATATCTATGGACACGGGTTTGGCTACGCCATCACCTGAACGATATCCCAACTCTTTGGTGGAAACCGCCAAGATCGCCACCGTGATGAGATCAGATATCGTTTATCAACACGCAAAACCATCCGCAAATACCGGGGACGAGAAGAGTCTCCTTTCAACAGACACTGATCATAGATCGAGGCGATCTGGGACCAGTCTTACGAGCCTCAAAAAGCGCCTCCTGTCTAAACATCCAGCCTCACTGGTGAACGAGGTTATAAACGATGTCAAGTCGCTCTTGGAACGGCTTACCGTATCAGATGCGTCAACAACATCGATTCATCGACCAGAAATAGTATCTGCGAAACATGTTCCTTCCGCGTGGGTCCCGATAAAGTCACAACATGCCGTTATGCTTCCTGGATTCTTCCATCAATACTGCTGGGAGCACATCAATCTCAATGTGCTACAATGCTGCGACGACGTCAATAATCCATGTACTCTCGGCCCCATCTTCCAACCTACCGGGAAAGAGACACATCGCACCATTCGTAGTGATGTCTTGTTCCGCATTCGTGCTTGCACGGTACGCAAGGATGATCTCGACGAACTTGATGTTTTCGGCAACTCTGTTCTTCACATAGCAGCTTCGCTAGGTGCACCTTCAAATTATCTCGACCATCTTGTGAAACAAGGCGCCGACGTATCTAGACTCAACAACGCTAATCAGACATTTATTCATCTCATGTGCCTATCGGATGCCTCACAGATGGGGGACTTCCGCTTTCTACTCAACAGTCTTATGAGACGCAGTTTTAATTTTCTACAGCAGGATGATAATGGACAAACGGCTATTCACACTCTTACGGCCCCATCTACAACTGAGAACATTCTTCAAAGTTTTCAATTCTGCGGCATCGACATCCCCAATTGTCGCGATAACCTTGGGCATACTGTCTCGGACCAACTGCGCGGCAATGCGAGATCTCAGATGCTTGGATTTGACAACATAAAGGCAGCAAAAGTGGTCGACGGCCCAGCTCCAGTCACAGCTATACCACCTCTCTCAGAACGAATGAAAGATCATGAGATCATCAATAAAATCGAGAGGCACGGCTCAATTGAGACTATCGAAGACCTTCAAGAGTACGAACTTCATGCGGATCTTCTGCGAACCATAAATCGAGCTGAGAATGAGCCTGCTTTCGAGGACAGCGATGGCCGCAACGGTCTTCACTGCCTGGCTCGAGTAAGCCTCAATCTTCCCTGCCCACCTGCCGATCCGCAAGAGACATCTGACCCTTCATCCTCTCCGAGTCGTGACACATACCTTGATGGCTTAATAGCCGCAGGCGTTGATCCCAACAGTCACGACAAGCACGGCGAGACACCGCTCATGTCATTCATCTCCATCCGACGACGCGACGAGGATGATCCTTCAAATACAAGACTGTTGCTGCGACTCTTCCTCGCTGGTGCCTCTCTCAATCGGCGGAACCGTCAAGGCGAGACACCATTGCATCTCGCAGTGTCGCTGGGCAATCGTGCCGCGACGAAGTTTCTGATCTCTCATGGTGCCAACATCCATGCGCGGACTGGTGAGGGTATTGGTGTTGTGGCCTTCGGACTGAGGGCTAGTAATAAAGCTGCGAGTGAAGAGGAATTGTATACGCAGATTATGCTTTGTGTTGCGCTTGTGGGGAGTGCGGAAGCTGTTGCTGCTCCGACTATCCTTCAGGAGTGGGCGTCTCCGGAATTCAGACTGAGTTCTGGTTCGACGGCACCTGAAAGTGTAGCGATACCTGAACCTGCAGCAGCACCTGGACGTGTACCTTATACCGATTTCTATTTTCCGTAAGTTGTAACCAAAGTTCCAGGGGTTGTGATGTTGACAAACTTAACATCAAGCTGTGACTCGGAGAAGCAGACTGGCGCAAGGGGGTTTTGGGTGTTACAAGTCTTTTTCTGAAGCCTTAATACCTATATTGAATTCCTAGTGACCGCTTCTATTTTCAAGTTCTAGCTACCAAATAAAATCTAAAAGATCGTTTCGCTTCCTTTCCAAACTTGCAGCTGCACTCGAGCTTGAGCCAATAGCACCATCAAGACTACCGACCATGGCTTCAGTCTCGATATTCTGCCCAAAGCCGTCACTGTTATTGTGAATCACTAACATAGCACCCCTTGCCTGAGGAATATTTGTAACGTCATACAAACCCTGTGCCCCGCCTGCTCCGTTGAAGAGATCCTGTTTGCTTGTAACAATCACATGCTCCTGTTTGCTCAATGCCGAACGAAGCAGACTCATTGCACCTCGGTCCGCATAATCATTAAAGCCGAACACCCTCATATTCTCGAACTTGTAATGGTCACATAGATGTTTGAGAGCAGCAAGCATGAATCGGCTGAGGATCTTGGCACCAACTTGACGAGCGAATATAGAAGCTGGGTCATAGGTATAAACATAGCCTTGAGGACATAGAACTTCGAGAGCTGCTAGCTCATTCTTTGCTTGTTGTACAGCCGTATTGAAAAGAATTTCGACGGAGACAATTCGCCTATTGTCCAAACCCGTAAACCTGCCCACAATTTTGTTTTTGTTGTCTATTGGTGTTGTGATGAATGACTCCAAAAGCTGGATAGTTTCATTGATATCCAATAAATCTTTGACACTTTTTCTTGCAGGTAATTGACGTGCTTCCGTAAGATGATATATAATATGCTGCCGTAGCGATTCATCGTAGGCTCGTCTTTGTTTATCGTCCTGCTTCGCCTTCTTGTCGAGAATAACCCATGCGCTATCTGATAACAAATCATGACCGATAGTTTCGGATTCCTCAAGCATACAAGCGCTGAGCATAACTCTGGGATTCTCAAAGTCCATTTGGATACTAGCACTTAATACCACAAACCTGGCGAGTTGGTATTTCCGTTTGCTCCCGTCCGTTCCCGGCCTTGGTAACGTGTCTCCGAATCTATCGATGCCATGACCACCAGAGACAAGATTGTACCGATAATCGCCATTGATTTCACACCTCGATATGACGGGAGTAACAAAACTATGCATAGCGCCTTCCATGTTCGTGATATCGTCGCCCTTTACCCACTTGATACCAAGAGCGCTATTCTTCTTCTTCCGCATCAACACCTCTACCAGGGGTCGGGGAACAAAATCGGAGCAGGATATTAGAGGAGGCGGGGGAATGAAGTCTCCTGAACTATTCTCGTCCCGAGTGGAAGATCGTAGGGCTTCCAGAGAACATGGTCTGAATTTCTCGTTGGCGAGGATAGAGGAAGGGTGGAGCGCGTCGGATCTGTCCAAGCCAGATGGCGGCAGATTGGTAGGAATATTAGGCTTCATGATTAAGACTATTCTTGTAAGTTTGCGGACTAGATAGGCAAATCGCGTCGCCGATTTCCTTGGACCATTCAAAAACTGGTGCCTGGCAGGAGCCTTATATAGGAAAACCTTGTCCCTAGCCTCAGCCACAGCTGGCTCCGAGCGCCTGAGGCTTTAAGTTTACGGTACAATTTAACAGGGGAGCAAGAACACCACCATTACAATATCTTGATAAGCTCAAAGATGTGGCTATATTATAGACCATAGAATTTGCAAATTCCTATAAATAGATAGGGTGGCAATTGTTACAGATTCTCGAGGGAACCAGAAGAGGCTCCCCTGAGCATGATCTAGCTAATTCATTAGCGTGCTCAGGGCTCAGGACTCGGCTCTGGTTAGAGCAGCGACTGCTCAGGTCTAAAGACGGAAGTGAACTTTGGTGATCCAACCCGTCGTCTGAGATTGTGTTGGTAGAGACAGGACTAGGCTTTATACGATATTCGCTAAAAGGTAAGAGCTAGACAATCTCCCAAAATGTTCCTACAATAGCAAGCCACGGCGACTTCTAATCGAGATCGGGTATAGGTAGACCATTCTGCATCTTCATCTTCCTATTCAACCTCTTCGCAGCCTCGACCGCTTTCTTCTCCCTCATAGCTCCAGCTTCCTCATTCGTCGCAAGTACAAAGTCGTACTTCAAGAGCGCTGTTCCTTTCTTCACATCATACTTGGCTGCAATTTCTTCGTCGACATCGCTTAAATCAACAATCAGGGAGTCTTTGACACCAAATACCGGATCGGATGTCTCAAAAGGATCACCTCGTGGGTATAAAGCACTTTACAAGTCAGTAAGCTCAATTCCAACTACAGTTTCATTTCTCAGATTGGGAGCTTACGTGGTTAACTTGTCGTAGCCGTGCTTGTACAACATGAAGTGAATATGACCAGGTCGATTTGGATGTCGATTTAAGAACCTCAACATGGCACCAACCGGCCCATCATCTGGAATCGGATATGGCACTGGCACAATAGCGTTGAAGAAAAGATTTCCTTCGCTATCGGTATGAAGAACTGCCCTTCCATCGGCAACTTGTCTGTTCGGATTCTGGACATCATAGAATCCATGTGAATCGCCCTCCCAAACATCAGCCTGCACACCGGCGATGGGCCTGCCCTGGGTATCTTTAACAGTGCAAAGAACAAACAACCGCGTCGCATCGGGATCACCATGGAGTGTGTATCCAAGTTCCGTGTCTGGCGCATCATGTGTATGGAATGGACCAAGCACGGTCCCTTCTGTCACCGTATCGATCCGAGGATGATCGATTGAATCGACCAGAATCGAGAGACCAAGGGTATCAGACAGCAATATCATCTCGTGTCTTAAATCGTCGCTGATTTGGCCGACTTTTGTCAGGAATTCGATGCCGGTCATCCATTCTTCTGAGGAAAGTCGCACTTCTCGGGCAAAGTCGTGTAAGTGATGGACGAGACGCTCGAAAATATATTGGCCTCTGGCATGAGAACACTGGTTATTGATGATGACGACATTTTCAGTGATGTTGTCTGCTGTCAAGTCCTTCATCGGCGGAATCTTACCCTTCACTGGTACGATTCGCTCCATAGTCACAGATCTGAGGTGGCAAAATCTGAAGTTTACGTTTTTTATTCGGCAGCTTTGTGGAGATTTGGAACTTTTTCGTCACTCGCTCCGCACACAACTCGATCGCAACTTCGTAAGACCAAACATGAGAGTAAAAGATGAATTCTCAAGGCCACGAGAGAGCTGGAAATAATTCATCCTGCCCCGCCTGATTACGAGGATACAAGTAAGCACTTTGGCTCGTTATTCTCACCTGACCCCACCTCAAAGGATTCAGGGGTGGATTGCGGGGCTAAGCGAAAGTCCCACATGCATACCCCACCAAATCCATTTGGAAGATAGCTGCTGTACTCCAAACATGCTGGGAATTATATGATTTGCACTGCTCCTGCCGTTATTTGTCTCTCTACTTACCAAGAGATCGTTGATAATCCATGCAGCATAGTCGGGACCTGCATTGGCTTGATATATGATAAGTCCCCACCGAAGCTCCTGAGTATGACCAGTGCCTCGCAATCCACCAGCTTTGGACTGATCGCAGAGGTTGATTTGTTGTGCAATATCTACTTACATCTCATCCTTCAAACAATTGATATCGAGATGAGGGATATCTTGATGTGTAGTCGATGTCCAAGGAACTGCTTGCTGATGCAGCTTTGTGGCGCCTGAAAGCTCAGAATGACGTGCCAAGACGACCGAATACTGAAATGATAAGTTTCGAGTTCATAAGGCTGGAAGTTCACGGAGTTCCTTCTCATATTCGACAAAGGTACACTGCATGCGAGTTTTGTTGGTGATATATTCTCATCCCACCTAAAGCGGAGCTAGGTCCCGCTTTGAGACCAGCTGAAGACGGAGCTGAAGTCTGGATCACGACAGGCTCAGCTGAGTGGGCGAGACCACGCCAGTGGCTTGCTGAAGTACTTGACGCGTGGTATTCCGTCCAAATTCAATACGCTCACATCGTTCTCTTGTACTCGATACAGCAAGCACGCCGCGAGGTCTCAAAAGTTTGTTCTAGCCATGCACCATTGTCCCGTTCTGAACAGTCAGCTGGCGGCACAAATGAATCCAGCAAATCACCGTCTCTAGGTGAAAGGAAGGGTGCGGCTCAAAGACGTATCGATGCGACGTATCTCAGCGATAATCGTTCCCATTATGGAAGCTCTGCAAGAAAGGAGTATATAAGCAGGCTCCCGAGAGCATCTCACCTCGCTGTTCATACTCGAGTCGCTCTACCTCACTAATTCTCATCGCCCAATATGGCTGCACCACTCCACATCACGATGGCTAACTTAAATGGGGACTGGGTTTTGGTATGTTAGACCTGGGATGACCATGAACAATCCCGACTAATAAGCACAGAATCGGAAATTGGCTGATGACCCCGACCCAATGCTGGAACTCCAAGGTGTTCCCTGGCTAAAGCGCAAAATCATCCTCCTCGCAACAGTGACCCTGTCAATCAAAGAGTACTTAGACGCCAACGACATAACGCACATCGACCTCGAGCAAACCGCTACCGGAGGAATCCAAGGCACCACTGAACTCCGTATCCTAGATTGGAGCGAGAATTCGCACGAGGACCACATCTTCGGCACTCTGAAGAGCCAAAACCGCTGGGTGTCTAATCTCAAGACCGTTGAGAGCGGGAAAGGCGGGCCATTGCACTCGTACTTGAGGGAAGGCTGGATCGTAGAGAAAGTTGGCCCTAATAAAGAGAGCTTTCTCCAGAATTGGGTGGTCAATGAGGAGAAAGGGTGGACGGTTGAGCAGATTTGGGGGTTCACGAAGATCAACGGCAAGCGATACAAGACGAGGAAGATTGTTGTTACGAAGGGGGAGACGGTCTTGCCTCTCACGCTGGCTTATGAGTGGAAGGGGAAGCCTGAGCAGTAATGAGGTGAATGTGGTTTTGAGCTAATACCCACTTGCTTTTCACTGCGATTGGAGTTCTGATTTGAGTCATTCACCTTAGATAATACTTCATCACAGAGCACGACCGATGTCTTCAACCTCTCCAAAGCTGATTTCAAATATTTGAATGCATTCTATTCACCTAGCCAGAATTATGCAACCTCTTTATAGAGCCCAGCATGAAGACCACCAGTAATCAACAGCTCCCCACCAGTCATATAAGCGCTAGCATCACTGAGAAGATAAACCGCAGCTCCCTTCAAATCAGTTCTATCACCCATCCTCTTCATAGGAGGATCATCTACAAAGACTTTCGCCA
>Ga0302140_10008229_pt1 | contig 12987 bp, 12 predicted proteins | sample I_Bog_E1_1_FD_202095 | JGI IMG/M metagenome (GOLD analysis project Ga0302140, IMG submission 202095) | Peat permafrost microbial communities from Stordalen Mire near Abisko, Sweden - I_Bog_E1_1 | ecosystem: Environmental > Terrestrial > Soil > Wetlands > Peat | place: Sweden: Abisko, Stordalen...
GTCGCCGGCAGGATTGATTATTGAGTACTGTACTGAACCTATTATTTTCTGCTCGACGGAGCCTGGTGACAGTGAGGGAGAGGTCGGGCAGCCAATGTGCGTGCGCGTAGCGAAATGAAAATATTGCTTGGCTGCGTCTGGATTAGCCCTGCCAGGCATCCTGGAAAAGCCGCCCAGCAGCAGCAGCGGCTTCCCCTGCTCTTCCGCCGCTGCTCCCAAGTCCCATCGTCAACCACCACCGCAGTCCACACTTCACCTCCAAACCTCACCACATCACCGCCTTCACCACGCTCGCACGGCGGCACTGGCTCTGGCACTGGCTTGCTATCTCCTCGACTCCATCATCCCGCCAGTCTGTCTGCCATACCTGCGCTCACGTTTCGTTTCCCGTCCAGTTCGTCCTTTCGCCGGGAAACTTAGCCTGCGTTTAGCGATTCACCTGTCTGTCTCATCCTGTCCAAGCACATCACGCTGTCGCCCTTCCACGGCTCCCTCCACAATTGCAGCTACCCTTCTCACCTACATCGCCCGTTGTTCTATGAGTCGAATATCGAGGGCGTTCGCATTTGCTCCTCAAGAGAATTCGTCACTCATCTGGCTGTCTGCCTACAGCCCAGCCTCACCTTCCTCTACAATCGCTTCGAACAACTCCTTCTGCGTCGCAAACGAACTCACCATTTTCAAATACCAGAAGTCTCGCGTAGCACAAGTTCTCGCTCATGTGGACGTCGCAGAACTAGAATAGGCTCCCTGCATGTCACTTCACGGCTGCCGCCCATCTATTGTCGTTGTGATTACACACCTTCTGCTCTATTCTCCCGCTGTGCCCAGATTTCGACTCTTTCTACACATCTACGCCACTCCGACCAACTAATTACGTGCTTCCATATTCACTACCTAGGCTGGGTCGCGAGCCATTCGAGTCGGACCTCCTCCTTGTAGGAGCGTGGCTCTGCCACGTCCGCTCTCAAAATGGCGGCGAACTTCCAACAACAGATGGGCATGGGCGGACCTGGGCAGATGATGCAGCAGATGCAGCAGCAGCAACAACAGCAGCAGCAACAGCAGCAACAACGCCAGCAACAAGGTTCGAACGCATCCGCCCAGATCCAGAACCTGATCTTCCAGACCTTGAACCAGCAGACGGGTCCTCTGAGCGGTTGGCAAGCTGGGGTGCCAATCCAAGAGCGCATGGGGCTGATTTTCAATTTGTGAGTTCTCTAGAGATAGCGAGACCCATTTGCATCACCTTCGCGCCGATTACATGACTGACGTAATTTCCGTAGAATTGGAAATCTTCGCCTTGCAAGCCAAAATCAACCGAATCCGCCGGACTTGAATCGAATGATTCAGATTGGTATCAGATTCGAGAAAGATATCTTCGAGAAGTCGCCGAATAAGGTGCGCCGCGAGGAATGTTTTGGAGTGAGACATGCTGACGAGACCAGGATCAATACAAACATGAAGTGCAGTTGAAGCTGGAACAACTAATGGAGAGAAGAAGCCAAAACCAAGCCAGCATGCAGCAGTCTATCCATCAACAGGCGCAAGCTCAAGCCCAGGCGCAGGCGCAACAAGCCCAGGCTCAGCAGAGGATGATGAACCAGGGAAACATGCAGGGTCAAGGCCCGAGACCTACCCCTCAACCTGCACAACAGAGCTTTTCACATCTGCAACATCAGATGCAAGCCTCGCCTCTACCTGGACAGCAGCCGCAGCAACAGGCTCCGATGGGCATGGCGCACCAAGGGCTCCCTCCGAACATGACTCCTAATCAACAGCAACAGTTCCAAATGTCCATGCAGAATCAACAGCAAGGGCAGCAAAATGTTCCTGGACGGCAAGGAAACGGCCAGCAACAAATGTCAACACAGGATTCCGCGTTGATAATGGATTTGACGAATAGGCTGATGGCTCAGGCGTCGGAGGAGGAGAAGAATACTACTCGGGCATCCCTGCAGTCACGAATGGATCCACAACAATTCCAAAAGTATCAGACACAAGGCCTTGATCCTCTGTTCCTGTACTATCGGAACCAGGCTATGCATCGTCTTCGGCAGGAGAAGCAAAGTCGGCTTGCACAACAAGCTCAGCAGCTGGCTCAGCAAACGAACATTCCTGGTGGCGCACCTATGCAACAGCAGCGGTCTATGAATCCGAGTCCATTGCCCGGACAAACTCAACCACCGACATCGATGGCTGGCAATGGAGATTTCGGACCCTTCCTTAACATGGAGAATCTTGCTGCTCAACAACAGCAGGCAGGGGTTATGGCTCAGGAAGCCGGACAAATGGTGGTTCCGGCAAGCGGTGCTCCACGGAATGGAACGCCGCAACCGGGAGTCATGCCTGGTCAGACAATGAATATGAATGATCAGCGGGGTGTAGCCAACCCTAATCCTAGGGTCCAACAGCAGCAGCAAATGCTCAATGCCCAGCAAGTGCAGCATCAGAGGCTTCAGCACGCAGCTGCTCAACAACAACAGCAATCCCAAGTTCAAGCCCGATTGAATGCCCAGGCAAAAGCACAGGCACTTGCTCTCCAGGGCCAACCTGGTGGGATGGGAAATGGTCCAATGCCACCGCAGCAGAGCCCTGCTTTGGGAACTCTTAATACGCCGTTAAGGACTCCTTCGCAACAGATGAACCCCGAGCCTCCACAAGTGAATCCTAACGCTCAATTTGGACAACCACTCGATCCGCGCTTCATGCAAGGCAATCAAAGACCTCAAGGCCAAGGAAACGGATTTCCTCCTGGAGGATTGACTGCTGCCATGTTCGCCAATATAGGTCGAGAACAACAGCAGCGCCTAGCCACCTTGCCCCCAGATAAGCTGAACGAGGTAGTGCACAAATGGCACGAGCAAAGGCAGCAACAGCTCCAAGCCGGAAGGCCACAAATGCCAATGCAGCAAGGGCCTGGTCAGGTCCGACCTGGTCCTCAAATTCCTCCCGGAGGCCAGTTCAATTCTCAAAACGGTGCGAATCAATTCATGGTACCAAATCCTGGCCAGCAGGCCCCCCAGAACATGGCAGCTGGCATGAGCGCACAACAACAGCTCATTCTTCAACAACAAGTGAACGCAATCCGGCAAAACCAAAATCCCATGCAGCAACGCGCGCTCGCTCAGACTACAGGCCCGAATGAGCAGCGTACTATGGCCCAAATGGATACATTCGATATTCCGCCGGTTTTCAGAGGCCACACCTCGATGCCGCAAGGCATTCCGCCCGATGTCAAGAAGTGGGGACAATTGAAGCAATGGGTTGTAACAACGCCAAGTCTAGGGCCGGATGTTCTTGAATCGATGAAAGCACTGCAAAGATTACACTACCAATCAATGGTGAGGACCAGAAATCAGGCACAGGGTCAGCCAGGTCAGATGCAACCCGGCGCCCCGGGTATTGGTATCCCGACAGTCACTCCGGGATTGGCAGCTCCAGTTGCTCCCATGGGTCAGCCAATGCAAATTCCGAACGGGATGAATACACCTCTTCCAGGCTTGCGAGGACCGACTCCGCAAGATATCATGAACATTCGAAATCATCCTAGTGGGAAGATGGCCGGAGCGACTGATGAACAAATCCGCAATATCTTTATGAGAAATCAACAGGCTCAGATGCAGCAACAGATGACACCGCAGCAATTACAACAACAGCAGCAACAACAAGCTCTAATGCGGATGCAGATGCAGCAGCAGCAGCAACGTATGAATCAACCAAATGGGCAACAGCTTCAGCAGCCCGGGCAACCAATGCAGAATGTCAATAATGGTATGCCAGCTGCTGCAGTCATGCCAGCTCAACAGTCTCAGCAGAACAAGCCCCAACCTGGTGCTGAAATGCCGAATACTAATGCGGCCAATGTACCTCGAGCTGCTCGTCCACAACCGGCTGGCCGGAATCAACCACAGAACTCTTCGCCGGCAGCGCCACCTAAGAATCTTAAGCGAGCTAGTAGCGACGACGTCGTCGAGATTCCTCGGCCAGCGCCCCAGCAGACTCAACAATCCAAACAACCTAACCAGCAAGCTCGGGCAACCCTGAGTCGAGAGCAAGTCGCCGCACTTGACCCTGAAAACCGGAAGAAATATGAGGCTATGGTGCGAGCGCAAGCCAACCAAGCAAATCAAGCAAATCAAGGAGCGAATCAACCTATCGCGAATCGTGCTGGACAACCAACTCCAGAACAGCAGGCCAAGTACAGAGCCATTCAAAGGGAAGAAGAGGAAAGGGGCAAGGAGCCATTGCCCGATATTCCCATGGATGCGGAAACAAAGGCAGCCACTGTAGAGTTGCTTAAGGCTATAGTACCGCCCATGAATAATGTTGGACGAGTAGTCTTTAGATGGTTCATGGTCACTCTTGATGAAGCACGGACCCGAGCGTTTTTCCGAGCTGTAAGTCCATCCTGTTTGACCTTTGGTTGCGCTGCTAATATATTATAGCGTTTGCGGCTTGCGAAGCAATTTCGTGATGGCGTTCAGATGACGCAGCTGAAGGACACATTCTCTGTCACGCCCAAAGAGATTGAGAAAACTCGACTTATGTTGAACGGTATGGTAGCAGATCTAAGCGCCAGATTCCCCAACATGAAGAAGCAAGAACCGGCCAAGTCTCAGCCATCGGCGACAGCTACAAACCAGACAACCTCTCAGACATCGCAACCTGTTCAGGCCTCCAGTGTTCCGACACCATTGAATGCCGCCAATTTACAGCAGCAGCAACAACAATTGAACAAGCTTCATCAGAGATCGAACAGCCGTAGCTCTCATACCCCCGCGGCTCCTACATCAGCACAAGCTCCGTTCCACTTTGGAGCTACCTCGCCACGCGGAGCTCCGTCTTATCTTGGCGTGTCGACTGTTACGCAAGACAATTTACAGCTACCTCCTGCTCGAAAGAAGCAAAAGCATGCCGGGATACCAGGGCAAGACACACCTGGCTCCACATCTTCTCCTCAAGTGACCAAAACAGCCTCACCCGATGTCAAACGGCAACAGGTCGACTCAAAGTCACACTTGAAGCCGTCATTGTGTTGCTCGGAGCCCGACTGCGACCGACACACGGTTGGCTTTGACACCGAGGAAGAGCTCAAGCACCACACACAAGAAGAGCATATTAGACCTCTAGAGAACCCTCCGAAATATGCAGAGGAGAACCTAGCTGCTCTATTAGGATTGGACGCTCTTGGGCAGCCCAAAAAGGGGGCTACGGGCACCCAGGATTCCACGAAAATGGTTACGACTGGCTCTAAGCAAGGGCAGACTCCAAATGTCAAGAGCGAAACTACTCCTGCAGCAGGCACCCCTATGAACCGAAATGGTTCTATGAACCGCCAGGGCAGTGCTACTAATGCGAGACCGAGCGTTCAATCGAAAGCTGGGACGTCAAAAGAGTCACCTGCCAAGGCTGCAGCGACACAGAAGGACACAGGCAAGCAGGTGCCACAGGACCCTGCCGTCGTCGATCCTTGGGCTACTGCTACCATTGATCCTCATGATCTCTTGCAGAGTTTTCAAACATTCGAGACTGGATCGGGTGGAGCGATCTCGGATCTCAATGTGTACCGCTCTATTACCCCGAACGATACACCGGAATCAAGTAAAGACGGAGTGTCCGAACCTAACAGTGATATCTCAGAAGGCGTTGGGCTGGATATCAACGTTGACATCTTCGATGACAGCTGGATGCCATTTGGGCCCGGCGAAACTGATGGGCTGTTTGATATGAACAGCTTCAACGTGAATAGTGCGGATGATTTGACCATGTTCGATGATGATCAGCCAATGGTCAATTTGCAGTCATGGGATGATATGATGGATCCATCTGCTTTTGACAAGCCATTTTCTTTTGATACTTCTCTTTATTCTATGCAAGCCGACTAGGCGGTGTTTTGGGATTAGATTATTTTGGGTTTGGAGTTATTCTATGGATGGAAAATTCTGGGAAGGAGCCAGGACTAAGGGGACATATACCATGGAAAAGCACGTAATGGCGTTCGGATCGTGCCGTCGATGGGACAGGATAATTTTGGGATGTATGGAAATAGGATCACCGGTGGCCGGCGTGGAGCAGCTGCACAGTTATAGCTGTGTATTTATGAGTAAGTGACTGTAATATTTTGGGTATACTATTGGGATGGGGTTATGATGCGCATGAGCAGGATTCTTGGAAAATCTATACCATACAATTTCCACGGCTACAAATGTATTTCATCGACCGTTCCTATCAATGAATAATGGCGAGGCCTCGTCGCCGGTTCAAATGTGTGAGGTATTTATCACACGAGAGAATGAGATATGATTCTCAGATGGCATTCGAGGACTCCCAGCTCCGGCAGGGAGGCGACGCTATCTGCAAAGAGCCCTTTACCACAACCGCTTGGTCTTGAGTGTGGCATGTGTGGCGGTGTAGCACCCTAGTGTCAGGGTTCACGGGTAGCGGTGGCGGCCGGACAGGGATTTGGCATGGTCTGGGATTGGGAGGGATTCTTGAATATCAATATACCACGACGCGAAGACCTTCACTATCACCCTTCAGACGCGACTGAGCCCTCCACCAACTGTTTTCTGGACATCTGCGACACTTCAAAGGTCAATTCTTCTCTGCTTAATTGTAAAGAACGCCTAAAAACCACTTCCCTTGCTCCTGAAGAGTAAGTACACCAGCCGCCAACGTGCCCCGCGAATACAAACTCATTCATTCGTGTTTTAGCACTGGACGCGCCTTCCTGACAGCAAAGTTGATCAGATCCGCGCCTTCCACAGCTTCCAATTTGAATTCACCAAGATCTTGTTCTTGTCCCCAAACAATGGCATCCTCAACACCCACGCGTCGCGTGCTCAGCGATCTCAATGTCAATACGCCCACTGCCCGAGGTGCTACGCAGCTATCCAAACTCGGTTCCAGTGGTTCTGCGAAGCCGCCACAACTGGGAGAAATATATCTATACAAAAAATCAATTGAAGACGCCGGGACTGTTTCAGCGTACATGGACGCTCCTGTCGATTGCCGCAAGAGGAACTCAGAGCTATCGCACGAGCTTCCGAACAAGCGACTTAAGACGAGCCTTAGCTCATCAGACAATCCTGAAGAAGTTCAAGCCGACGATAGATGTGTTCAGATACTTAGGAATGGGAACGGCGATGCTGCAGTCCTTCGATCACCTCCATCGAGAGTATGTGTTCGAGCATTGCAACTCTTCAGCAACCTCTTACTGATTTTGTGGATAGCCAGCTGTTGTATTTGATGCTGGAACATCATCGTCTCCTGCATCTTTCCCAACATCTTCCCTAGGTTCGCCTCAGACTGGTCTTGATGACTCTCAAAACACAACCATCACTGAACCCGACGACATTCATGTATTCGTCCCACCCATTGCCCAACCCGTCCCCGTACGACTGACAACTGAGGAGATCCGCGAGGTAAGCTACTGCCTCCTCACTATATTCTGGCAAATTCTAACTTCTCGTAGAAGGCCGAAGTGCTCAAGTTACGACTGAAGTTAGCTAGCTACAAAGTCCGAACTAACCAAATCGACGTCCCTATCTCGCGTCTTCAAATAAAGACCTTGAGTTCTACAACACCTGAGCTTTCTCGCCTACCTCGACTTGCCAACTCCTCGGAAAGACGCGTCTCACTTCCCGCAACTGCTACCACTCTTCCACATATTCGTCTCCAAACACCTGAGAGGAGGCAGCCATACCACGTCAGAATTCCCTCTTCGCCACCTCCATACCTTGAAGTTGCCAAGCACCAGTCAGTTTCTCCACACCAGGAGACTGTCGCGATCCGTGCAGGTGAATCCGAAAGCTGCACTACTCCCATTCTTCCACGTCAACGCCAAGGGATACTCAACCCACCCGCCCTTGGGAGTCCGATTTGGGCCGAAGTAACGAGCAGTGTAGTCAAGAGCCGTGCTGCCAATGGACTCTTGGAGCTAATGCGTCAAGAGAATTAAAGCAGAGGTTACTTGCATGGGATGCATGGGCGCCGTACACGATTTCACGACGAGACCTTTTTTTTCCTTTTTCATTCAGCACGGTCCAGAGGACGTGTCACGACCCAGAACTGTGGTTCAGGTTCTTGCATTGCATGGGAGGAGTTCTGTTCTCTGTACAAAGTAGTAATTGACCATTGTGCATATGATGAGGTTGAGCAAGGGGCGATTGCATGGAAGCGCTTATTTGACTGTTGCATTAGGGGGACGTTACAATTGTTGGGGTCTCACGTGGAGAGAACCGCAAACATCATGGGACTGGGATAGCCGCAGATGAGAATGAGCTGAAGGCTGGAGTGAAGTGTGTATTGCTAGAAAAGCATTACTGCACGCGTACTCACAAAAACATCACCATTTTCAGGTCTCGTTTCCTCCGCAAGTGATTATGCTATGTGGGTATTTCAACACAGCAAGAGCGATTGCAGCACTTGCTATCGCTCTCTGCTTTCCCCCCTTCCTTTCGTATCATGATTTTTATCTAGCCACCTCAAAACGACTGCAATGCAGAAAGTATTCCTTGGCATGACAAGATACTCCTTAATCGCGTCATATGGACTCAAACATCGCCAACCAATCTTCTCATCTCCATTTCTTCCTGCGTCCACTCCTCAGCTGGATTCCCTCTGAAGTTGTCCTCTGCTTCTTCGGCACCGATCCAGAACGCACCACCTTCAAGGGCACGGCGCTGTAGCTCCCAGTCAATGTCAGCCTGGTCATACAATGCGTTCATCCCTCTCTCCTCTTCGCCACCCGTGAAATTGGCCAACCCTGGGCTGTACCCTTGGCTGCCCCGTTCAGATGGCTGGAATGCGCCTTCGAAAGCTGCAAAGGACGGATTGGAATCTGCGAAACCTAGCATATCGTCCATTGCTGCTGCTCTTGGCTTCCTGCCTCGTTTCTTGGCCTTTATTTTGGGCTGTTCGATGTACTCGTCTTCGAAATCCTCCTCCTCTTCTTCTTCCTCGTCGTCGTTTATTATAAATCCTTCATCTGGTGCAGCTGACTTCTTCCGATTTGCATTGACGACGCTTGGGAGGTCTAGATGTGCGGTGCGGATGTGATCTATGAGACTAGCTTTGGAAACAAAGTCCTTTCCACACGCATCTGCTGTGTCGAAGTCGCCAACGTCGGCATGATCACTGAGATCGAAGGTGCAGCAGATGAATCGTTCGCCCATATGCGCAGTGCGGATGTGAATCTTGAGATTTCCTGGCTTGGTGAACCTCTTATTGCAGCCAAGATAGGTGCAGGATATCCTCTTTCGTTCCTCCAAAGACTTCCCAGAATGCTGACTGTCGACATGGTTCTGCAGCTCTCTTTGGCTAGAGCACTTGAGGTCGCAGAACGGACAATTAGCGTGTTCTTTTTTGACATGGGATTGAAGCTGGGTCTCTGTGGTAAAACCGAGGTGGATAGGTGTTTTCTCTGGGCCAAAGGCTCCTGGAACTGTGCATTGCGGGCAGAAGAATTGGGCAGCTCTATGTACACGCTCTTCGTGCTTCCGCAAACCTACTGCTCCATCAAATCCAGCATTACAGGCCTCGCCTGTGATGGGATCGATGTAGGTACAGGGATACGGTGCAAGCTCGAGGTGTTCGGAGCGGATATGCCGCTGCAGGGTTTGATGCTTTCTGAAGGTTTGGTTGCAAGGTGGGTACGCTGTGCACCGGAATCTATCATGCCCTTTGTGTGCTTCCTTGTGCCTCTTCAGGCGGGTCGACGTAAGAAAACTCTTGTTGCAACTCTCCCAATCGCAGTGGTATGAACGCTCGTGGGTGTGTGAGCCTTTGATGTGGGTTTGTAGATGCTTGTCCGTAAGATACGCTTTATCACAACCTTCGTAAGTACAAACAAATGGTCGCTCGTTTGTATGTGATCGAAGATGAGCCGTCAGTCTGGCAGGCCGATTGAAAGTCTTGTCGCAGTCTTCCCAGGTGCATTTAATGGTTTTCAATTCGGATGGGAACTTCTTGCGTCCTGGAGAAAATGGAGTGACAGGAGTGTCCGCTGTCTTGTCCTCATCCGAAGAATCCGAACCTTCATCCTTATATTCATCCTCCACATCATCATCGTCTAATTCCAAAGAATCTTTGCCATTTTTGCTTGAGAGTGGACGACTCGGTAATTGAAGTTGACTTGACGATTGCAAGGGCTGCCCGACACGCACCCTCTTCGCGGATTCATCCAAACCGGTCGCGGCCTTCCTCTTCCTTACCATGGTAGTCACTGGGGTGAACTTTCAGGGTTGAGGCCACGAGAACATATTTGAATGTTGTCGAAGAAAGATTTTCGACGTTCATCTTTTTGCTGTGGCTGAACAATGCTCTTGGCACTAACGAGTAAAGCCACGCTAAATATGGCGCTAAACCTTAAATTTCTTGAGGCTGGAAGGAGCAAACAATTCTCGGCAACATCGCAGTCGCATACTCATTCAAGCTTCCCTGTTCTCAACGAACGTTCTTATCTTCTAGAAACATTCGCGAGCTTTTCCCTCATTATGTCAGACAACGAGGAAGGTGGTGATGGCGGGTGAGTTGGCGCTTTGGCCTACCGCATATGTTCTCCCTGTGAACATCTACTCACTGGTCAATGTACAGCTTCTCTCCAGCCTACGATGATGCCGAGCCCGAGTACGATCCCGATGAGCCTGCGGATCCATTTGATGCGGATGTCGAAACTAATGGTCATGTCGACGATATTGCCGTGGGCCAGAATCCCGACCAACTTCTGATGACTGGCGATCGCGGTGTTGTTGTGTCAGGGGATCCTGCAGCTGCTGCAAATCGAGGCAAAGGAGGAGATAAAGCGCCGAAAGATAAAAAGATTCCCCACGATCAGCGGACTACCACTCCCTACATGACAAAATACGAAAGGGCTAGGATTCTGGGCACGAGGGCTCTACAGATCAGGTTGGTCTTCACAAGCCAAGATGGAAGGAAGAACGAGCTTGAGCAGACTTTGCTGACTGGGCATTATATAGCATGAATGCGCCGGTCCTGGTCGACTTGGAGGGAGAGACAGATCCGCTTCAGATTGCTATCAAGGAGCTGCGAGAAAAGAAGATACCCCTAATTGTACGGAGATATATGCCTGATGGATGGTGAGTGGCCTCGAGCTCTTGAGTTATTGGATCTCTAACTTGTGCGAGGTACGAGGACTGGACTTGCGAAGAACTCCTGCAGTAACGAGGCAGCTCTGGAGGTTTGGGGGATCTGCATAGCAAAGGCTCTGGATGGCGTATAAAATGGCGTTGAAGGGGAATTTGAGACTTTCGTAGCGGAATTGCTAGAGCTTTTCACATCCATTGTTGCCATATTGAGAGCGAGCAAATTGCTGGTTTGGGCAGCAGAACTTACAAGATTCCGAATTGCCGCGAGTTCTCCAGGCCTTGGTGGTGGATTGCAGTGCCGAACAAGGATGCAGAGTCCGGCCGAGCGCCATTCGACAGCGGGCAGCGGGGCAGTTGAGGGGTCGTAAAGCCTAAAACGTCATGAATACAATCGTCTCCCAAGCTTTCAGAACTTTCAACCGCATTCTCCTGTTGTCAATTGATTCTCACTCTATTGCAACTCCAACTATTCGAAAATGTCTTTCAAAACTACCGCAACAATCGCCTCTTTCGGCGGCAAGCTTCTTAAGCTGACCCATGAAGCTCAAACCACAGGCTGCGAAATGGCCCTGAACCTCTATCTTCCCCCAACTGCTGGAAAGACCTCAACCAAAGTCCCGGTTCTCTTCTACCTTTCAGGACTCACCTGTACGGGCGATAACTGTGCCGAGAAAGGCTTCTTCCAATATGGTGCCAGCCAAAAAGGAATAGCAGTCGTCTACCCAGACACATCACCTCGTACGAAGCCCCACATCATTTTACGTTCCTAATGTCCCATCTTACTACTGTCAATCCTAACAATCAGCTTCCAGGAGGTCTAAAAATCCAAGGCGAAGATGATTCCTGGGATTTCGGCACCGGAGCAAGCTTCTACATCGACGCAACCGCTTCCCCGTGGTCGAAAAACTACAAAATGGAATCCTACATCACCTCCGAGCTCCCCAAAGCGCTTTTCGCCTCCTTCCCCGAGCTAGATTCCTCCCGCGTCTCGATTACAGGTCACAGTATGGGCGGACATGGCGCTCTAACCCTCTTCCTGAAGAATCCTGGGATGTACAAGAGTGTTAGTGCTTTCGCGCCGATTTCCAACCCGAGTAATTGCCCTTGGGGCGAGAAAGCCTTTAAGGGGTATTTCGGAGAGGATAGGGAGGCGTGGAAGAAGCATGACGCGAGCGAATTGATCAAGGGGTGGAAAGCGGGGACATTTGAGGCGCTCATCGATGTTGGGACGGGAGATAACTTTTACAAGCAAGGTCAATTGCTTCCTGAGAACTTCGAGAAGGCGGCCAAAGAGAGCGGTAATGATAAAGGATTGGTCTTGAGGTATCAGGATGTGAGTGATGAGCTCGAATGAAATGGAAAGTATGCCCCTGTACTGATATTGTTTAGGGATATGACCACTCTTATTACTTCATCTCGTCATTTTCAACGGATCATGTGAATCATGCAGCAAAATACCTGTTTGGGGAATAGTATGTTTGTTCTATTATCTTGAGAGCGAGTCTATGCTAATTGTGATAGAAGCGACACAGCCTCGAGGCAAAAGCTATAGGATAGAGAACACGATGAGACATTATCCGTTTTGTGACCGCTTACCTAGTCTTCCTAACTCCTCCAATGCCCTAAATGTGCAAAAGCTTGTGGGTATCTCTAAGAATGCTTTGGTTGCACAGCAACATCAAAGCAGTCATGGCCTCATAAATCGTAACTGCTTCCAGAGTTTCGTAAGCTCAAGAGATTCTTCTCTCAACCATCATGGCCCGTTGCCCACACCGAGGCTATCCTTTTCCCCTAATTTGGATTTCATTTCTGCTTCTGCTTCTCGTTTGATTCGGTAGTAGGCCAGCTTCTCAAAGCGACTCAAAGCCTTCCACCA
>Ga0302140_10008233_pt1 | contig 12984 bp, 12 predicted proteins | sample I_Bog_E1_1_FD_202095 | JGI IMG/M metagenome (GOLD analysis project Ga0302140, IMG submission 202095) | Peat permafrost microbial communities from Stordalen Mire near Abisko, Sweden - I_Bog_E1_1 | ecosystem: Environmental > Terrestrial > Soil > Wetlands > Peat | place: Sweden: Abisko, Stordalen...
CTATCTTTCGCCTGTTCAACTGGACCTTCTTGAGACCCTGCGGAGTCACGGCTGCACTTCCAGCGATCGCAGCACGGAACTTCCGATCCTCGGTGAGCTCGTGAAGCTGATTCCAGAGGGTTCTGTGATCGGCGATCGCCGGCAATTACTGATCGTGTGGAATGTGATTGGCTTGCTGTTGGCAACTCAGGTTACCGATCAATTCCCTGCAGTTGACGAAGCGAGGCGGAGACATCGGGACAAGATTCATGACGTGTGTGTGTGGCTGGATCATCATTTAGATCAGGAATCCAACTTGGATGAGATAGGTTCAGAGTTTGGCCTATCACGGAGTCTGCTGACTCGTGCATTCCGCCGACACACGGGTACAAGTATTGTGAATTACGTGAACGCTCGCCGCCTCGAGAAGGCTGCTGTTCTGCTTACGTCTTCAAAGGATCGAACGATCACGCAGGCGGCGTTCGAGAGCGGATTCTCAAACCTTAGCAACTTTCATCGTCGATTCAAGACCGCCTATGGCTTTACACCAGCTGAATTTCGACGAAACTTCGCAAATTGATAATGCTCCGCTGGACAGCTATTCGCCAAATTCTCAACGGGGATAGCCATTGAGAATTCCGTACCGGTTAACGAGTGCTCCGCTAACTCGCTCGCCGAGCACTGCAGGAGGGAATCTTCTTAAGGCGCGCCCTGAGGGTCTGAGAGTCAAATTCTGGAGTTCCGCCTGTATCACCGGCTACCCGGCAGTTACCACTTGTTAAATGCCCTTGTTGCGTCGACACATCGAGGCTGTGTCTTGGAGCGGCTTGCGGGAAATGGGTGCGATCTAACTCCTTTGTTTTGGTGAATGGCTTGGAGGCGGAAATACGTAAGTCTTTTGTTTTCAGCGGGGCGGTTAGCTCATTTTGGACGTAATCTGTTTGTTTTCAATGGGATGGGAAGAGAGCGGGGAAAACTGGTGCTTTTTCAGGCGGCGTTGGTTTGTTTCTTTGCTTCCTTTGGCTCTTTCATGGTGGTGCTGTGGGCGATTCGGGCGGCGGAGAGGAGCGTGGCGGCTCTGTCTTTCGAAATGATTTCAATGGCCAGGGAGTAGCCGACGCAGGCGATAAAGTCGGAGATGTTTTGATGGCCGGAGAGCAGCGGCATGGCGGCGCAATAGGCCAGGGCGGCGTCCTGTAGCGCCTTGTATTCGGGCTTGCCGTTTGCCAGAGATTGCTGGCGCGTGGTTTTCCAGACTTCCGCGCAATGGGCGACGGCGGGGTTGTTGAGAACTGGGGCGTCCTCTTCTTCAAGGTTCGCTGCGGTTGCGGGGCGGATGGCTTTGATCATGATGGGTTCTCCGGGTGGGTCTTTTTGGACCTGTATTTCGATTGTGCGCCGGGGAGGGCAATTGGACTGCAAAAGCGGGGAGGAAGATTCTTGATCGGGATTGGGTCTTGCGTCAGGGGCTTCGTCGCGGATCGGTTGTACGTTCAGTCGCCCCTCCGGGGCTGAGGGTCTCTATCGGATCGCGATCCCAGGATTTCATCCTGGGCTATTATCGTATCCTCCCTCCGGGAGGAGGATGTCCAGCGTCGTTTGATATGGACTGTGGAGTTGGGACGGTAGTATTGCCCCAGTCCTTTGGCCTGAATCGGGAATGCTTGAGAATTGTGGGCGGGGTTGTAAACTTGCATCCGGTGCGGGCGTCTACATGGGTGATGGCAGCCGGCACCGCATTGGATGCAATGGCGATAACCACGGCAGACGACGCCGCTGCGCGGGAGTTTGCGCATGTGGTGGAGAGGCACCGGCCACAGATCTTTCGTTTCCTGCTCTCGTCTACGCGCGACGTGGACCTGGCGGAGACGCTGACGCAGGAGTGTTTTCTGAAGGCGCACCGGAACTGGGGCGGCTTTCGGGGCGAGTCGAGCGCGATGACGTGGCTGATGCGGATCGCGATCAACCTGCAGAAGGACCACTGGCGGAACCGGCGGATGCAGTTCTGGCGGACGACGCGGACCAATTCAGTGGACCTGGACGAGGCTAGCGAGTGGCTGCCGAGCGGGGAAAGCTCGATCGAGCAGCAACTTCTGGCAAAGGAACGGGTGAAGCAGGTGTGGACGGCGGTGAAGGGATTGAGCGAACGGCAGAGGACGGTATTTCTGCTGCGCTATGTGGAAGAGCAGGAGTTGAGCGAGATTGCGGCGGCGACCGGATTGAGCGAGGGGACGGTGAAGGCACACCTTTCGCGGGCGGTGGCCAAGGTACGGCTGGAACTCGGGGGCAGGCGATGATGCGGAGATTCGATGACAAGCGGGATGGGTTGAAGGAGCAGGCTGTGGATTTGCACGATGCGGAGTTGCCGGATGCCGAGTTTGAAGAGGCGCTGAAGGATTTCAAGAGCAGCGTTCATGCCTGGAGCGATGCGGCGTATAGCCGTCCGCGGACGGTGACACGCGAGGTCCGGGTACGGAGCTGGCGGTTGGCGGCGGGTTGGGCGATGGGGTGCGTGCTGGTGGCCGGGAGCTTGAGCGGCGGATTGCTGGAGCGGCAACACCGGCTGGACCTGGCGCGCATTGCCGCCGAGCAGCGGGCGGTCGAGCAGCAACGGCAGCAGCGCGAGCAGCAGGCACGGGCCAAGATAACGGATGAGGTTTTGCTGGCCGAGGTGGACAGCGATGTGTCGCGGCAGGTGCCGAGCGCCATGGAGCCGCTGGCTCAAATGATGGCCGACGACGAGACCAAGTAAGCAGGCGGAAGGCAAGAGAACCAAGCAAGCTGGACAAACGGAATACGAAACAGTGCCCTCAGGATCTGAGGGGAGGAGACAACAATGAAGGGTAGTCTGACTGTGAAACTGGGGATGGCGATTGCCGGCGTCTTGTTTGCCGGGATAGCGTTTGCACAAGCACCGGCGCCAGGGCCAGGGCCGGGCGGGCCGGGGCCGGGATTTGGAGACCATCGGCCTCCGTTTGAACGGGCGATGGCGGGACAGGGCGAGCATGGGCGCTGGTGGAACAATCCGAAGGTAGCGGAGAAGCTGAAGCTGACGGACGCGCAGCGCAAGGCGATGGACGACACGCTGCAGCAGCATCGCGAGACACTTGTGGATCTGCGTGGAAGCCTGGAGAAGTCCGAACTGGAGCTGGAGCCGATGATGCAACAGGACCAGCCGAACGAGAGCCAGATTCTGGCGCAGATTGACAAGGTGGCGCAGGCGCGGGCGGAACTGGAGAAGGCGAATGCGCGTTTCCTGCTGGCGATTCGCGGCAAGCTTACGCCGGAACAGTGGAAGACGATGCAGGCCGACCGGGCCGAGCGTGAAGCGGCGCACGAACAGGGCGGACCGGGGCGCGGCAACTGGCAGCCGAGGGCCCAGCACGGCCGGGGAATGGCGCCTCCTTCCGGAGACGGACAGGGTGCGCCGACCCCGCCGGGTGGACCGCAAAGCACGATGGATTGGGTGCCAGGCCCGGATGCGCCTCCTGCGCCTGAGGAGGGTGCGGGCGCGGCGCAGTAGCCGGATTTTTGCAACACAGGATTTCAGGACAGGTTTATAGGCAGAGAGCAAATACGGTTGAAGTCAATACCGGTGGCGGCAAGAGGCGATCCTCTTGCCGCCGATTTTTTTGTGGTCAAGACGGCGCGGCGGAGGGGGTGCGGCGTGGCCTTGGCTGCAGCGGATCGAGTCAGCGGAGTGAAGCGTAATGGGACATGGAGTGAAGCGAATTGGTACAGCAACTGGAGCGAATTGGGACAATGTTTGGAGCGAAGCGGGACAGATTGCACGAAAGCGAGACAAAGGGGGTGGAGAAGGATTCTTAATAAAATGACTAAAGTTATTCCGCGGCGCTCCGATGAAGTGGGTGGATGCAGAAACGCCTCTCCAGAATCGGCGGAGGGCTTTGCGGAAGGAATGAAACTCCGCGGCCAAGGGCGCTGGTCATCCTGAGAAGGAGTTACCTCCATGGCCCTCGGAGTCTTGAACAATCTTTCGGCGATCTACGCAGAGAACAATCTGAACAACACGAACAGCAGCCTGCAGACGGTGTTGCAGCAGCTGTCATCGGGGTCGAAGATCAACTCCGGAGCCGACGATGCGGCAGGGCTCTCGCTGGTCAACGGACTGGAAGCGAACCAGACGGCTTTGACGCAGTCGGAGACAAACTCCACGGAGGGTGTGGGCCTGCTTGATGTGGCCGACGGCGCGCTTTCTCAGGTGACGAGCATGCTTGACCGTGCTATCACCCTCGCCACCGAGGCCTCGAACGGCACGCTGAACAGCACCCAGGAGGGAGCGGCGAATAACGAGTACCAGTCGATATTGGCCGAGGTCAACAACATTGGCCAGACGACGACCTACAACCAGCAGCAGGTATTCAGCGGCAACACCGTGGCAATTTACACGGGCGACTCTTCCGCGGCGGGATCTTCGGTTGACGATTTGAATATCCGCACGCTTTCTGAGGCGAGCGTGGGCGACACGGGCGGGGCGATGTCGTATAGCGACGGGGCCAGCAATGTGTTCCTCAATCTTTCCACCGGCAGCAAGAATGCGTTGGCGACCGACACCTTGAATGCAAGCGGCGCCACGACCATCGACGTGACCTATCTGGTGAAAGGCGGAAACGGAACGGCGAGCACGGCAACGACAACCATCTCCGTTGGCGGAGCGACCAACTACCCGAATACGGCGAGTGGATTGATCAGCGCGGTCAACAACGCCGGATTGGGCCTGACGGCCAGTTTTGCCACGCAGGCGCAGGCCGGAGTGAGCGGTGGAGGGACCCAGACCGGAATTCAGATCACGGGCGGCCTGGTATCGGCCGGTGTCGATCCGAGTTCGGCGAGCACCAGCGGCACGCTTGATCCGGCGGGAATCCCGGCAAGCGAATTACTGACTCAGGGCCAGACAATCAATGTAAGCATTGGCGGCACGAGCGTTGGTTCGGTGGCGATCGGCCCACTGGTGAACACTCTGGCCGAAGTCGCACTGGCGATCAACGGTTGGAACAGCAACAACAGCCCCGTGACCGCAACGGTGATCACCAATGGCAATGGGACGCAGAGTCTCTCACTGGCCGACGCCGCGGTCGGCGGTGCGGCGTTGACGGTGGTAACTGAGCCCGGCGGCGGCGCGGCGGTACCCGTATTGAGCGCTCCTTCGACTGCGGCCAACACAGTTAACCTGAGTGGCATAAGCGGTAGTCCTGTGACTGGCACGGGCGCCAGTAGCGGCGGGCCTGGCACTTTGACGCTGGCCATGGCCAGTGCGGCCAATCCTACCTGGACCATGAACCAGAGTGCCGATACGGTGACCGGGACCATTCAGATAACGAACACACCGCTCTCAGGCGCGCCGAGCACGCTTACGTTTTCCATGGGCGGCGGCGCATATTTGAAGAATGGCAATGCTGTTACTGTAGGCGGAACCACGCTGGGCGCGCTTGCGACCGCAATTCAGACCGCATTCGGGGGCGGCGTCACGGCGGCCGTAACTCCGGGAACAGGCCTGGTGGTGACTGCGGCGCACGCCGGCGACAACATTACCACCGGTTCCGACCTTTTGCAGAACACGAATGCGGCGCTTGGTCTCTACTCGCCTACGCTCGCTGCGCCAACCGTATATGGGTCGGCTCTGCTGGCAATCACGAGCATGAATGGGAACGATGCCGGCTCGACTGCGGTGGAGGGCAACATCCTCGGCACCGACACTTTGACAGGCAGCTTCACATTGACCAACGGCATTACGTCACAGACGTTTGTCATGGGCGGTGTCGGCGGTCCGTCGACAACGGGTTCAACAACCGACGTGGGCGGGACCACGATCGGAGCCCTGCTGGCCGCAATCAACAGCACTACCATCGCCGGTCCCGATCTGGGGATCGTCGCTACACAAAACCTCACCGGAAACGGCGGCCTATGGTTGCAGTCGACCACCACCAACACCACCATCAGCATGAGTCCCAGCACCCTGGTGGACTCGTATAGCGAAGCGCCCACTCCCTTTGCCGGGGTACCTCCTTCCGGGGGCACGGAATCCTTCAATGAGATTCTTCCCGCGAGCGGCTCGGTGAACACAGGGGATGTGCTGACCGGCAGCGTGAAGCTGACCAACGGGCCAACCCAGCATACATTCGTGATGGGCGCCGGGCCTGCCGTTGCCGGCCCAGCGGGAGTGCTGACCGGCAATTCAGTTCAGGTAAATGGAAACACACTGGCGGACCTGGCGGCTGCAATCAGCTGGGACGCACCGATGGATCTTACGGCGCAGGCGGACACGACAGGCTTGTCCATGACGACGACTGTCAATGACGGCGATCCGATTAACGTGTCGGCAAACTCATTGGTCGACACCACTCAGGGGACGTTTTCAACCATGACGCTGGGCACGGCGGGAAACCAATTCGCCAGCGAAAGCGATATAGTTTCCGGGGCTCTCGACTTCTCGGTGGGCGGCGCTGCGAAGACGGTGCCTCTGTCGCCTGGAGAGACGGTTGCGGAGATGATCAATCAGATCAACAATCCAACCGGCCTGAGCAACCCCAACTATCCTGACGGAGTGACAGCCACCTGGGTTCCCAGTACGAATGGCTTTGGGAGCGTGGTGCTGACGGCAAATCTGGCAGGGACGAGCGGGCAGATCAGCGCGGCAACAAGTACGGTTACCGACACGACCACCACCGCAAACCTGAGCTACACCGGGTCAAGCGCGTACAACACAGGGCTTTCCAGTGCGGCCGCGACGAACAGGGCGGTCTACGATTCAATCAGCGGGCAGACGACTACCCCTGGCGACCTGGCGACCTTCGTTACCAACACGCACGCGTCAAGCGGAGCGGCGACGGTGAGCTACGCGGACGGCGCCGGCCAGGCGTTGAATACCACAGATCTGTTGAACCAGGCCGATGCGGAGACCGCATTGAACGAGCTCAACGTGGCTATCGGCGATGTAGCGGCACAGGATGGTTACATCGGCGCACAGATCAACACGCTCAACTCGGTCAGCCAGGTGATGAGTACGCAGCAGGATAATGTGGTCTCAGCGCAGAACGCGGTGCAGGCTACGGACTATGCGTCGGCGACGGCGAACATGTCGAAGTATGAGATTTTGAGCCAGACGGGCATTGCGGCGCTGGCGCAGGCCAACACCGTGCAGCAGGAGGTTACCAAGCTGTTGCAGTAGGCGGCTTGTGAAGTGAACAGGTCTTAAGAGCAAAGCAACACTGATACGATTTCAAGACAACCCAGGGACGGGCGGCGGCAAAGGTGAACACCTTTGCCGCCCATTTTTTGGTGCGAGCTGCGCCGAGCATTTCTTGAGGAGATTATGCGGTGAGCAACCGCGCGCCGCCTTTCGTTACCAGCACGGTGTGCTCATGATGCGCGGCGAGCGAGCGGTCCCTGGTGCGCACCGTCCAACCATCTTTCAGGGTTATCGTCCGCGAAGTTCCTACTGCGATCAGAGGCTCGATGGTGAAGATCAATCCCTCAGTGAGCGGGTCGGAGCAGCGGCGGTCAAATTCATTGGGGATGGTGGGACGCTCATGAATGGTTCTTCCGATTCCGTGGCCGCAAAGGCCATTGACGACGCAATATCCAGCCGCACTCACGGTCTTCGAGACTTCTCTGCCGATGTCGAAGGCGCGGGAGCCGGGACGAACTGCCGAAAGACCCGCTTGGAAGGCTTGCCTTGCGCAATCCATCAGCTGCTTGCTCTGCTTGCCGATGGAGCCGACGGCAACGGTCTCGCACGCGTCGGCCATGTAACCGCCCACTTCAATGGTTACGTCCAGCTTGACCAGGTCGCCGTTGGCTAACTTGCGATTGCCGGGGACGCCGTGCACAATCTCGTCGTTGACGCTAATGCAGCTGTGACCGGGAAAACCGTAAACCAGCTTGGGCGCTGACCGCGCACCAAAGGTTCGCATCACTTCCGCGCCGATTTCGTCGAGCTCGCGCGTGCTGATTCCGGGGCGGACCGCGGCTTTCATGGCTTCAATCACGGCGCGCGTGACTCTTCCAGCCAATTCCATTCCTGCCAGGTCGTCAGGGGATTCAATCGACATGGGTGCCTCCGAGATTATTCAAGCATAGATTTCTTCGAAGCTGTCTCGTAAACCGGGGGAGGGACACCGCAAGACATTCCCTCAGGGGCTAAAGCCCACAGTTTTTCTGCTCCAAGGCGGCACGGCTGAAGCCGTGCCCTCTAGGATCGCCGAAAGCGTAAATCGTTGATTTCATTTGCAATCAATTGAAACCGCGCAGCTTAGACGCTTTCCGTCCTCTCCGCAATCTCCGGGATTTCCGCCCAATTCAGCTCTGTAGGGCCGTTTTGCATGACAACGGGAAAAGCGTATGACAACGGCGAGCCCGCCCCTTGGAGCCACCTTTGCCGCCATACCGATTTTACCCGACGGCAGGCCACGGCCAGAGACGGTTGAAGGGCGGCCTTGCGACGTCGGCATTCACCGACGTTCGGGAACCGGGCAACCTGACCCCGCGCCTTTGCTCTAAAGGCCTCCCGATGGGGCTTCCGTCCTCCCCTACAGCAGCCGGTGTTGGCTCTAGAAGGGCTCCACACCACGCTGACGGGGAAGTGAATGGCCCCCCTTACCGCAACAGTTCTCTATAGAGGGCAAAGCGGAACCCGTCAGCGGCGATCCTCCTACGTCTTCCTGAACTTGTTCCTGAGCGCCTGGGCAGCGGCTTCGAGGTCCATCGCCCGATTCTCGTCTCCATGGCGACGTGCGGTCTCGGCCTGAGCGCCCTTGGCCTTCGCGTGAATGTGCCCCGGCACAGAGAAGTAATGTGTCACTTCGAAGTCTGCATCCTTCTTCGGATATTCAGTGAAGTGCCAGAGCCCGTTGCTATTCATCATTTCGCTCCAAACGAGCAAGCCTAAGAACTTTCCAGCCTCTGCGTGGGCATCCTCGGGTGTAAACGACGCAGCAATCAGGCAATCATAAAGCGGGTCGAATTCGGGATGCCACTCATCCTTCACCCGTCCTGTGCAGGCGATCTGCGCTGCTGTAACGGCGGGATTCGTAGCAATGTACGTTTGGATGGCCCTGCGGGCGATCCCTTCAGCTTGTGAGTTGAAGCGGTTGAGTAGGCCGAGATACATAGAGAATTCGGTTGGGCGCGCTTGCTGCTCCGCTCTGCCGCTTGCTCCGTCGTTTACTGTGAATTTCACCAGCATAAACATTCCTCCCACACATTGAACGCCCTTGGAACAAACCCATCTTCTATAAATACTTCGAGTGTGCGGTGTATAGCGCTTTGGTGCTGAAGAAGGGACCAGGCCCTTACCCACGAATCGTGATTTCTATTGCCTCCGGCGGGACATTGAAGGTCATTGCTAATCCCTTCTTTGCCTCCGCCATAGTGAGGGGCCGCGTGGCATCGCGGTGGTTCTGCATGGGCTCCTTCACGCTTTCCACCGTTGGGGTGGGCTCCGGCATTGCCTCCCACTTCAAGGTCGATGGGTCAATCGCAAAGTCTGCCAGTGATCTGTATACAATCGGATTCCGGTCTCCTTCCCAATAGTCCGGAATGTCGACCCGCGCAAATTCGCTGAATTGGATTAGAAAACGATTGTTCGGCGCTTCGTCGTTCTCGGGCGTTGGAGGGCAGGGCACCACGTCGCTGATCCTTCCCACTAGAAATGCCGTGTGGTGAGCTTCCGGTCCTTTGGACCATTTCGCGTGTGCATTGCGCGTACAAACTACGAATTCACACCGGCACGCGCGGCTTGGATTCAAGCGCCATGCCGAGGTTCCTCTTTCCTTCAGTATTCGTTCGAATTGCTTACCAGTGAAGACAACGATGGCCTCTTTTGGCATATCTTTTCTCCAGTTTCTGCGTGCAAAGGAAGACTAACACCGTTGCAATAAGATTGCAATAACATTCTTAAACTTTATACGATAGTTATCGATAATCATCTCAGCCAGAGGGGGTAGTTCGAGGGCTCGCCGGGTGGACCACTTTCGTGGACACCTTTCGTCTCTTATTCGCCTATACTCTTTCACATGATTGAACCGAAAGACCGGCACCGAGTGTATATGTCCTTCCAGGATCGCCACGGCTGGCACTGTCAGTTCCTCGAAGCTGACCTGCAGACTCCCTTGCCGAAGCATCTGCACTTCCCTTCAGCGGACAAAATCATTGAACTGGTTGAGCGCGGCGGAGGCTTCAAGGATCAGGAGAGCCGCCTGATGCTGGACCGGGGGATCGCCATGGGCCGGGGCGGGGTGTTCCTGAGTCTGACAGAGGAGCAATACGCAAAGCCAAAAGCGCAGTAGAATGAAGTGCATATAGCATCCAGTGGTTTAGCCCCAATTGTGGCTAGACGCCACATGGAAGGAAAGATGATCCTCAATGGCTGATCGAAACTACTGGCTCGATCTGTTCACGCCGCAGACTTGGAATGAATTTCTCAAAGCCGGCTCGTCTATATCTGGATTCCGCGAATCCCGGTGGAATGCTGTGCAGAAAATCGAAGAGGGCGATTACCTTCTTTGCTATTTGACCGGCATTTCGCGGTGGGTTGGAATCCTCGAAGTCACATCGAAAAAGCCATACAAGGACAGCAAGCCTATCTGGAAGGACGAGGTTTTCCCGTGCAGGGTGAAGGTAAAAATCGTCACAAAGCTTGAACCTGAGACGGCGGTGCCGGTAAAGGACATGAAGGATGTTCTCTCAGCCTTCAAGAGCGCAAAATCGGATGGGTACTCCCAAGCTTGGACCGGGAGGTTCAGAGGATCACCAGTTAAGTGGAGCCAGTCGGATGGTGAGGCAGTCGTCGCCGCAGTACTGTCTGCAGAAAAGAACCCCGTCAAAAGGCCAATAGACCCAGCCAAGCTGAAGTACAAACCAAAAGCATTGGAAGCCAAGATTGGCCTAGTCACGGTTCCGGAGTCCGAAGCTGAACCAGCTTCAGAGGGTGATTCGCCGGCGGAGTTGGCTAAAGAGCCCACTGCGCACACGGAGATTCAATCTTTGCTACTGCAATTGGGCAGCGAGATGGGCTTCGATGTGTGGGTGGCAAAGAACGACCGCAGTAAATCCCACAACGGGCTCAAGTTCTCCGAGCTGCCGAAATGAAGACAGCGCTGCCGCTTCAGTTCGACAATGCAACGAATCGCACGATTGAGCTAATAGACGTGCTCTGGCTGAAGGGGAATGCAATTATCGCTGCGTTCGAGATCGAAAGCACCACCTCCATATACTCCGGCCTGCTGCGCATGGCGGACCTGCTCGCAATGCAGCCGAACATCAATATCCCCTTGTATCTGGTTGCGCCCGACGAGCGTAGGGATAAGGTCATGGAGGAGGTGAATAGGCCGACATTCAGTCGCCTAAGCCCCCCTCTGGCGGATGTATGCAGCTACATTGCATTTTCGTCTCTGAGGGACCGCCTCGCCCAGGTCCAAGGCTTCGTGAAGTACCTTAAGCCGGACTTCTTGGAGGAATTGGCTGAAGACTGCGTCCTTTCGGACTGATCACGATGCTTTTCTGACCGATCTCAACCGCCGGTTCCTGCCTCGTCTCAAAGCACACTGGGATTTCGAGTTTGGAAAGAGACGAAAGCGGACTGCTGCTCGCCCCCGACTGCTGCAACGGGTTGCGCGCACTGATTTCTTTGATGTAGTGCCTGGCAGAGCTTTCTGCGAGCTCCCAGAAGGAAACTCGCACGAACATCGCGCCATAATTCTGCCTCCGCTTGACGCCATCGTAGGGAACCCGCCGTACGTCCGCCAAGAGAAAGTCAGTAAAGACGAGAAGTTGAAGCTCTCCAAGCGTGTTGAGGAGGCCTTCCCTGGGACGGTGCTCCGCGGCCGTGCAGACCTTCATTGCTATTTTTGGCCCCATGCCTGCCGGTTTCTTAAGGAAGGAGGCTACTTCGGGTTTCTCACCAGTGGGCAATGGTTGGACGTAGATTATGGATTCGCTCTACAGCGTTGGATTCTTTCCAACTTCCAGGTTGTTGCGGTCCTCGAAAGTGCTACCGAAAGGTGGTTCCCTGACGCACGCGTCAAGACCTGCGTCACGATCCTGCGGCGTTGCTCCGACCCTGAGAAACGGCGATCTAATCTTGTCAGGTTCGTGCGCTTTGAGAAACCGCTGACGGAAATTATCGGAGTGTTGCCCAGTGGTGGTGTGGGCAAAGAAGCAGAGATTGCAGAAGTGTCGCGCCAGAGTGCTGTTGATGCAATTCGTGATGAGCTTGAACGGCTTACGCATCCTGTACACGAGGAAAGATGGCGTGTCCTGTTGAAGAGTCAGGCCGAACTCTGGGACGAAGGAGTTCGAGCCGGTGAAGTGCTGAAGCCAGGCGCTATCCCTGCGACAGCGGAGGGAGACGAAGAGGAAGAAGAGGTGTCAGAAGAAACTTCCGAAAGCGCGGAGGACTGGTTAGGCGGCCACCATGCTCAGCGGGATTACGTCGCTGGCAAGTGGGGACGTTTCCTGCGCGCACCTGATCTTTATTTCGAACTTATGAACCGCTTTCGTGGAAAGTTTGCAATACTTGGCGGCATCACAGATGTTCGTCGCGGCATTACGTCGGGGTGCGACAAGTTCTTCATGCCCCTGAACGTAACCGGGGAAATCCTGGCAGCAAAGAAATCCGACAAGGAGTTTAAGAAGCTTACTGGGGCTTCGCGGCCGGACGCTGAAAGTGGAGTCATCTGCATCATCAAAGACGGAGCTGGCACGTTACATGCAATCGAATCAGAATATGTGAAGCCAGAAGTTCATAGCCTGATGAAGATCAACCGCCCTGTCGTCAATGCCAAGGACTTCAACCGGGTAGTGCTCATGGTGAGCGGCACTCTCCCAGAGCTTCGCGGAACCCACGTCTACAACTACATCAAGCACGGTGAGTCGGCAACTTATGCCTCTAAGAACCTGTATAAAAACTCCTGTTGATTTGAAAGGGCACGACTTCAGTCGTGCCGCAAGTGGCTGAAAACATGAGAGGGCTTTAGCCCCTGAGGG
>Ga0302140_10008234_pt1 | contig 12983 bp, 15 predicted proteins | sample I_Bog_E1_1_FD_202095 | JGI IMG/M metagenome (GOLD analysis project Ga0302140, IMG submission 202095) | Peat permafrost microbial communities from Stordalen Mire near Abisko, Sweden - I_Bog_E1_1 | ecosystem: Environmental > Terrestrial > Soil > Wetlands > Peat | place: Sweden: Abisko, Stordalen...
TTGACCACTGGCGATGCAGATTGGCGGTGTGATTTTTGAGGAATTCTCCTCCCGGGAAGTCGAAACCGGTTTGGCTGATTGCCAGTTTGGCTCTGGAGCAAGCCTCCTCCAGAGCCTGATAGCCTAGCTTGCGACAAGGCTTACACCACCACGCATAATGCAAAAATACGGCCCGGCACCATCGTTCGTCGGAAAATAAGCTTGCATCCAAAGTGGGGCGTTCCAATATTCGACACACAAATTGTGTCCAACCCGCGTTTTCAAGAACGTCTGTGGACGTTCCAAAACGGGCAATGTTTTGGAACTGGAGCTAGCCTATTAGGTATATATGAGTGACCCGACTTTTTGGAAACGAAAGCTGCTGGCTTATTTGCATGATCCGCCTCACAAGCCAAGGGCCATCGCCGCCCATGAGGACCAGCGGTTATCTTTTCTAAACCGCCTTGGATTGGAACCTGACGCCATCAGGGAATTTGACCGGAGCGATGATTGGCAGGCTGCTGCGGCAGACCGATTGTTTTTTCCTGCCCCTTCCAAAAGTGGATTGCGAGTTGACTGGGAAGTGAACGATTTCGAGTTCCGTCATCCACTGGGTGGAGGGATTCTCACGCCCCGGCAATTTCACGCCACACCGGCAGGTACGGAGGAAGCGTTCGTAAGCGCCCTCGACGGCATTGCTCCGGAAACGGACGACTGGCAGGCGAAATTCATTCGTTCCTGGCGGCTCTGGCCGGAGCGCAGTGCCCGCGAGAAATCCGCGCATCTGGCTTATATCGTCGCTGACACCCGCATTCCAGATCACTCGCTTTGGCATCATAATGCATTGGCGGCAGCGTTCACTGCCACCGGCGGCAAACCGGCGTTCATGATCTTCCAGATAGGCCCCGTTCAGGAATTCATCTTTCAGGCTCGCAAAACACAAGACTTGTGGTCCGGCAGCTACCTGCTCAGCTTTCTCATCGCTCAAGCGATGCTTGCCGTGGCCGATGAAATCGGGCCTGACACCATCGTCTATCCGCAACTACGAGGCGTTCCGCTGGCCGATTTTCATTGGTGGACGAAAGGATACCTAGGCAACCAGAAGCTGCGCGCCAGTCACGCGAACGAACTGAACATTCCCAACCTGCCCAACCGGTTCTTGGCCCTTGTTCCCGCGAAACGGGGGGCCGATCTGGCTAAAATTGCAGAGAAGGCGGTTCGCGAGACTTGGAAAGAAATTACCCTGAAGGTCAAGGATTTCCTGGACACTCAAGTCAATGGCATGTGCCCCGGTTGGGATAAGCGCTGGCAGTCACAAGTAAATCGCTTTCCGGTCGTGGACTGGACGGTTCACCCGTGGACGGAAACGGCGGAGGCGCTGGAGAACGCAAAGAACGGAACGCCACCCATGCCAGGTGGGTGGGAGAAACACCCGCTGCATTTTGCATTACTCTGGGCAGACGAATTCATTCCTAAAGCGGAACGGGAAAATTATGGGCCGCGTTCCAATGCCGGTTTTGCTTGGGCATTGCACTATGCGGTTGCGGACTGGAAATTTGCCGCGCGCAAGAATGCCCGGCCATTCGCGCCTTGGCAACCACTCGGCCAAATGAACGCGGACGGCGTTCCCAAGGACCATCTTGATGGGAGGAACGAAGTGCTCGGCGGAACAGAGCATGAACGGTTCTGGGATTTGCTGCGGAAGAAATGCCCAACCCAGTTCAAGGGATCGCAACTCTATGGGGCCCTTTCCGTCATCAAACGACTTTGGGGTGTCCAATATCTTGAGGGAAAACTTGATCTTGACCGGGCAACGCCGCCGTTCGCGCCAGTGGACGAGATTGCTCAAATTGACCAAGCCATTGATGCCGACGGAGAAGAAGCAGAAATCTACTATGCCGTCATCGCCATGGACGGTGACGACATGGGGCAATGGGTGAGTGGGGCTAAGACCGCGCCACTTATAAACAGCCTGGCCGAACAGGCGAAAACGTATTTCCGAAAAAATTGGGGGAAAGATGCGAAGGATGCGAAGGATTTGCCGCCCGACGACGAAGTGCCGCGTCCGCTTTCGCCCGGCTACCACGCCGCGCTTTCGGAAGCGCTGGCGAACTTCAGCCTCTATTGCGCCCGTCCAATCGTCGTTGAGTTTGGGGGCCAATTGATCTATGCCGGGGGAGATGATGTTTTGGCAATGACTCCCGCCAGCACCGCGCTGGATTGCGCGCAGGCACTCCAACTCGCTTTCCGGGGAATTCATCCAGACGATAGCGGCGCTCATGCTTCCGAAAAAGTGAAGGGTGTGCTGAATAAGCTCTTTGACTTCTCACGGCACACTGATGGCTTTCTCACTCTGCGCAAGTCGGCACGCGGAGATGTTGGCCGGGCTGAACACCTCAAACCCAACTGGCCGCTCATGGTCATGGGACCAAAAGCCAGCATCTCATCCGGCATCGCCATTGGCCATGTCCGCGCGCCCATGCAAGACACCATTCAAGCCGCCCGCGACGCGGAAAAGACCGCCAAAAGTGTTCAGTACAAGGGCGCGTTTTGCCTCAAAATTCTTAAGCGTTCCGGCGAAGCGGTTGGCATTTCAGCTCGATGGAACGATGGGGTGGTGGCTGTTTGGGGCGAACTAGACTCACACATTCACGACCTCAGCGAGCGATTCGCTCATCGCTATGCGGAATTGGTCAAGGCATTGGTGAAGGAAGGCGGCGGTGAGAACGGGGGGCGCTATGCTGAAGCATGGAATGAAAATCTGAAAGAAGCGGTTCAGGCGGAACTGCGCCATGTCCTCCGGCAGCAAGGTGAGCTTAAACCAGAGAAGGCGGGAGCGGTGGCTACGACCTGGTGCGCTGCCCTTATCCCGGCGCTTTGCCCCCGCGATTTCCTTCACTTCTGGCTTACTTGGGCCTTCGTCCATCGCCAAGCGAAACCAAACGCCATCAACCAGAAATGAATACTGTTCTCATTGAGCCTACTGACCTTCTATTTTTCCGAGACGCCATTCCCATGTCCGCCGGGCAGGGCCGGGGTGCCGGATGCCGGATGCCATTTCCGAGCACGCTACACGAGGCATTCCGCGCCTGCTTGTTGCGCCAGCGTAATGAAATTGGTTTGAGCAAATCCGTGCCTGGCCGTCCACGCCACGCGCCGCGCAAAGGCAACTGGCATGTCGAAAGCGAGGCAACGGACGTCATGATTGCATCAAAGGCATTCCGCTCGCTGCGCACCATAGGCCCACTGCCATGGCATACCGAGCACGGTCTGCTGCTTCCGGTACCGATGGATAGCATGTTTGGTCCGCAGCGTGATAGACTCCATCGGCTACAACTCTGGCGCGATGATACTGTGCCGTGGTCGCAGGTCATGTCGAATCCCTCTGATTACCATCCGCTTTGCCTGCCAATGGCGGTGACACCGCCAGACAAGCATGGTCAGTTGAACGGATGGTGGACGGTTTCTCAGGTCCGCCGCTATCTTGATGGCGGAGCAGACAATGTCGGTGAATCGTTCAGCCCGATATCCACCAGCGAATTATGGGAAAAGGAGCAACGAATGGGTGTCGAGATCGAACCCAACAGCTTTGCCGCGAGGCCGGGCCAGCTTTTCGCTGGCAGTTACCTCCGCGCCAACAGCAAAACACGTTTTCTGGTTCAACTTGAACTTGGCGACCCGCAGGCGAAAGCCAACGGAGAAGGCAACGCGATTTCCAGCCTCGACTGGCTGCTCTTGGGCGGCGATTTTCGTCTCGCCCGCCTTTGGCAAAAGGATACTGTTGGCCAACCGCTACCGGACTACCTGGGCAGTCTCAAGCAAGTACCCGCAATTCCGTCTGGCGAAGGCCCTTGCTTGCTCAAGTGGCTGCTGGTAACACCCGCGATCTTCGCTCACGGCAGCCTGCCCGGTTGGTGTGCAGACACCCGTCAGGACCGTCCGGGGGGGCGAAGGCCCGTTGGCGACGTTTGTTTTGAACTGCCCGGTCACGCTCAACTTGTTTCCTGGTGCCTTGGCAAGCCGCGCATCGTTTCCGGTTGGGACGTGGTTGATGGCCGCGCCAAACCCACAATGCTGGCGGTGTCAGAAGGCGGTGTTTACTACTTCCTCTGTGAAAACCGAGCCACGGCGGCCGCGCTGGCCAAGAAACTCCACTGGCTACCACGCTCGGATTTCTACGGTGAGAAAGGCTGCGGTTACGGCTTGGTGAGCTTTGATGTTAAGATGCATCGGACGTCCCCGGACATCTCGTTATTGGCCAACGAACTTTTTCAGCGCTAACCTCATGAACAAAATGAAAAGACACTTGTTAACCCTCTACACTCGCACCCCATTGCATGTGGGCAGCGGCACCTCGGTGGACGTGGTGGATCTGCCAATCATGCGAGAACGCATCACCGGCTTCCCAATTATCCCCAGTACGAGCTTGAAAGGGGTGCTATTGCAACATGCTCGGGAGATTTTCGACGGCGGCAAGTATGCAAGGGCCAAATCGATTCCAGAGGAGGCCAAGCTCCTTTTTGGTGCTGTGGAAGGCGAAGGGGATCGGCAGTTCAGCAACGCTGGCTGTTTGCAAATCATGGAGGCCAAAATTCTTGCGTTCCCCGTTCGCTCGTTGGCTGGCTGTTTCGCTTGGATTACCTGTCCGACGGTGCTGGAGCGGTTCCTGCGTGATACTGGCCGGAAGTTCTCGGTCGCAATTGTGGACAAGGATCGCGTTGTAGCCGGCACCGACTTGGTGATTTCAGGGCAGAACCAAGTCGTCTTGGAGGAATACGCAATGGAACTCCAGCCTAATTCAAATGGTCAGGCTGCCACATTGGCGGGTGATCTGGCTGGGTTAGTTGATGATCCGCTATGGACCAGCAAACTCGCCAGCCGTCTGGCACTTGTCCACGACGAGAACTTCCAGCACTTCGTGACCACGTGCACAGAGGTCGTGGCCCGCATTGCGATTGATCCGGCAACTCGGACAAATACGGGTGGTGCGCTCTTTAATCAGGAGAACGTGCCTTGTGAGGCGCTGTTTTACAGTGTCCTTACCGTTTTGCCGCCACGTCGTTGCACGGACGACAACGCGACAGGCAACCCCCTTGATCGTGCGAATTCCAAGCTCACGACTCTTTTGCCGAATGGTAAAGACACCCAACTGCAACCGCCCATCTTGCAAATTGGCGGCGACGAAACCACCGGTCACGGCCTTTGCGCAACCAAGCGGGAGGAACTATCATGAAAACCCTCGCTCAAATTCGGGCGGCAAACGCTCTCTCCAGTGCCAGCCAACCGGGCATGGGCATCGGCCAGCAAGGTGGCAATGCCATCAGCGGCTACCCCATGCTCGTCAAATCTGATGGATTGCTAGCAGCGCTGGCCTTCGCCATTGAGAACAAGGCCAACGGCGGGCGTAAGCAACCCGGATGTTTCTTGATCGCCGACGCATTGGCCAAGCACCTTTCATGCGATGGTGTAGGTATTGTCGAGGCGGAGAATCCGGACGACCTAGTCGAGGAACTTTCATCCGCTCCCGATGCCAATGCCGGGCAACTCCGGCGGGCCACAGCGGAGTCGTTGGCCTTCCTCAACTACCTTAAACGCTTCGTTTCTTGAGCCTATGCTTGCCGTGACCAAACTTGCCGTGACCAAACCTGTTCTGGCTGCAATCAGCAGTTGCGATTCGTGGTTGTTGCGATTGGATAAACTGAGTTTTGAGCGCAACGGGGGAGCTACTGCAAAAACTGACTCTCTGAAGGCAGTTCGGACCTGCTACACGGAGCGTAGCGCAGGCCAACTTGTCCAAGTCTGCCGGTCGAAGCTGCGATTTGTTGACCACCTCAAGCGCCAGCACGGTTCTAACGTCGCGGTCGTCAAATTGTTCGCTGATAGTCGGCTGTTGCTTCACCTGGGGCGCGCCAGTGTGCTGGAGAACGTCGGACTCTGCGCCGACCACACGACCGGGTTGCCGCTCATTCCGGGCACAGCAATCAAAGGCGTCCTGAGCACTTGGGCCTGTTGGGAAGCCAATCAGAAACCAGACGGCTCGTTCAACGAAAAGTCCACATTTGTTCAGCAACGTAGAGAATTCCACAAAGACATCGCCAGCCGGGTGTTCGGTGACAATTCAAACGATGGCTCCCAAAACGCAGGTGAGATTATCTTTGTTGGCGGATTCCCCGTCACCCCACCCAAACTTGGCTTGGACATCGTCAACCCGCACCATGAGCCCGATGGGAAAGACAAACGCAACCTGACTCCAAATGTATTCCTCTGTGTCGAACCAGGAACGGAATGGTTTTTTGTCTTTTATGCCCGGCACGGCACGGACGATCCGGCCAGGCTTATCAATGCCACCACGGACTGGCTGGTTGAAGCCCTGACCCAACTTGGCATTGGAGCCAAGACGGCGGCTGGCTATGGTCGCTTTCGAACGCCCAACCAAGCCGACCTAGAGGCGCAAGTCGAAGAAGCTAAGAAGGCCAAACTAGCCGAAGCGGCTGCCGCCGAAAAAGCCCAAGCGGCTGAGCAAAAAGCCAGAGAACAAGCCGTAGCCCAAGTTACGCTATTGAGCGACTACCCCAACACAGCCACTTTCCGGAACCGGGTGATCGCGAAACTCAACCCTGGGCAGCTTGACCAGCTTCAAGCAGAAATTTCCATGTTGCAGAAACCCGAGAATACATCCCAATGTGACGAGTTGAAGAAGTCGCTGGCCAGCAAGGATCATAAGGACATCCGCAAGCGTCTGCGGGACAAACCATGGTTTCCCAAGGAGTGGCTGCCGCCCCAATAATCACCATGAAACTGACAACCATCGAATACTCTTTTAAGCTCCTGACACCCTGTTTCTGCGGCGGCGCAGACAATCAAAACGCAGCGGAAATGCGTGTCCCGTCCATTCGCGGGCAGGTGCGTTCCTGGCATCGTAAAATCGCCGATGTAACAACGGTAAATCGAATTTGGGGCAGCACCGATGGCGATGGGGGCGCAAGCCGTGTGGGGGTGATCTGCGACGTTTTGCTTCGGCCCAACCCGGCCCTGTCCAGAGCTTGCATTTTACCACACAAAAACCAAGGACCACGGTCCGCATTGTCGGCAGACCAAGTATTTTCGTTAAAGCTTCAGCGGTTGATAGGTTGCTCAAGCAATGATTGGGCCGCTGCGCAAAACGCCATCAAACTCTGGCTGCTCATCGGTTGCCTTGGCTTGCGTGCTAACCGGGCTGCTGGCAGTGTGTGGCCACTCGATACAGACCAGACGGAGAATAAATGGGTGCCGCAGAACGCCGCCCAGCTTGGAAACACTCTGCGAAATCTTGGCTTTCGCTGGCCGGTACAAATAATTCAAACCCCCTCTGGAACGACCAGCGAAGAACTTCGGCGTCTAGCTTCCGATACCGTCAAGGACCATAAACTCTTTGGCAATATGTCCCCCCGGCAGCCTTCCCCGACGAAATTCAAAGTAATTGAATTCAACGGCCAACCGCACCTGCTCGTCACCGCACCGCCTTCTGTAGATTTGACTGCGGCCCGCAACGCGCTTTCTGGCAGCAACAAAGCAGGCCAGTTTTCATGGCAGACAATCTAAATCAGTAAAATCCCCTCCTTTCCCAATGCTTAAACACCATATCCTCACCGTCGGCATAAGCTTGTTCACCAATTTTGCCAAGGCACGAAACTGCCAGGTGGATGAGGTCCTCAAACAACACCAAGCCGTGTCTAAATATTTGCGTGATGATCCGCGCCGGGCCTCTGCGGAACTCAACTCGCTGGACAGCCGCACCGGTTTTCTGAATGACGCCAAGTCCATTCATGTCACCCTGGTTTTCACCACCACCGGCCTTGGCAAATCCGCCGCCTCGCTTTTAGAAAAGGAACTGAAATTCCGAAAGGTGACGGTTCATAAGCTGCCCGTGCGAGGGTTCGACGCTCCGGCGCGTGATTGCACCCCCGAATTTGCCGCCCGCGAGGCGGTCGCCGCCCTGACCGATCTCCGGCAGCGCGTTACGGAGCATGTCGCGCGATTGCAAAAGACGGCACCGACGACGCTGATTGAGTTGAATTCCACGGGCGGCTTCAAAGCTGAGTGCGCCGTGCTTTATGAACTGGGCCGCACGCTCCGCCTGCCCGTTTACTATTTGCACGAGACCTTCAAAGTATCCATTGAACTCCCGTGACCGCGCTCCTCATCCTCACCGTCGGCACCGGCACGGCGGGAGCTCATTCCAACGTGGCCGAAGGGCTGGCCAACACCATCCGGTTGGTCGGACCGCGCAGGTTTTGGCTGGTCCCGAGCGCCTCGGAAAAATCCATGCCGGTCGCGGACCTGATCCGGGATATGGTGGCGGATTTGGGAGCTTTCACGCCTTGGTCCGAATCCGACGACTACCACGCCATACCCAACCATGACGACATTCACGAATGTCGGCGGCTCGCGGGCGAGGTGATCGCCGCCGCCAAACGGGAGCTGCGTCCGGGGGAAAGTTTGATTGTTAATCCCACCAGCGGAACCAAACAGATGAGTGCCGGGGCCACGCTCGCCGCCCTTGATGCTGAGGTGGACCAAATTTGTTTCACCAGCGGTGAACGGGTGGATGGCGTGGTCAAGACAGGCACCGAGAAAGTGCAGGCTTTCGATTTACGTGGTTTTCTGTTCCAGCGCGACCTGCGCACAGCGGATGAACTCTTTCACCACGGGGCATTCTACGCCGCCTCACGAGTACTCAAAGGTTACTCGCAAGTCGAGGCTTTGCGCGGCCGGGAGACCGCCCTCTGCTTGCATGAATGGCAGCGGATGAATTACACGAAAGCCGCGACTCATGCCGCGAAGTTTTCAGAGGAACTGCGCGCACATCTCAATAATCTTAGTGGGACTGATGCTTTCGGCGCGTCCGCCTTGGGCGATTTGTTGGCCGGAGCTGACGAATTACTCCGTTGGGGCGATGGTGAGGAAGCCTTGGCACGATATTATCGCGGAGCTGAACAAGCGGCCAAGGTTCGTCTTGCCGAGGCGCATTCGTTGCGCCCTCCGTATCAATTGGAGAATCTCCTCTCCATTCTCCCGGCCGGCTGCCATTTGGCGCAGGATTTCCAACGGAGCCAACCACGCAATGGCATAATCCTGCTTACTGCGCAACGCGCATGGGAGGTTTTACTGGCTTGTCAGGACCCGATGGCGGCCAGCTACTTTGCCGATCAAAAACTTCAGGCTGGTCTTAAGCGCCGCAATGAAAGCATGTACGGCCACGGTCAGGAACCAGTCGAGTTGTTGCAAGTTCAAGCCGTTGCAGCCAGCTTGCGCCATCTGCTTCAACAGCACTTGCCTGCCGCCCTGGCATGCTGGACCACGATCCGCCGGCCAAATTCGCTGGTTTGAGGTTGCACTTCCGCCCATGAAACCTGTCCAACCCAGAACTTCCGCACATGCGCCGGGGCGTAATACTGCCACCCCAGCGCCTTCCGCCCCCGCCAAAACGAACCCTCGCGCCGCGAAGACTCCGGCAAAGATGGCGGCGGACACCAGTCCACCGTTACGCCGCCCCGAGGTCGTGCTCCTCGCCGTCACCGGCATGTCGCCCGCCATTTTGACCGAAACGGTCTGGGCTTTGGCCCGCGAAAACCCGCCCGTCATTCCCGCACGCATCGTGGTAATCACGACGCTTCCAGGCAAAGACCGCATTGAGGAGGAATTATTCAAACCGTCGCCCGATTATGGCCATCGCACCGTTTGGCAGGCTTTGCGTGACGCGGTGTTTGCCTTGGCCGGAGACGCCCTCGATATTTCCCGCCCCCCGTTTGATGAGCTGCTGATTTTGGATGAAATCCGGCTGATTGCCAGCCGCGACGCCAAGCTCGGACGCGCTTTCCCAGTGGAAGACATCCGCACCCCGGCGGACAACGAAATTGCCGCCGATTTCATTCTCGATGAAGTCCGCAAGATCACCGCCAATGCGGATACAGCCCTCGTGGCTTCGCTGGCGGGCGGGCGCAAGACCATGGGGGCGTTGCTCTACGCCGCACTGTCCCTCCTGGGCCGTCCGCAGGACCGCCTCACGCATGTCCTCGTCAGCGAACCTTTTGAGGATCCCGGACTCAAACCGCGTTTCTATTTCCCCGCCCAGCCCGAAACCCTGCACCAGCACCGGACCGGCGGCGTTCATAAAAGCGACGCCGCCCGCATCTGGCTGGCGGACGTGCCCTTTGTCCGGCTCCGGGAATTGTTTCCGAAACAACTGGGCCGCTATCCCGGATCATTCAGCAGCCTGGTGCAAACTTACGCCGAGCGGATTCAGCAAATCAGCGGACCGCCCGAGATCACCCTGAACGATACCGAACTTTCCATCATTGTTGAAGGTATCCGGGTTGAGTTGGGGGTGCGAGAGTATGCCTTGCTCGCATTTCTGAGCGAGCGTTGCCGGGATAACCTGCCGGCTTATGGCCAGCAGAAAGATTGCCTGACTGATTTTAGCGCCTGGCTTACGACTTGGGGAAAACGCTTTGGCCCAGTCAGTCGCCAGCGCGAGGTGGCGGAAAATTGGCGGCAGCCCGGTGACGATGATTTGCGCAAGCAATTGAGTTCCATACGGGCCAAATTCAAGCAGGCCGGCCTTGGTCATTGGGAGCCGTTTCTCCTGCCGCATCGCGGAGCTTTTGGCATCCGCGTGCGCATCGTCCGCTGACTCCCATTGGAATAACCGTACGTCCGCAGACGTCTGAATTGACGCAATACGCTGCTCCCTCCGCTACTGTGGAGGCATGCAAAGAAGAAACCGCCGTCACATCATTAATATCACCGCCGGTCCTGGTGATTGGGTCCGTGTTCGTCGGCCTCGTCCGGCTCAAAGCTGCGATTGGATGGCTCCCGCCATTCAGGTCGCCCGCTACGTCGGTGGGGCGTTGTTCGTTCTCTGGCTGATCAGTCAGGTCCTGCCATACCTCCTCGGCGGGTTGGTTCTGGTGGCCGGGCTGAAATTTTTTGCGCGGAGTTGATCCGCCCCACAATCCACATGCCCACCGCCTGCATCAACCAGCACGATTGCCGCGTCAGCCTCAAGAGCGAACGCCTGGAGGTGTTTGGCCGCAATGTGGAAACCCAGCGCGATGAGGTTTTGCGTGAAATCCCGATTCGCGACTTGGACCGGTTGATCATCACCGAATCAGTCCAAGTAACATCTCACGCCCTGGCGGCCTTGCTGCGTGCCGCCATTCCCGTCAACGTGCTGGGCTGGAATGGCGATTTTCTGGGCGGGTTTCTACCGGCGGTGAACGCCCATGGCCTGGCCCGGTTGTGTCAATACCGGCAAACCCTCGAACCGTCTTTTGTCCTGCAAATGGCGGGGCGGATCGTCGCCGCCAAACTCTACAACCAGCGCCGGGTGCTCCAGCGGGTCGCCGCCTCGCGGGCGGAGCTGCCCGAAGTCAAGGCGGCGCTCATCTGGATGGATTCGCTCTTTGCCTCCCTCCAACAGGCAGGCAATGTGGATGAACTGCGGGGGTACGAAGGCGCTTCCACCGCCCGCTATTTTCAAGCCTGGGCGGCCTTCCTGCCCGGAAATTTCCCCTTTGAACGCCGGTCCAAGCGCCCGCCCCTGAATCCGGTCAACGCCTGCATCTCCTTCGGCGCAACGCTGGTCTATACGGAAATGGTCGCCTACATTCATGCCCATGGATTGGACCCGGCCCTGGGGCTGCTGCATGCCACGGAGGATGGCCGCTGGTCGCTGGCGCTGGATTTGATGGAACCGTTTCGTCCAGTCGTGGTGGAGGCGCTGGCGCTGGACCTGTTCAGTCATCAGATCCTCAACGAAAAGCATTTCGAGCCCAAAAATGGCGGCGTTTATCTGAACGAGGAAGGCCGCAAGAAATTCATCCTGCAATATGAACGGCGCATGGAGCGGCAATTCCTCTCGGAATCCGCCGGCCACCGCACCACCTTGCGCCAGCAATTGGAAGATCAGGCCGTCATGTTCAAGACCGCCCTGGAAAAACGCGAGGGGTTCGAGCCATTCCTGATCAATTGATCCTTAACCGCTGCGAGGACGTGATAACACCCAATGAATGGTGGTATGAAGCCTTTCCGATTGTGCCCTACGAAAAGGCACCACCGGGAGAAAAAGAAATGTTAACCCTGATCGGCTACGACATCTCCGACCCCAAACGCCTCGCCCGCGTCGCCCGGATTTGCGAGGACTTTGGCGTGCGGGTGCAATACAGTGTGTTTGAATGCCGCCTGGAAGAAGCTGAGTTCACCGAGTTCTGGCTACGCCTGCTGGCGGAGATCAAGGAGGATCAAGACCGGGTCGTGGCCTATAAGATTGATGCGCGTTGCGCCAAGGAAACCTTGACGGCGGGCACCATGGTGTGCTCGGAGAAAGTGCTGTGTTACCTCGTATGATCCAACCATTTCAAATATCTGCGCATCCTGACCACGCCCATGGCATCAGGTGGGGAGCCCATATCAATGAAAAACGTGGGGGTGCCGACCTGGAACGGAAGTTGCCTGATTCCAGCGAATTGCGTAACATTTACGAGTTCAGTGGTTCTAACCATCGGATGCCTATGTGGCAAAATCCCATGGTCGCGACCTGGACACCCCGGAAGATGCTGTCAGCCAATGAGTTTTGAGGATGGAGTCACCGGGGAACGGACCGCCGAAAGGCATTGGAGACAATTTTCTGATATCCATTGGTCGATAGCGACGCAGACGGTCACCGGGGAACGGACCGCCGAAAGGCATTGGAGACATGGCAAGAGGGCTATCACCCCCGAGGATTGTGACGCTGGTCACCGGGGAACGGACCGCCGAAAGGCATTGGAGACTTGTTTTTTGAGCTAAATGGCCCAAGGATTAATATTTTTCCGTCACCGGGGAACGGACCGCCGAAAGGCATTGGAGACTCCGCCAGATTGTTGAGTCTGTTTTTCATATTCGTTTTGTCACCGGGGAACGGACCGCCGAAAGGCATTGGAGACTGTTTTTTGCGCTAAATGGCCCAAGGATTAATATTTTTC
>Ga0302140_10008235_pt1 | contig 12983 bp, 15 predicted proteins | sample I_Bog_E1_1_FD_202095 | JGI IMG/M metagenome (GOLD analysis project Ga0302140, IMG submission 202095) | Peat permafrost microbial communities from Stordalen Mire near Abisko, Sweden - I_Bog_E1_1 | ecosystem: Environmental > Terrestrial > Soil > Wetlands > Peat | place: Sweden: Abisko, Stordalen...
TTAGAATCAACATGATAACATTCTTTTTATGTCGGGTATTACAAAATTAATTAAAATTAATTTGAATACCAATCGGTGCGTTATGCCCTAATTATTGGCGGTTGAATCTTCTTAATGCATTACAACCTCCTCAACAAAAGCAGATAACAAGCGCCTTACTTCAGCCGGGTTACGCAAGTAAAACTTTGCGGCCGATACGTTGCTACCCACTTTTATAGTGACCGCATTATCCGGCAGGCATTTAAATACATCTTCGTCGGTATAGTCATCGCCCAGTGCGATGATAAAATCATAGTCCTTTTGTTCAACAAGCATCAGGGCGGCCTTACCTTTGTTTACCTCCACATTCTTGATCTCGAGCACCATATCACCGGGTAATAGCTGGAGGCCCTTATCGCTTGCCATATATTTTAAATTGTTCATCAACTCGTTGGCGCGCAGTTCACCCAGGCCTTTTTGGGTATTGCGGTAATGCCAAACCAGCGAATAGGTTTTCTCTTCGATAAAAGAACCCGGTGTACGGTCCACATACGTTTCCAGCACCGGAAAAATATCGTGCTTCCAGGCGTCGGAAAGCCCGGATATTTTGTGCCAGGTTTTTTTTTGCTGCTTAAACCAGGCGCCGTGTTCGGCAATGAGATAAATATTACGGTTGCCAAACCATTCGTCAAGGTTATCGTGTTTTCGCCCGCTGATCAGTACCAGTTCGTTCGCCGGGTCGTCGCTTAATTTGTCAATGATATCCATCAGTTCGGCATCGGGTTTTGCCTGCAGCATATTCGATTTAAAACCCACCAGCGTTCCGTCATAATCCAAAAAGATAATGCGTTTTTTTGTCTTACGGTAGCGTTTAACAATAGATTGTTCGGTGGCGCCGCTGACGTGCCGGGTTTGCATTGAGCGCTGCATCTGCCTTACCTCTTTCAATCTGTCTGTAAATATCTTAACCCAATGGGTGATGTTAAACTTGGCGACCAATTGTCTCATTGCCTGCATCCGCTCGTGCTGCTCCTCCAACGGCATGTTTAGTGCGTAGATGATGGCTTCACAAACCTCGCCGGCATTGTTTGGGTTGACGATCAGCGCATCGATCAGTTCTTTCGAGGCGCCGGCCATTTCGCTCAGTATCAGCACGCCATCATCATTTAGCCGGCTGGCGACATATTCCTTGCTGACCAGGTTCATACCATCGCGCAATGGCGTAACGAGGCAAACGTCGGCGGTGCTGTACAAGGCCGAAAGCATTGCTATCGGGAACGACCGATAGTAGTAATGGATCGGCGTCCAGTCCATTTTCCGATACACGCCGTTGATGCTGCCTACCTTTTTGTCGATCTCGTCCCTTAAATGGGCATACTGAGGCACATTGTCCCTTGATGGGACGACGATCATGTACATGGTCACCTTTTCGCAATACTCGGGGTGGCTTTTCAACATCGCTTCAAAAGCCTGAAGCCGCTGCGGGATACCTTTGCTGTAATCCAGCCGGTCGATGGATAAAATGATCTTGCTTTCCTTAAAAGCGTCCTTTATCGACCTTATGTTTTCTTTTACTTCTTTTTGAAGGGGTAGCGACGCATATTTTTTTACATCGATCCCCATCGGGAACGACTCGGCCACAACCGACCGCTCGCCGATATTGATGACGTTTGCCGAGACATTAACCGGTAATATACGCGAAACCGTGCCGGTAAAATGGCGCACATCATCGAACGTATGAAAACCGATCAGGTCGGCGCCCAACATTCCTTCCAGCAGCTCGTATCGCCAGGGTATCATCCGGAAAAGTTCGTGCGAAGGGAAAGGGATATGTAAAAAGAAGCCGATCGATACATCCGGGAGCTCTTCCCTAATCAGGCCGGGCAGCAGCAGCAATTGATAATCGTGTATCCATATCATGTCCCCAGGTTCAAAGTGCTCTAAAACGATATCCTTAAATTTTTCATTTACATCCCTGTAAAAGTCCCATTGCGACTGTTTATAGGCGGCGTACATGGATACGTAGTAATGAAAAATGGGCCAGAGCACATCATTTGAGAAACCTTCATAGTACTGCGTAATCTCTTCCTGGTCTAAAAATACAGGCACCAGGCTCATCTCTTCCAGTTGGGCGGCAAGATGCTGACGGTCTTGCTGCTCCCCTATTTCGATACCCGGCCAGCCGATCCATATGTTATGCCCCTGCTTGTACACCGAACCCAGGCCGGTAGCTAATCCACCCTCACTTGGCGATAAACTGTAGCCTTCATCAGTTTTCGCAATTTTAACAGGCAGCCTGTTGGATACGATGATGGTTTTTGGCATTGAAAATCCCTTTTTATGTAAAAGAGAATTTCGGGGCAGTTGTTTGAGGAAAAGTGTGAAATTATGCGAATTTGAGCATTAAAGCCACTTTTTCACCGCCCGGTATTTAGCGAACACGTGTGTTTTAAAAATTGCAAAAAAAAAAAGCCGTCCCGGAATGACCGGGACGGCTGCAAAACAATAATAAACTGGAAACTTACTTTACTTGTTTGAAGAAATCCAGGCTGCCCGAGCTGGTCACCCTTACCAATACTTCATGTTTGTTATTTTTCAGGTCAACAAAGTAGGATGTAGGGTCGATGTCGCTGTTTACGGCTTCATTTGCCTGGTAAACAATAACGCTTGCCGGGGTATAACCTTTATACTCATCAGCAATCAGTTTTTGGCTCTTTGCAGGGATAGCATCGTAGCCTACTACCTGGGTTACACCCAAATAGTCACCGGCCGGGCTATAAAAAGCCGTACGGTGTACGCCATTTTCAATAAAGTTAGCTTTCTGGCAGCTTTTATTAACGGTCCAGGTCACATTTTGCGCATCGGCAAAATCAGCTGTGAACTCTTGAACTACGCTATATGATACATTTGCAGAAGCTTCGTTTCCTTTTTTACCGCCATCAGCAGCAAAAACGTTTACGCTGAACAGAGCAGCGGTTGCGATTGTTAAAATTACTTTTTTCATAGTATGTTAAATTTTAAATCCGCAACAAAAATATAGAAAAATTATTAACTATTTAAATTTTAAATCACTTTTATGATAATTTCATAATTTAATGTGATTTTGACTTGTATTTTTAAATTTTGTCAAATACCTTAGTGTATTTTTTACAATATGTCAATCAAAAAAATGACAAAAATATGTCTTATTTGCATTGTAACGCGTTTTTTACCGGGAGTTAACGGGAAATTAACGCGGTTTGAGGAGTTGATTGAGTTAGATTAAGTTGATTAGGTTGATTAAGTTAACAGTCGACATAATTTCAGACACAGACTTTGGTGAAAATACTTATGGTTAGGGGTTATACCGTATCAACTCAATCAACTTAATCTAACTCAATTAACCTTTACAACCACCTCACCCATTATCCGCAAAACCCGGATAAAGCGTCATGCCGCCATCCATGAAGATGGTGGTACCCGTGATATAATCCGCCTGGTCGGATGCCAGCCAGGCGGCCAGCTGGCCTATGTCTTCAGGTTCGCCGATGCGGTTATACGGAATAAGTGTTAACAGGGCGTTCAGCGCCTCGGGTGTTTGCCAGGCCGACTGGTTGATATGCGTTTGTATAGCGCCGGGGCCTATGCTTAGCACCCTGATCTTATGCGGCGCCAGTTCCTGCGCCATGCTTTTCATCATCATCATTACGCCCCCTTTGCTGGTGGCATAATTGACGTGGCCGCCCCAGGGGATCACCTCGTGTACGCTGCTCATGCAGATGATCTTTCCGGCAGCCTTGCTCCTGTCGGCTACCACTCCCCTGCGGATAAATTCCCTTGCCGCCTCGCGCGAACACAAAAACTGTCCGGTTAAATTAATGCCGATCACCGTGTTCCATTGCTGCAATGTCATATCTACAAATTTCGAGTCGCGCTGCAGGCCGGCATTATTTACCAGGATATCGACGGTACCGTATTGTTTATACATTTCGGCAAACATGGCCTGCACATCGGCCTCGTTGCTTACATCCGCATGGATGGCGTAGGCATTGCCCCCCGCAGCGGTTATTTTATCTACGGTTACTTGCGCTGCTTCATGTGCGTCCACATGGTTAATAACTACGTTTGCCCCGGCCGCCGCCAGCGCTATGGCTACAGCCTCGCCGATGCCGCTGTCGGCGCCGGTTACCAATGCTGATTGTCCCTGTAATGAATAGCTGATCATAGGTGTTTCGTTTTGGCCTAAAGATAGGGATTTTTGATGTGCGGATATGCGGATATGCGGATGTCCAGGTGATTTTTTGTTGCGTTAATGATTTGGTAATTTGAACGGCTGCGATGCGCTGGGCCCCATTTGCTGGAAATAGATAAAAATCTTAGGTTTGATCAGCAGATAAAAATCCTTACCAATAAGTCCTAATCAATATGTCATTTATCAAACTTACCGACGATAAAATGGTTAATCGGCTGCGCTGGGTGATGGCCGCAGTTATCATTTTCAGCATGGCAAACACGCTGGCCGGGCAACCCGCGGGGTACTGGCATAATGCGGCGCTGGCTATTCGTGGCGATGGCTTGTCCATCACTAACCCAACTAACCATACCTTCGAGTTCTTTTTGGGCAGCGGCTGGCTGCCATTTGTTTTTGCTGCCCTGGCTTATTTAGCGGGAATGTTATTGCTTGCCTCGGTGCTGCCGCGAAAACCGGCGCTAATTTTCATCTTTTCAGTCATTTTTGGGCATTATTATGGCGGCTCAAACTGGCTGGCCGTTCGCTGGCACCTGGGTTTCCAAGGACCGATTTTTTATAGCCTTGCGCTTAGCGCTTGTATCGTGTTTGCAGCTTTCCCATCAAATGGCGCAGCACATGCTATTAAAAGCTTGCGTTGGATCATGGTGTTTGCCATACTTACGGACGCGTTGATGACGCTTATTGGTCAGCCGCACGGCTACTGGCATCACCCTCATTTAGTTGATGAAGGCAACCAGTTTTCGAAATTTTTCCTGGAACATGGATGGTATGTTTACGTGCTGGAACAATTGATCATTTGTGTGGCGTTTTTTTGGCTGGTTTCTGTATTATCCAACCGCTGGGTGCTGATCATTGCATTTGGTTTTATCTTCGGCGGCTTTAGCGGCGCGTCTAACTGGTTTTTTTACCGGTGGATATGGGGTATGCAGGCGCCGGTTATATTTGGCTGTGTACTGAGCACGGCTATCGTATATTGGGCTTTTTTTTTAAAGAAAAAAGTTCAAATAGATATAATATCCACGAAAGAAAAGTTAACCATTCCGGCACTTTTATGCAGAATCTGTTAAATTAAGCTCTCCGGAGTGCAAACGGTCCGGGATGTGTTCTATCCTACTTCTTCTTCCCAAATGCCGCATTATCCATGCCCGAATTGGAACCTTTGCCCGATTGGTAATCGGATTGCGTTTTGGTGCCCGGCGCTTTGGGGGCCTTTTTTATGTTTTTTTGTCCTTTGTCTTTGCTCATGACGTTTTAAATTAAGGTGAATTCGTTCGGCTAATATAGCGTTTAAAATGCCTGCCGCAGTTTGATAATGCGTATCCAGTGCATAAATTTCATAACAGGGTAAACCGGGTCGATCTCGAACCATCGCGCGCCAAAATTTGGGCTGTTGGGATGTTTGTGGTGATTGTTCTGGAACAACTCGCCCAGCATCAAAAAGTCGAATGGGGTGGTATTTTTTGATTTATCCTTATTGTCAAAATTGGAATAACCGTATTTATGGCCGCACCAGTTGACGATGGCGCCATGTATGGGCCCCATCATAAAATGGATTGGCAATAACAGGAACATCCACCAATAAGGTGCAAAAAAGATATAAAAACAAGTGTACGCGGCCCCAAACAGCAAGCGCGACAGCAATGATGAACCCATGCGGTCGATCAGGGGCCATTGGGGGTAATGCCCGGGGAACTGGGCTTCGGGGTCTTTTGTCCGGTTCAAATAATCGCCGAAGGTGATAATGGTCGCCTTCATCAATTGGTAAACATCTTTAAAAAAATGCGGCGAATGCGGGTCCTTTGCCGTATCGCTGTAGGCATGGTGCTCCCGGTGCATCAGGGCATAGGCCCGTGGATTTAAAAAAGAGGCGCCTTCGCAAAGGTAAGTGAGTATATAAAAAATGCGTTCCCAGGTTTTGCTGGTGGTAAACATGCGGTGTGCCGCGTAACGGTGCTGGAAGAAGGTTTGAAAGAACAGCGACAAAAACCAATGCGCTATAAAAAAAATTACAATGATCATAAAAACGAGATTAGCGGAAATAAAAACTTATTGTGGTATTTAAAAACACCGGGGACGGGATCGATAATAAGCCGGGATAGGTTGTGTTTTCCTGTTTACCGAAAGCTGCCTGATAGCGGGAACGCAATGATGGATTGATGTGCGCTATGTATAAACCGGATTTATTAACGGTTTACTACCAAAATGCTTTTGCTTTTTATTGAAGACTTCTGTTATGCTAACAGCAAATTCAAACATTTGTTACAAGGATGCCCGATTAATTATTGAGCCAAGTCCGTATGGATAAGCCCGAAAGGGTATTCGACCCAAAATAGAATAAAAAATGTCGACTTTAAACGTTATATTTACGTTCACGTCTTAAAATAAACTGGTTTCTATGCCTGTACTTTCCACCATTAATAAAGAAAGCAGGCTTGCGGCCCTCAGTTCCTATAATATTTTAGACACCGGGGAGGAGAAAGATTTTGACGACCTCACCACGCTTGCCTCGGCCATCTGCCAAACCCCCATTGCCTTCATCAGCTTAATTGACAACAAACGGGAGTGGTTTAAATCAAGACAAGGCATAGCGGAAACGGAAACGCCGGCCGAGCTTTCGTTTTCCGCTTTTACCATTGCGTCCGACAATGATATCATGATTGTAGAAGATTTGAGCCGGGATGAACGGTTTGTGGAAAATCCGCTGGTAAAGGCAAACAATAGTATCACTTTTTACGCGGGCGTGCCTTTGGTAAATGACGACGGCTTTGCATTGGGCTCACTTTGTGTTATCGACCAAAAACAAAAAAAACTCACCGATGAACAAAGGGCTGCTTTAAAAATAATTGCCACACAGGTGGTGGATAAACTGGAATTGCGGAAAAAAGCCCAGGCTTTGGAAAAAATACACCAGGAGCTGTTGGACTCCAACCTGGTTATCAAAAAGTTTGCCGCTATGGCCGCGCATGATATTAAGAACCCCCTGAGCACTATTTTACTCTCGGCACAGGCTTTGCAAACGCGGGTGGGCGACCTGGGCGATAAAAATCTAACCAAGTTGATCGATATAAATGTTGGCTCAACCAAGCAGTTGATCGCCATGCTTGATGATATGCTGGCTTATTCCAAATCGCCCGAATTGCTGTTCAGCCAAAAACAAACGGTTGATTTTTCGGAACTATTAAAAAATGTAATAAAGCTCCTCGTCGTTCCGGCTAATTTCAGCATAAGCCTGCCGCAAAAAAAACATCCCTTAACCATCCCGGTCATCGCCCTTGAACAAATACTAAGCAACCTGCTCACCAATGCCATTCGTTATAACGATAAGGAACAGGGCCAAATAGATATCCGCTTTAGCGAAGACGAGGAATATTATCATTTTGAAGTGGAAGACAATGGCATCGGCATCGAGGCCGAGTACCACGAAAAGATATTCAACAATAATTTTACCCTTACTATTAAAGACCGGTTCGGCCAGAAGGGAAACGGGATAGGCCTTTCAACGGTAAAAGAACTGGTAAAAACCGTTAAGGGTAAGATCAGTGTTCATTCGGTCGTCGGGGCACATACCACCTTCACCATCAGTATGCCGAAATGAATTTCCTGTCATCCTTTATATGCATCTCCACCACGGCCATTCAGCTTATGAGGCGCTGAACCAGAACGCTTTAATTACATAAGTTATTCAAATTCAGCTATCTTTATATAGTCTTTATTGTGTAATGTTACTGACAAGTGAAACATTGACCGCCCCTGTATGTAGTATTAGTGCACTTGTATATTAACCGTTTTTGCCAACAACAATAAAATTTTTATGCCGCTGCTATTAAAGCCAATACAATTTGAAACTCTACATAAAAAACATGGTCTGCATCCGCTGCAAAATGGTGGTAAAGCAAGAACTTGAAAAACTTGATCTCCATTATACCAATGTTGAGTTAGGCGAAGCAAACATTATTGAAAACTTGTCGCATGAGCAAAAAAACGAATTTAAAGCCGGTTTGCTGAAATTTGGGCTCGAACTGTTGGATGATAAAAAAAGCATCCTGATAGAAAAGATAAAAAAAGTGATCGTCGAACTGGTCCACTATACGGACGACCCTTTAAAGGTTAATTTTTCGGATTACCTTGCCGAAAAGTTAAACCACAACTATACTTACCTGGCCAACCTGTTTTCGGAAGTAGAAGGAATTACCATCGAGCATTATATCATTATCCATAAGATCGAGAAGGTAAAAGAGCTGCTGGTTTATGGTGAGCTTTCGCTAACCGAAATATCTTACAAACTGCATTATTCAAGCGTTGCGCATTTATCCAACCAGTTTAAAAAAATAACAGGGTTAACGCCGTCCTTTTTTAAGAAGGTTAAAAACAACCGGACGCAGGGGCTGGAAAACCCTTGAGGGGGTTATTTAACCAACAGCGCATAGCGTTTGTTTATCTGTATGCTGGTGTCGTTGTACCGTACAATAATTTTCCCGCCGTCTGCATAGCGCTCAAATACCATATAGGGCTGCCCTTCAACGTAACCCGGAAATCCTTTACCCGAGTATCGCAGGTTTTGGCCCGGCGAAAACCGGTCCTTTTCAGTTATCATGATCGTATTCTTAGTTATTGATTTTAATTTTTTTTTGACCGTATATCAGCCGCAGGTACATACCTGGGAACTACAGCTATAATAACCGGCTGTTTGGCTCAATCCGTCAACTCAACCGGTCTCTGTTAAATAACAGCGTAAAAATCGTTCCGGAGCCTACTTTGGATCCTACGATAACTTCGATGTTATTTGAACGGAGTATTCTTTCAGTAGCCGTCAGTCCCAGGCCTAAACCGTCAGGTTTATTTGTAAAATAAGGTTTGAAAATATCGTTTAAATGTTCCGTTTTAATACCGCAGCCATTGTCCTCTATTTGTAAAATATAATGGGTTTCTGTTGATTTTGTAGTTAGCTTTAGTTTGCCGGTTTGTGGCGCCATGGCATCAATTGCATTAATGATGATATTTGTAAGGGCAATTTTTAGCTGCGAAATGTTTGTCGAAATTTTGATATCCTCAACATCATAAGCCCTGGCAACTTCGATCTCTTTCAACAGCAACCGGTCATCCGACAGTTGAATTACATCATCCAGCAAAGCGTGCAGCAAAATGGTTTCCGTGGGGTCCCCGTTTGCTAAAGACGGTTTAAGCAGCGCTGTTAGCAGCTCGTCAATCTTTTGGGAACTTTTTGAAATGATCTCCAGGTATTTTTGGATATCATCATCCTTTGTTTTAGCGGCGATTATCCGTACGGACAACTTGATACTGGTCAAGGGATTCCGTGCTTCGTGAACCATTATCGTGGCGAAATTTGGTATCACGTCATTACCGGGGGCGATGTAAAGTGCTTCCATATAGTCGTCAATTAGGCTTGATAGGATAAAGGTACCCCCTTTGACATGCCAAGTTTTACATTATTTCAGGAAAAAGTTACATTATTCACATATTTTTAAAACATTTTGTAAGGTTATTTGTAGGCCTTGTTTTGGCAGGCATGATGCGGCTTGAGCGACTAATACGATGCCATTTTGGGCGCAAATAGTTCCTATTCGTAACCGCTTTTGATAATCGTCAGTATCATTTTAAACCTGCCGTTGGCCTTAATGCAATTGGGCGCATGTGCCGGTATGATAATGCCCATGCCTGTTTCCAGGAAATTGGAAATGTTGTCAATAACAATCTCGGCTTTTCCCTCGATGATCTGGGCGAATGTATCAAACGGGCTTGTTTTTTCGGTCAGACCTTCTCCGCTGTCGAAGGACATGATGCTAATATTACCGGTCGATTTTTTGATGATGGTTTTAATAACGACGGAGTTGGGGACATATTCAATTATTTCCACAATAATATGCGCGCTTGCCTTTTCGAGTTCATTGCTATCGGGTTTGTGGCCCTTGTCTTTGTTATCCATGATATGAAATGTATTTATAGTTTGCGCGATTGTTGAATTGATACAACTGTGGTAGTACAAAGGTTCCCTTACTTTAATGGTATGTGTTATACAACTTTTGGTATTTGTTACATCATTCACACATTTTCTGCCCACAGTACCGCCGGGCGCACCGGGTCACGTACGCCATCTAAAGTGTGAATTATGCAATTTATTACCAGCATTGTGTAAATACCGGTATAAGCGAACTGGTTAGCTTTACATTGTTTCATGATCGACGGTTGCGTTAAATATTGATAGCGTCAGCAGACCCGCAATGACGATCAAGGGCATAGCCAATCATCATAACAACAAAACCATGAATTTTTCAGCAAGAATTTATTTGCCCGCCGTCGTGTCAAAATGGTGTCTTATTTCGGCCGCCGGCATTATTTTAAGTTTGATCTCGTTTGTTGCAACAGCGCAAAAAAAACCGTGGGTTAGCCCAATGTCGGCGCGCGCAGTAGTAAACCCGTTTAAGGGCGATAAAAGCGCCCTTGCCGAAGGCAAGACATTGTATGTTGCCAATTGTACCCCATGCCATGGCAGCAAAGGCAAAGGCGACGGAGCGGCGGCAGCTGCGCTGGCGGTTAAACCTGCCGACCATTCTTCGGCGCTTGTGCAAAGCGAAACCGACGGCTCGCTTTTCTGGAAGGTTACTTCAGGCCGTTCCCCAATGCCCAGCTATAAAAGCAATCTGTCCGACAAGCAGCGGTGGGAATTGGTCGACTATATCCGGACACTGGCAAAAAAGGGTTAAAAAACATCTTTTGTAAACTTTTTGCGAACCTGCAGCCCTCATGGCGATGCATAATCTGCCTCGACCGGCAATCACTTTACATTACAACCACATAACTTTAGCTACCTTCGCCGCAAACATGAGGCAATTAAAGATAACCCAATCCATAACCAACCGCGAATCGCAATCACTGGATAAATACTTGCACGAGATAGCAAAGGTTGACCTGATTACCGCACAGGAAGAAGTAATACTGGCCCAAAAGATACACCAGGGCGATGAGGAGGCCGTGCAGCGCTTAACCCGCGCAAACCTTCGTTTTGTAGTATCGGTAGCCAAACAATACCAAAACCAGGGCCTTACATTGGGCGACCTGATCAACGAAGGCAACCTGGGGCTTATTAAAGCTGCCTGGCGCTTTGACGAAACCAAGGGGTTTAAGTTTATATCGTACGCGGTATGGTGGATAAGGCAGGCCATGATATCAGCCGTGGCCACCCAAAGCCGGGTGGTACGCCTGCCGCTAAACCAGATCGGCTCCTTAAACAAGATCCGAAAATCGTCGTCAAAACTGGAGCAGCAGTTTGAACGGCAGCCTACGCCCGAAGAACTGGCGGAGGATATGGAAACGACTGCCGAAAAAATATTCGATTCGTTAGCAAATGCCGGCCGGCAAATATCACTGGATGCGCCTTTTGTTACCGGTGAGGACCAAACCCTGCTGGACGTTATGGAAAGCCAGGGCGTTGACACCGACGGGGTTTTAATTACCAATTCCCTGTCGCAGGAAGTGGTGCGCTCTTTAGGGGTTTTACCCGAACGGGAACGGGATGTGATTGTGCTGTTTTTTGGTTTGGGCAGCGGCGAGGCCTGCTCACTGGAAGAGATCGGCGAAAGTTTCAGCCTTACCCGCGAACGCGTAAGGCAGATACGCGACAAAGGTTTGATGCGCCTGCGGCAGCACTCCAAATCGCAAACGCTAAGGTCGTATTTGTAAGGGGGGGGTGACTATAAGCCCGCTGATTCATTTTTTGGGCATTCCCGCCGCTGGTAGCCCCGATAGCTTTCGGGGCGGCGGTCGGGCCATCCGTTCATACGCCTACAGGCATTGCGCACAATGGCCGGTATCCACTGCTGTCCCTAATGCGACGCGCCGTAAAAATCTTAGCTTTTTCCTTTAAATAAAATGCCCGGCGCTTGGCCAGGCATCGTCTTTTTTTTACATTTCGTTATTGCAGTTGCAAACTGCAAGCATAGCCGTGCGAAGTCGAAATCGCACAGCGGTCCGTTGAACACTACGCACATCGGGCAGCGTTCAGTATAAACTACGCACAGCGGGAGGGGTAAATATATTCATAGTTGATGCCGTTACCCTTTTTGACCGCTTTGCCCTCTTCGGTCTGGATAAAGTTTAGCGTATCGGGAAATCTATTCTGATTATCAGCTAATTATAAGCCACCAACAAGATTGTAACACTACCCAAACATCACCACCACCAACTGCTTTGATACACTACCGTTTTTTCATCAAGTCTTGAGTATACCTATGACTCCGTTGAAGGTTAAATTCATCCAGCATTTTAAATAAAACCATATCTCCGTCTAATAGTGGCTTTCCTTCATTTTCAAAAAACAATATTAGATTATTTACAAAAATATCTATAGGCACACTAGTCAGCTTTAATTCGGATTTAAAAAAATCCTTAAGCATCTCATCGTCTATTTCAAAACTATGTCTTCCATCCCCGCTTAAAGAGAAATTATTTGAATTTTCGCGTTCGTTGTGGCCAAAAATAAATGCCAGATTTTCCGAATTGAACATCAAGAAGTTATTCCATTGCTGGGAGATATTAAAGTTACGCTTCCGCAAAATTGAACCCAATTTTTCTAGAACGATTTGATTAAAATTCATTTTTCGTTTTTATTTAGGAGGCATCCATGCCGTGAAATTTGGGTTATATGTCCAATTTTTACTCGCTAAAAGAATTCGTTCACGACCTAAAAATCCGCCAGTCTGTATTAGTGATCCATCAGCATTAACATACGTTTCGAAAATCGGTTTTCCTTTGTCCA
>Ga0302140_10008238_pt1 | contig 12980 bp, 16 predicted proteins | sample I_Bog_E1_1_FD_202095 | JGI IMG/M metagenome (GOLD analysis project Ga0302140, IMG submission 202095) | Peat permafrost microbial communities from Stordalen Mire near Abisko, Sweden - I_Bog_E1_1 | ecosystem: Environmental > Terrestrial > Soil > Wetlands > Peat | place: Sweden: Abisko, Stordalen...
AGGTTATTATTTGATTAATTGCCACTGTAATTATATTGAATAATATAAGTTATTCACCAAATAGGCATACTTAATCCAAATAACTGTCCGTAAGTCAGGATTGGAGGTATGTTAAATGGAATATACTTTAGCTATGACTTTTTTAACTGCTGCTGGCTTAAAGACTACTTTAAGTGTTAGTGGTGTTAAATCTACTCTTACTAAAGATGAAGTCAACGCACTTATGGAAACTATAATTGCAAAGAATATTTTCGAAACTAATTCTGGCGATTTAGTTACAAAGTCTGGTGCTCAGTTGACTCAAAGACAAGTTACTAAGTTTGATGTAGCTTAGTTTTAAGTAGCTATAGAAGCTTATCTTATAATAGATGAGCTTCTATTTTTTATTTTCTTCATTACGTAATTTAGTGTTCTCTAATTTTTCTCAATATAAAATCTACACCTTTCTGAAACACCATTGTTTTAATATTTATCTTTGTTTCACCACTAGGTACTGAATATTTCTGCTCCAATAATAGCAATAGGTAAGACTTTGAAATTATCTCCACCTTTTCCCCTGCTTCACACTGTACGTGCGACTTTCACCGCATACAGCGTTCCAACAATTTATTATCTTTTGATTAAATAACTGAATTTCCTACTAGCTTTCTTAAAGAATTAACACGTTTTATCCCGTTTTCATCAAGGGACAATAAACCTAGATATTTATTAATGGTTTCTAGCTTTGTACAATGAATAAGCTTGTGTGCTTGTCCACATATCCAAACTAGATTTTTATATTCATCAGTGCCTCCATCACACTTCTGTTTTTTATGGTGGCATTCCATATTACCTATTTCCAAATCCAATCCTGTTATATAACATTTACCCTGTTGCCCCGCAATCAAAGATATTTTATTATCATCAAACTCAGCAGTATTATTCTCATTTGTTGTTCTTAGCAGATAATCAATTAAGTGTTTATAACCTCTAAGACTTTTGTGAATTTTCTCTCTTCCAAGTTTTGTATAATTACATATGCCCTGACTAAAGTTTCTAGGTGGTTTGGTTTTACAACCATAGATTGGAAATAGTGTAACCTTGTTTATTGTTCTGATTTTTCCATTATAATTCCCATATAACTTTTTATAGGTTTCCGTGACTTTGGATTTATTTGATATCCAATTCCTTAAACGTATTTCTAAGGTTTTTATAACTAAGAAATTTATGTCTCTAAAATCTGATGATATATAGGTTGCAATATTATAATAATTATGGCTTCCTAGTATCATTGAATTTAATCTTAATACTTCTTTACTACCCCCATGTTTTTGGATTTTCTTTATTTGCTCCTTTAACTTGTTAATAGTATTCTTTTTGGCTTTATCACACATTCTGCTCTGACATATATATCTGTTCCTTTTAGGTTTAACCATTAGTTTAAGCCCTAAAAATTCTGTATAATTCTTTCTTACATTAGTTATCTTAGATTTATGTGGACTTATATCCAAGCCTAATCTTTCTTTTAACCAACATCTTGTAGCATTATATATTTTCTGTGCAGTTTTATAATCTTTACAGAATATTTTAAAGTCATCCGCATATCTTACCAAGTATATTTCTTTCAGTTTAGATTTTCTAATAGCTCGGTATTTATTTGAATGACTATATTGGTGTCTTGTTTCAAAAGTTTCCCATTGATTACTTATCCACCAATCAAGTTCATTTAAAACTATGTTTGAAAGTAACGGACTTATTATACCTCCTTGAGGGGTTCCTTTTGTTGGTATTCCCTCTCCCTGTATTTCTGATTTTAGAATTTTTCCAATTATACTAATCAAGTTTTTATCTTGTATGCCTAAATTCCACATTTGCTTTTTCAGCTTACTATGATTAACATTATCAAAGAATCCTTTAACATCTATATCAACTACATAGTGAAGATGTGATTGATTCATTAGGTCCATACTCCTAGCAATTGCATGTTCAGTTGACCTATTTGGTCTAAATCCATAACTATGATTATGAAATTTGGCTTCACATATAGGTTCTAAGATTTGCTTAATACATTGCTGGATAATTCTATCCTCGATACATGGTATTCCTAAAGGTCTAGTTTCAACTGAACCTTTATGTTTTGGAATTTCAACTCTCCTTACACTTTTAGGCATATAATTTGCTAATTTATTTTGTATACATGCAACAAATTCCTCTGTCTCCATTTCCTTAAAATAGCTTATATCAAGACTATCAGTTCCAACTGTTGTTGAACCCTTATTCTTCTTAATATTTCTATATGCCAGTAAGATATTATTCTTAGAGTTTATATACTGCATTAATTTAGTAAACTTTTTATTGTCACAAGATTGATTATACAATTTGTCAAATATATTTTGCATTGTGTAATATTCATTGTTTCTTAGTAATTGTCTTTTCTCTAACTTTAAGCGTTCCTCCAAGTCTGCTACTTCCTCCTTTGTATATATACAAATTTAGTTTTACATCTCTTAGTCTTACTCGAACCTTGAATTATTCAGTATTTAATTATCAAATAACAATTGTCTAGTGGCTATCGCTCCGTTTCTATTACAAAAACTTCTTAGCTTCATGCCACCACTCTCACTTAGATTAAGATAAGTTATATATTAATTTTCCTTATCAATACTTCATTGGCAGTAAAACCTCCATATTCTAAGCTTTCCTTGTTCCATTACTACTATCTTTTCATATATCCTTAGGTCATTAGTTTAAGCCTATAAGCTTGATAGTGCCTTTAACACTATATGGAATTTCATATCCGAGAATTTTACTTTTCCACACTTATTACACGTTTGTGTTCTATACATTTCTATATAGTCTACTTTTAGACCCGTACCTTCCCAATTTCGTCAGTTGCTTTTGCAACATACTAACCATAGATATTTTATAGACACCCGACCTATCTTATACTTGACTACCTCTAGTTCACATTTCGTGGTATGTCACATACCTTACGGTATAATCTCAGCCGACTTTACCGAGCTTTTAACATTTTATTGTTTACTCAAGAAAATGCTAATCGGAGAATCAGTGGAAACCCTTCAAGGCGTTACCCCATCATTTGATTTCTCGTAATAATAGTTCTAACTTCCGAATTTAATCAGCTAGTTAGGCCATTATTTTCAAATAGCAACAAGTCGCACCTCGAAAGTATCCTATATCTACATACTGCTGATAAGGAATATTGTTTTTATCCAAGACTTTCTTCTCTCTAAGCAAAGAAAATAATCTATTTCTTCCCATTCTCTTAATTCCAAGAACTTTAGCAACATGTCCCATTTCTATAGAGTCTTTAGATCCTGCAACATCATCATAAAATTGTCCTTTAGGTTCTAGTAACTTCACTTTCTTTTCAGCTTCTAACCTTGCTGCTCTTTCTTCTTTTAACTTTGTAGCTGCAGCAATAAGTAGATCAGGATTATCTAATAATTCATCTGTTGCATACATCCCAGTTTTTCGTATGCAAGGTAATACCTCGTCAAAAATCCATGCTTCAAACTTTTCTGCTCCTGATAACTCAAATTTAGCCGCCATTCTGTAAATGTCACCTTCAGGAATTACACTCATTTCTACATTTTGAATAGCATCCGTTCCATCTTTCCTCTTTCCAGTAACTACCCCTACTCCGTGTTTCACGGACCCCCTACAATGTCTTGAAATTGCATCATTAGGTTTTTTATATCCTAATGCTTTAGCTATATCAATTCCAACTGCATAATCTTTAGTATTAACCTTTACCCATCGTATTTCTCCATATTTTTCATCTTTAAAAATTTGTAAACCCTCCATGTTGTTTATCTCCTTTTTTCAGATTTTATATATTTCAATTTTCAATTTACAACCTTTATATTGATAATTAAATTTTCATACATAAAATTAGTTTTAATTTTTTTGTAGAGATGCAAAATATAGTAGAATTGTGCACTAGTCTTTAATATCAATTCTCTTTATTTCATCAAGTTCTTTATAAACTCCTAATTGACTACTAAATGTCTGTATGTCAATATCTGTTCCATACTCTTTAAGTAATTTCTCCAATTCTTCTATTAATTTTTTAGCTTTCAACAAACTCACCTTCATAATATCAGTTTGAATATTTATTCTTTAAATTCATACAATAATGATATTTCATTTTTAATTGCAGTTCCTATTATTGCTCATTAATTATGTCTTTTTATTATATTTACAATTCCATTTGGCTTTTCTTTTTAAAACATTCTGCTTCTATAGCATCTCTATCTATCATTTCCTTATTCCTTCATCAAATTTAAGTTGACTATATCTTTGAATACTATCAATTAAAAAACTATCATTTAATCCATATCTATTAAGAATTTTCTTGATAGTTTTATCTTCTTTCATATCATCAATTTTTTTATTCATTGCATTTAATAAAGTAACATCACTTTTCCTAACTGCTATTCCTATGACTCCAGGTTCTTCTGGAGTATATGGTTTTAGCGCTTTTAAATAGATATTTTCTTTAAATAATAGGTATTCTGCAATAACCAAGTCCATTAGACCTGCATCTACTTTCCCTTCGATTATTGATGATAATACAAGAGGTATACTTTCAAAAATCTTTACATCTTTTACCTTACCTTCGTTTTTCCATTTTTCTGCTAAATCCGCATACACTGATCCCCTTTGAACTCCAACAACTGCAGTCTTTAAATCCTCTTTAAAATTAATTCGTGAAACTTTTGGCACAATGATAGCTTCTGAATCTTTATATAATGGCTGAGTAAAAGCTACTAATTCTTTACGTTTATCTGTAATAACAATTCCACTAGCTGCTACATCTATGCTATCATCAGTATTTAGTTTCTCAAATAACTCTGGAAATGGTATTATTACTTTTGTTTCCACTTTAACGCCTAGTTCTTTTGCGAATTCATTTAGGATATCTATATCTATTCCAGTGACCTGATTTGTGTTAGTATCTATAAAAGAAACTGGAGGAATATCGCACATTAAAACAGTCAATACTCCTTTTTTTTTAATTATTTCTAACCTATCTGTACTTTCTCTATTGATTAAAGTTAAATTATTAGAGATCTCTGCACTACATACTTCAAATAATCCAATACAATTTATAATTAGAAGAGAGAATATTACTATTTTTCTATAATTATTTTTCATAAATAATAGCCTCCATAAAAGTCATTGCTCTATTAAAATGCATTATACAACCATTTAATTGAAAATAAAAAATCTTAATAATATTATTTTAAGCAGATTTTCGATAAAAATACCTATTATATATTATATTCTTCTACAAATTTTCAACATCTCTCAAATACTTAGTTAGTAATTTTAATTCATATTTTTTCAAAACTTCCGTCCTCTCATCCTTTCTTAGTGCGTCAAATCTACACATTCAGCATGATTACTTTAAAGTTTAAGCAAACAATTTACCTCTTTCCGCCTTTAACTAAAGCCTTTCTACATCCTTCACAAACAAGCGCTCTATTAAATTCAACAACCTCTTTATCACTTCCACAAAATATGCATCCCTTACTATACTTCCTTAAAACTATATCATTATTAACCTTAACTATTTCAATTGGATCCCCTTCATTGATCCCTAGTACTTTTCTCATTTCCTTTGGTATTACAACTCTTCCTAATGGGTCAACATTTCTTATAATTCCTGATGCTTTCATTTAAAACAACTTCCTTTCACACATTAATTTATTTAAAAGATAAAATTCTCTATATTAACTAAAGTTGTCGTGTTTCACGATCCCCTTAAAACATATTGGATTTTAAATATTCCAACGCTTAAATCGTTAATTATATCTTCATTTTAGTCTATAATTATTCCTAATATCCTTCTCAATTTCCACCACATAATCTTTTGCCATTTCATATATTCTAGAACCAACGCCTTCATCAAAAGCCAGAAGTCTATCAATAGAGAATTCACTGCTAACTATGATAGGCAGAAAATTCAAGTACCTATAGTTTATGATTTCGAAAAGTATATTAATATCACTGTCATTGATCTTTCCCTTGAAGAGGTCATCAATAAGTAGGACCTCACATAATTGATACTTTGAAATGGTCTTAGTATAGTATTCTTCATCAATCATATTTTGCTTTATCTTTGTAATTACATCACGATAAGGCATGTACACTACTCTAATTTTTTGTTTTAAGAAGTTTAATGCAAGTGCAATGCTTGCGTGAGTTTTACCACCTCCAACTTGTCCACAAAATAAAATACTATTGCGTCTCCCTTCTCTAATTTCATCAAAATCATTACAATAAGCTACTGCCGTATCCTTTGTTCTTCTTGATGCATCATTCCAAACTTCAAAACTTGCGAAAGTAAGTTTACTTTGTTCAACATTGATTCCTGAATACTTCCACTCATTCTTTAACTTTTCTATTTTTCTGCATTCGCAAGCTACAGCAATTGGCTGCATATGCTCCTGTGGAATAAGTATCCATCCTGTATCTGCGCATTTGTCACACTTATATGAGGTTTGCATCTGCCTTCTTTCGTTCAGCTTCTGTAAGTTTTCGTGGTTCCTTTGGCTTGAATCCTGCAAATTCATTTTTATCTGCTGTGTTACTCTTTCCAGTACTTCTAAACCCATTTGTCTTCACCTCCATATCATCTTTGGGATACCCGTCTCTTCTCCAGTTTTTTAATATGCCAATTGCATACTTTATTTCCGGACAATTTTTTTCAAACCCTATATCCATGGCCATCTTAACTCTCTTTTCTCCATGAAGATTAATAGCTGATCTAAGTGCAACATAGTCACATCCACCAACTTTTCCTGTTATTTTTTCATGGTAATGCATAAGCTCTAAAGCTTTAAGATTTATATCTTCTTCTGCTGCAAATTCACTTTTAGTATTATTATGCTCAAAGAGATTTGACTGACTTACTTCTTCATCACAGGTTGAGCTTTTATTATTTACATCACAAGCATTATTCTCTTTACTCTCTATGTCTTTATCTTTATCTATCTCTCTCTTCTCTTTCTTATTCTTTTTCTTATTCTCTATCTCTTTCTTATTCTGTACCGTTATTTTAACGTTACTTTCATTTTGTGTAACGTTACTAGTATTTTTAGTAATATTACAATTATTATCACCCGTTTCTACAATGTTATTACTGCCAGCTTCATTAGTAGCATTATTAGTTTTCTCATCATTAATGGCATTTGTAGAAGCTTCCTCACTAGTTTCTAAATTTTCTAATGCCTCATTTTCATCCAGAGTTTTATTTTTTTGTAAATCATCCTTCTCTTCTAAATCTTTATTTTCTTCTAAGACTTCATCTTCATAAGTTTCTTCATTATTACTTTTAGATGCTTTCTTATCTAATTTCTTCTTTTCCCTATGGTTCTCAGCTCTTTTTCTATTTTGCTCACGAACCCTTTCCATTCCTTCTATGTTTTGATGCTTATCCCAGTTTACAATTCTAATTACTTTATCAGAAGTTATTTCAATCATCCCAAGACGAGATAATGTTTTTAATGCAAGTTTTATAGATGCTAAAGGTCTAGAAAATATTACAGCAAGCATTTTATCAGTGTACGGCATATCCTCTGATAAGAATATCTCACCGTCAGCGTTAGTCTTGGCAGCTTGTATAAGTAATCTTATCCATAAATAGTGAACTGTATCTCTCTCTGGCATTGCATCTATTAACTTCATTTTTTCATCATCAGGCATACCAGTAGCTAATTTAATCCATTTAATATCTGCCATTATTTTCACGCTCCCATAAATAAAATTTTCTAAACCTTTCAAGCCCGTCCCAAGATGAACTTATTCCAATTGAATTACAAACATATACATAACATTTGAAGATTTTAAAATTCACTCTTTCTCCTCATTTACAATTTCATATTATTTTATTAGAACCCCTTTATGCTCCTTCACTCTTTTTCCATTTTCAAAGTCATAATAAATACACTCTTCAACCTGTTTAACTGAAAAATTTTCTCCTAGCATTTGAGTGCATACTTTTGTATCTCTTGGCACATTTCTTAATATTTCAATTAAATCATTAGCTGTTAACCCCTCAAATTTTCTAATCAATCTAAATCCCTTCTTTCTAAAATCATTAACTATATCCATGGAAATGAATTCATTCTACTATCTTGGATAAATACTTACATAACTATTCATTCCTATCAAAAGTCAAATCTTTAATATCTTCTAAATTAGATAAATCCTTTCCATTGTTTTCTTCTAAAAACTTAATTAATTCTGTTCTAGTTATTTTTAAACTCCCAAGCTTTAACCCTCGTATTACATTTTTCTTTAATAAATCATATACAGAATTTCTATTAACTTTTAATAACTCTGCAGCTTCAGTTACAGTATATAAAACTGGATCCATCGTAATCCCCCTATTCTCGCTACCATGATTCTTCTCTTATGAATTTATTTTGCATTATCCCAAGGCTTTGATTAAGTTACAAATCACATCTAAGCCTTGATTTTAATATTTCTCATTTTCTAGTTCTGTTAAGCATTTCTACCAGTCTTCATTTTATTGACTTCGTCAATAATAAATATTTCTTCTATTGTTTTTCCAAAAAAACTTGAAACCAATTTAGCCTCTGTTACACTAAAGTCAGATCTACCGTTTATTTTAAAATTTAATGCACTTGCAGTTATTTTAAGTATTTGTGCTAATTCTTGTTGAGTAATCCTTTTTTCTACCATAAGACCTTTTAGTTTACTATACATTTCTCATTCCCCTTTTTAATTATTTAAATCTTAATTATAGATTTCTTTAAATTATCATTATGCTAACATGTATTTTTTATATTTATCATATTGATAAATATATTTTATTATAATTTAACTTTCTGCTAATTTCAATATATAAAATCCAATTAAATAAAATTTATTTTTTCTTTTAGATAATTAACTGTTTATTCATTAGCAAATAGTTTATAATATTAGTTAGTAAATTGTTTATAATATATATGGTGGTGATAGTATGAGTAAATTTCCGACTAGGCTTAAGGCGCTTCGTGAAGAAAAAGGATTATTAGGCAAAGATTTTGCTAAAATTATGAGCGTTGAACCTGCAACAGTAACTAATTGGGAAAAAGGAAATAGATTTCCTAAGGATGATGTACTAGTTAAAATTGCTGATTATTTTGACTGTAGTACAGATTATCTTTTAGGCAGAACTGAGGATAAACTTGCAAAAGTATACTCTGGGATGTTACATAATCAAACTATAGAAATAGAGATTGATAAAGGATATCCTCATGAGTTAACTGCTGAAGAGGTTCAAAATATTATTAGGCAATTAGATGCCGTGGGATTAGATGTGAAAAAACTAATTGAAAACTCTAAGAATAAATAAAACAATTAAAATCCTAAAAATAAATAAACTAATTGCAATTTACGACTATAGATTTTTATCTATGGTCTTTTGTTTGTATTTAATACTATTTTTGACTTAAAATTACTAAATATTATTATTTTAATTTAAAAAATGTAAAATTTGTTTAAAATTATTGAAATGTAATTTTTAAAATGCTATACTTCTTTTTGAACAATAGTTCGTTTCATAGTTAGGGGGAATTATGATGCCATGGAAGTATATTTTGAATATAAGACTTGATGATAACGTTATCTATAAAAGGGATTTATATGAAGATGAAATCTGTGTACAGAACAAAGAAAAAGAATTAGGGTATAAAAATAATGTAAATTGCGAATTACTACCTAACGTGGAGGTGACGAATAATGCAAGGTAGTATTCGCAAAAAAGGAAAAAACTATTATATTAGATATTATGAATATATAGATGGCCTAAAGAAACAAAATGAAAAAGTAGTAGGTCCATCATATGAGAAGGCTGAAAAAAAATTAAATGAAATAATATATAAACAAAATAATGGATATATAAGCACAAATATGTCTTTAAAAGCTTATTTAAATATGTGGCTAGAAGATTATGTTAAAGAAGAACGTTCTGAAAGAACATATATAATTTACAGAGATACTATGTTAAATCATGTAATTCCGTGTATTGGTGATATAAAACTTTGTGATCTTAAAGTTGTACATATAGAGAAATATGTTAGAGAATTGAAAAAAGTTAAAAATAATAACGGAAGTACTATTCAATTAAATTTTAGAAATTTAAAAACCGCATTAAATAAATCGGTAAAACTACAATTACTAAATGATAATCCTTGCCGATTTGTTGAAATGCCAAAAAAAAATAATTTTAAGGGAAACTACTTAACAGTAGAAGAATTCAATTTAATATATAACAGTCTAAATAATGAAACTTATTTGGGTGCATCTTTCCAAGTATTATTGGATTTAGCAGTTGAAACAGGATGCAGACGTGGAGAAATGTGTGGAACAGACTGGAAGAATATAGACTTTGAAAATAAAACTATTACTTTTAATAAAGCATTAATAAAAAGTGAATCTGGATGGATAATAGGAAACCTAAAAACTGAAACATCTTATAGAGCTTTATCACTCTCAGATAATTTAATTGATCAGTTAAAAAAGTTGCATATACAACAGCTTGAAAACAAAAAATTATTTAAATCTGAGTATCACCTTAATGTTTTTGAGGATATCGAATATGACCTTATATGTATTCAAAGAAACGGTAAATTCATGATACCAAATGATATAGCAGATAGATTAAGAGCTTTGTTAAAAAGAAACAAAATAGATAAGAATATACGATGGCATGATCTTAGACACACTTCTGCTACCCTACTTTTAGAAAATGGTGTTGCAATGAAAACTATACAAAAAAGACTAGGTCATGCTTCTATGTCAACAACCTCTGATATTTATTCACACGTAACAGAAAAAATGGATAGAGAAGCAACTAATATATTAAGTAGAACTATTAAGCAAACATAATGCACATTCAAAAAAACAACAAATCAGCATGCTAATGTATTTTGAGTTATACTGAGTCATCATATTTTCACCTAATAGCTAATTATGAGGCCTATATAGGGGTGTCGCCACATAGCCATCAAGCTAAGCCCTATTGAATATTAGTAACTCATCATTAAATCCTATATTTTACCAATAGTTTTCCGTTTAATAAGTTTCAATGGTGAATTTTAAGTGTCCATTAGTATTCAAACAATTTCAGGGCACACAAAAAAAACCACGTATATAGTGGATAAAATTTACAATTATATCAAGTTGTTTTATGCTGCAACTTTAGCCTGCGCTGATGTTAATTTATAACAAACTCCAAGAATATCAAAAACAGTTTTCTTATCCTTTTTATGAGATTTCAGGCCATTCCTAACTACATTTTTAAATATTAAATTTAAGATGTTGAAAATTTTATTAGGGAATTTGATAAGTTCAAAGTATAACCTATCAATATATTCATGAACTATTTCACAAGTTTTAATTTCACTGGCTTCAAGCCCTTTATTTTCTAAAGCTAAAGTCCTCATTTTAAACATCACAGCAGAGCTTATGAGTAGCAAAATAAGTTTTCCATAAAGCTGACATTGAAATCGTTCTATTTTAACTAACTTTACGACCTGTATGCTAAATATGGATTTCCACGTTTTAAATATTATTTCTACCTGCCACCTCAAGGAGTAAAACTCATGAACCTGTTTTGCACTTAAAACTTCTTCCTTAATATTCGTTATATAAATAGATATCCCTAATAATTCAATAGTATTATCACTTTTTTCTATACCCTTCTTTTTAGCATTCTTCACAGACTTTTCTGTTCTTTTTTTCAATTGCTCATTTGTTAGTTTATATAAAATAAGCCTTGTTTTTAGCGTTTTTTCCTTACCCACATAGACATCCTTAATTTCATAACGTTCTCCATAAGCCATCTGTTTCATTATGTCAGAAATATAGATTCTTTTAAAAAGGCTTGATTTTTTAGGGGTGCCATTCTTATAGTATTCTATATCCTTATTTTCTATATATACTGCTATATTAGGTTTGAGTCTTGATATGTAAAAGGCTTTTCTATCTTCTATGTCCAAAAAATCTTCAAAGTTGAAATATCCAAGATCTCTTAAAATAAGATCCTTGAATTTGATAGTATCTCTTATTTTGCTCCCAAAAGTATTATCACTCCCTGAACCAGCTCCTACTTGTACATTAAGAAGATTTCCGGATTTTAATTCATATTCTAGTTGTATTTTTACACCTGAAGCTTGAGAGCATCCACCAGATCCAGGATAAACATCTTTATAGCTTTCTGGTACTTGAAAAGAAGTAGAATCAAGTATTCTTATTCGTTTGAAATATTTATCCCATGCACTTAGTATCTGGCTATTATTTGTTATTGTTTGGCGCAACAAGTTCTCAAAAATCTTCTTTAAAAATTCCACGCATCTTTCATTTAAACGTTGATCTAATGCTTGATTAGAAATAACTACTCCTATTTTTGCACTAAGTTTTGTACATAGGGTAACAAGTGTATTATTCGCAACTTCTGCATCCATAAAACAGCATAAGCAAACGAATTCCCAGGCTTCAATTTTACCTTTTCTTTTCACAAAACCTGTTACTCTCGCTATTTCTTCAATATCCTCTTTTGAAAAGCATTTTTTAAGTTCATCTGAAAAATGCTTTATATCTTTATCCAATTTTAAGTTTTTCCCTATCATTTGTAAGTTCCCCCCATTGATGTGTTTTTATTATCTTTCAAATGATAACATTTTTACAAATGGGGGGCTTTATTTTTATAGAATTTTCTTAGCTTGATGGCTATGTGGCGATACCCCTAGGAAATAAGATACTATTGCTTAATAACTTACTGGAAGAACAAAATCTCCCTACTGTCGAGTATAAATGTTATTCACAGCCAGTTCCGCAAGCTGTTTCCTATATAATAAAAAAACCTGCCGAAAACTCTGCAGGTCATTTTTACACTCAAAAAAACTACTGTACTATTCTTTTAATCTGTGTACTCTAAATTCTCTAAGCAATATTTTATCATC
>Ga0302140_10008242_pt1 | contig 12976 bp, 12 predicted proteins | sample I_Bog_E1_1_FD_202095 | JGI IMG/M metagenome (GOLD analysis project Ga0302140, IMG submission 202095) | Peat permafrost microbial communities from Stordalen Mire near Abisko, Sweden - I_Bog_E1_1 | ecosystem: Environmental > Terrestrial > Soil > Wetlands > Peat | place: Sweden: Abisko, Stordalen...
GTTGCTGGGATCGTGGTTACTGCATGGCTTACAGGATTTCCGCTCGTCTGCTCTGGAATTGCATGAGGCGATGGAGACATCTGTCTCGATTATCCTATAGAGATATTCTTCACAATATTAAGTATCTTTGAAGTGCTCACCCGTTAAGCGAGCTACCCCTTCCGTTAGTAAAGCAGGGGGCTATGAACGCTCATCAGATTATGTACAGATCAATCTTATGCAGTCCATATACGAATAAAAAAAAACGCCTATGAGCCTGTACTTATAGCGCACTGAAGCCTATACAGCCTGTAGTACATGCGATGAATGATTAGAGTTAAGTCATTGACATGTCTGAACTTCACGACGCCATTAGCGTTTGCTTTCCACCCGTATATGAGATAGAGCTTCATAACCACGGCGTTTCTCTTTTAGCAGTATATATTCCTGCTACCTCGTGGGAGTATTTGACTCACTCCAGCTTCTCCAACGGCTCAACTTGGCTTATCTTTCTTGGCTTCCCTAAACCCCACAACAGGCAACCCCGTCCTCAAAACCAAACTCGAACAAATAACACTCAGCGAACTCAACGCCATAGCCAAACTCGCCCATACCGGTCCCAGCCTCGGATGTCCCCTTACCGGATAGATGACCCCAGCAGCAACCGGCAGCAACAAAACATTATACACCAGCGCCCACGCAAAATTAAACTTAACCCTCCTAAACACCTTTCTCGAAAGCATGACAAGCGTAAGCAAAGCCCGCAGATCCGAGGACAGCAGCACGAACTTCGCGCTCGCGATCGCGACGTCGGAGCCAGAACCGATGGCGATGCCTGCGTCGGAGGCAGTCAGGGCTGGCGCGTCGTTGATGCCGTCGCCTACCATAGCCACGATGGCGCGGCCTTGCTTGTTGTTGCGTTTTAGGGATGTGGATTGCAGGAGTCGGATCTTGTCTGCTTTTTCGGAGGGGAGGACCCCGGCTATTATGTTGCTGGGCGGGATGGAGAGGAGGGAGCCGACTGCGAAGGCCGTTTGTGGGTTGTCGCCTGTTATCATCCAGATTGAGAGGCCTTGCGAGCGAAGGGTCGAGAGGACGGAATGAGCTTCTGGGCGCAGTGGGTCGGTGGTTGAGAAGAGGGCGGCGAGCTTGAAGGGTGTTGCTTTTTCGGTGGAGAGGGAGAGGGGGCGAAGAGCTAGCAGGGCAATGCTTTTTCCTGCTGCTTTCCATGTTGAAGTGAGATTGGACTGGGAATCCTCTATGGCTGTACCAAGTGATGAAATGAAAGCTTCACTTCCGATGGCAGCTTCATATCGGCTATTGCTGGTGGATGTACGAATGGTAAATGTGCCCTTGAGGCCCTGTCCAGGGAGCTCGTCAATCGCAGATTGTGAGACCATAGCACAAGCTTGCTGACTAGAGAGAGTAGCAATAGCTTTCGCAATGGGGTGACTTGAGGATTCCTCTAGCGCGCGAGCGGTGGCCCAAATGACTTTCTCCTCCTCTTCATTAGATGCGAAGGTGACATGATCCGTTACTTTCGGGTTCCCACCCTCAGTTAAGGTACCAGTCTTATCAAAAACAATCACATCCAGATCAGAGGCCTCCTGAAATGCTTCGCCACCCCCTTTGACTAGTATCCCGTGCTGCGCTGCCAATCCAGAGCCCACGAACAATGCCGTTGGAGCTGCGAGTGCAATCCCGCAAGGACAAGCGCCGACAAAGACTGCAATGGAGAATTGCATGGCCCAGAACGCCCAACCTCCGGTCCCAGTATCTCGCCAGCTCTCTGGCAGAACTCCGCCTTGCCCAAGCCCAAACCAGATGACGAATGTCGTTATGGCAATGAGAGTGATGACAGGAACGAAGTATCCAGTCAAGATATCGGCTATTCTTTCCACCGGAGCTCGTTTCGTTTGCCCTTCTCGGACCACCTTGACGATCTGATCGAGCATAGAGGCTCCTGAAACCCCGCTTACTCGCACGCTGATGGGCTTTCCGATGTTCACAGTGCCAGCGAAGACTTCATCGCCAATCTTCTTGCTGATAGGTCGAGACTCGCCTGTCAAGGAACTCTCGTCAAATGTTGAGTCACCGAAGACTATTGTGCCGTCCGATGGTGGGGAGACACCGTGGAGAACTCGAACCACATCTCCGACTTCGAGGAGATCCACGTTGATCTTCTCAACGTTTGTTAACTGGCTCTCGGACGAAGCATTATTGGAATCTAAGCCCCATTCCACAAGCAACGCTTCTGTTGGTCGAAGCTTTCCGAGCAGCGTGACAGCATCACCAGTCTTTGCCTTACTATACGCTTCCAAATAACGACCAGCAAGGATAAACATCGTCAGGAAGATAACTGCATCAAAGTACGTCGATGTCTGCACACGCTGCCCGGTCTTTCCAGCATTGAGAGCGAGGACGGCAATGGAAGGGAAGTAGGCCACAGATGTGCCAGCTGACATGAGCAGATTCATGCTACCGAAACGATAGAAGCGGCGCAGGATTGGCACCTTGCTGTTCCGTCCCCATAGCGCTCGAATCTCCTTGGCAGCTCGGACGTGGAAGATGTCTGCCACAAAGAACATCGCAGGCGTAGCGAGGAAGAAGAGCGCCCACTCCACACGAGTGTCAGCACCAGTCCACATTCTTTCATCAAAGAACATTCGTAAGTGGTTGTCAGGTGGGACTAAGCTGGCCCATACTACGCTGATCAAGAAAGTTGGGATGGCGATGATAAAGCTGAGAATAAGGCGGAAGAGAAGACGTTGACGTTCGTGGCGTTGCATAGCTTGAGAACGTTCTTCAATCGTCGGAGGATGGTAGATTGTGCCTTTGTATTGGTTGTTGAGGTTGTGGATAGCGGCCAGGATATCTCTAATGGTAATGACGCCCTGTTGAGGACAATACGTGACAGTGAGGATGGGCTCCTTGAGCGAAGCTAGCTTGTCTATTTGAAGAAGTCCTGGGAAAGACGACGATAATGCTTCCCAGATCCGTTGTGGGCAATCCTCACTGAATATGCCTGCAACCTTGATCATGACGGTCCGTTCGGCATGGTGATCGTCTTTCTTTCCGCCAATTTCAACAACGTTTTCAACGTGGCAGTCGAATCCTCTATCCTCTATTCTCTCAACAATCAGATCAATGTTGTCTTTTGCGCCGGCAAAGGTAATGGTTGCACTGTTCGTCAACAAACTGACACTGACATCCTCCAAGCAGTCGAGTTGCTGTACTCCTTCGGTGATGGAGAGAATGCATGCTGCACAGGTCATGCCAGCAATGCTGAGTGTAGCAGTGAACTGCTGCGGCTCGGGGATGGAGACGACAAAGTCCTTAGCCATTTCCTTCTCGTTCGAACTTTGGCAAGTGAGACATTGCTCGAGATGCTTCTCATTCGGCGTGAATGGTGAAGTTGTCTGGTGAGATGGCGTTGATACCTGTGTATCGAGTTCCCCGTCTGCGGGAGTCCGTATTTCATCTTGCTCGAAGACAACTCGACCGAATTCATTTTCGGTCCGGAATCCTACCACTTCGAACCCAACAGCCGCGAGAGTTCGACATATGTCATTTCCAGAGTGCTCGGGCGAATGGATCACTGTGAGTTCATTCGATGCATAGTCGGCTGTGATGGACAGCGGCACCAGTCGCAATGCCCCGAGAACATTGCGTATGTGTAAGAGACAAGAATCACAATGTAAGTTGCTGATCAAGAGGCTGGTTGTGACAAAGCCTGCCGGGGCTGGCTCTCGGGGTGCCATCCGATAACGGCAGCTCCGGAGAGTGGCCTAGCAAACCATACGAGCACTCTCGCAGCACGCAAATGTAAGGGTGTTAGGGGGTAGACAGCTACTGAGTGTCATACCAGAGAAGGCCAACACCCAGAACGAATTGACAACGCAGAACAATTTCAAGACGAAGAAGCTTCATAGACTTTTGAGAATCCGTAATTACGGCGAAGTAGCGCGCTTAAGCGAGCTAGCTGTTCTTCACCAACACTTCTTCGTAATGCGTCCGTAAGCCACTGATAATGCAGAGCAAAAACAATTGCCACTCGTGATACTTGCGAGCTGCTATGTGCATCCACGAAGAATTTCCACACCGCCGATAGCCCATTGGAACGAAGTACGAGGATTTGCACCTGAGGAAAGTGTCACGTGCTATACGCTATCATCTTCATCTGTAAACGATGCCTCGAAATGAAGAAAAAAAGAAGGCTTTGGGGGCGACCTGAAAGCTTACAATGGAGAAACAAGCTTCTCAGACTTCTGAAATTTAGACTAAAAGAAAAACGAAACGAGAGAGTAAGACCGCGAGGCGAGACGAAAAAGAGACGGGATGCAAGAAATGAAACCAAACAGCATAGCCCACGGCCTGAGACGGAAAAGCAGAAACAGAAGAACAAAACAATTCAGCTCCAGCTCCAGCTTTTCATCTCAAAGAACTCCAGAACTCCAGAACTTTCTCTATTTCAAGCCTCAAGAACACCCAGCCACCCCCTGCTTACCCACGCGCCGAGCCATCAGGGACCGCCGCCACGCAATCTCACGGGAGCCTAGCGCACCAATCAGCCTCGCATCTTCCTCAAGCCACCCCGAAAACATCGCAGCCTCATCCTTCTTCCAGCACCCACGGACCACAATGTCTCTCCAGCATATCCCAAGCGGGAGCGCTCATCTCGTTTGCCCAACGTCTCTCCGGCGTTCCGTTCCTTTCTCTCGATCTCAACCTTAACTCTAACTCTATCTCTAATACTGTCCACACTCCTTTGGATCCAATCGTTCATTACTGAAGAATTCCGAATTCTTCGCGACTCTCTCTTTGTTTCGCTTCATTTGTTCAATTACTTAATTAATCAGCCTTAATCAACATGTACACATCTCTAATCCTCCTCTCCGCACTCCTCTCCGCCAGCTCCGCACACCCAACGTACGTCCATTCCTCCCTCCCTTCTCAATCTCTAAACAAACGATCTAACACAACCAGCTTCTCCTCAACCATAACCCTCACTCTCCCCTGGCATCCACCTCCCCCTCCAAACTCCGACCTGCGCTTCAAGCCCCGAATGCAAATGCCCGACTCCCCACAACAACACCCGTCCTCCTTCCACCTCGGCTCCCAACTCCCGGTCTCCTACCGCGTAGCAATAGCGCTCGATGCCATTGTCCTCCTCATCACGATCTTAAGCTTGGTGGGACTGGGCATGTATATCCGCCGCCAAATACGGCGACGGAGGGAAGGGCTGTTGCATAATCGTGCTGGGGAGGAGGAGGGATATGGGTTTGGGAGTGATGATGAGGAGGAGGATGCGAATGGGGATATTGCGTTGGATGTGGATGTTAAGGGGCAGCAGGGGGAGAGGAAGAAGAAGGGTCATGTTAGGTGGACGAGTAGTGTGGTTGGAATGGGCGTTTTTGCGAGGTTGAGTGTTGATGAGGGACGCTTGAAGCTGGAGGGTGGGGAGGGGTATAAGGCGTGGAAGTATGATACTAGGCGTGCGAGGAGAGGTGGCGCGTTTGAGGGGCGAGGGGAGAGGAGGCTTGGGATGGAGAGTGCGGCGGGATTTGAGGGGTTGGGGGGTAATTGATAATATTATTCTGAGGAAGGGGATAGCAGATTTTGGATTGATGTTTTTTTTGGCGGCATAGCGGTGCGAGCGATGTTTATATTAGGTTGCTTCGATGAGAGATGATTTGAGCGTAGAATTCATGAATAGAGGATCTTTACACCTCTCCACCAAGGCATCTCAACATTCTTCGGGGCTCAATTGAAGATATTCCAGCAGTACTGGGTCTCATGATCTCCATTCATTGAACTACTCTACAAAGCCCTCTCAACCTCCCTTCCTAACCCTCTCCTCCTCAGCAACCTTCAACAAACCCCCCAAACTCTCCACCCGCCACCCACCCTCCTTCAAACCCTTCAAAATCCTCTCCACCTCCTCAACCGAGTACCCACGTCTATCATGCACAATAACCACGGCACCCGGCCTCACCATACTCAAAACATGCCTCGCATTCCACTTCGCACTATGAATCTGGGGATCATGCGGATACACACTCCCAAGCACCGTCCTATACCCCAATCTACTCACCATCTCCACCATACCCTTACTAAAGAACCCTGAGCCGGGCCTGAAATACTTCTCCCCGTTCTCATTCCCAGGTAGAATTTCATCCAGTTCCTGAATCTGGGCCTTGAGTTCCGTGAGCGGGAGCGAGAGAGAGGCTTCGTCGCGCCAAGCGTGCGAGCCTGTCTCGTGGCCTTCGGCGTGCATCCGAGCTACCAGAGAGGGGTGTGAGGAGAGCTGGGAACCGATTATGAAGAATGTGGCTTTGGCGTTGTATTCTTTGAGCAGATCGAGGATTTGTGATGTGTAGGGTGAAGGCGCGTCGTCGATCGTCAGAGCGATTACTTTTTGGTTTGAGGGGAGGGGCAGGTGGAAGAGCACAGATGAGTATTTCCATTGGAGGAATGAGATTAGAAAGGTGGGCGGTTTGTATATTGTGTAGGCGACGAGGAGAAGGGTGAGCAGGAGGGTGAGGAGGATGAGAAGCAGCATTTTCATGGCGCGGGGTAGGCGAGAATGAGGTTGGAGTAAAGAGTCTTCGGAGGACAGTTGTCGCTCTTCGTCGTCGATTTTGATGTGCTTCTTGGGCGTGTTGCTGCCGGATATCAGGTTGTATGAGGTGGTCCAGAGGTAGCTCAGGAGGGCGCGCCGAGCTCTGAGGAGATTCTTGAGGGGCCTGAACATCGGGGAAAGAACGGCTGGAGCTCCAGCACCATGGTTCTAGACGTTGAGAGTGTTCAGAACCAGGAAAGAGAGGATCTGAAGAGATCACGGGATGTGAGAGGTGCAGATGGAGATGAATATGGTTTGGAAATAAAGGTGCAACTTTTGCTGCAGATTTAGCGAGGACACGCTAAATCTACCGCGTCACTTGATAAAGGAGGAAAAAAGGAAACAACTTCCCCTTTCCGTGAAGACTTAGTCCTCGCAAATTAAACATCTTCATATACCTCAAGTAACCAACACCGGACTTAAGAAGAGGTTCGGAGTAACAGTCTGCGCTAAGTAACCAGTAATAATATAAGCTTCGGGTCGGGAGGCTTTTCCCCGCCACACCCCTTTACTGCCCAATTACAGGCGGACGATACTCGGGCTTGCAGACAGTGGGGTTGCAAGGGGCACATCCCCGTCCTGAACGAGCTCACCGTGCAACGTCAACACATTCTGCCTTCACTGCCCCCATTCTTTCTTTCATCTTACATATCTGGCACTATCTAGACATTCATTGTCCCTGCTCACCCAAGCTATAGACCATCTTCAAACGGAGGAGTCGAAGACACACCAAGCCTTCATCTTCATCTTCTCCTGAACCTCGCTTCTCAAATACCTCTCGAATCATGAGTCACTCAACATCTGAGGACGACATCAAGCCAACAATCTCAGAGAACACACCTCTCCTAGGAACCTCGGCTCAAGAACCAATTGTCCCCGTCAATGATGCCAAAATCCTCACCCATGAATCTGCCCAAAATGGAGCACCTCAAGCTCATCACGAGAAGCCGCTACCCAAACTCCAAATCTTCATCCTCTGCTACGCTCGGTTGGTCGAGCCAATTGCTTTCTTCGGCATCTTCCCCTTCATCGGCGAGATGATCTTCAGGACGGGCAATGTGGATGAAGCTGATGTTGGCTTTTCTGCGGGCCTAATTGTACCCCACCCTTTCCTTCACGATCCCGATCAATACTATCCTACTGACACTCAACACTAGGAATCTATGTTCTCGTTCACGCAAATGATGTTGATGATTCAATGGGGTCGTGCTGCAGACCGCATTGGAAGGAAGCCTGTTCTCGTCTTCTCCCTCGTTGGGGTGGCGATCGCGACAGCGACCTTCGGGCTCAGCAAGACGATTTGGCAGATGGTGCTTTTCAGGTGCTGTGCGGGGGTATTTGCCGGTACCGTCGTGTCAGACTCCCTGCAATTCTTTGAGTGCAAATACGCGCAGTTGATGCTGACTGCATGCAGGACGGTGAGAACCATGATTACGGAAAACAGCACGCCGAGAACGCAAGCGAGAGCTTTTAGCTTCTTTGCTTTCAGTAGCAATGTGGGGATCTTTCTTGGTCCTTTGCTTGGTAAACTTATCTCCATCGTAGACTCGAGAATACGTGCTGACACTTGCAGGCGGTGCACTGGCAGATCCTGCTAAGCAATTTGGTGGCATATTTAAGCGTATCGAGTTCTTCACGGAATATCCCTATGCGCTACCAACTTTTGTTTCGGGAATAGTTGGAGCAAGTGCTGCTATATTATGTGCTCTGTTTCTCAAAGAAGTTTGTTTATTGCTCGTGCACGACTTCCTGGTGTGCTGACCGGGTCATAGACACTGAGCCGGAAAGTCAAAGGAGACGACACCCCAGTGGACGCACCGATGTCAACTTTAGAACTCATCAAAGCTCCCGGTGTAGCCATCGTCCTCCTCCTCTATGCCCACGTCATGTTGCTAGGTCTTGCATACACAGCTGGTTTGTGACCTCCTTCCAATCATCACACCCTCTTGTGTACGGACTCAGATCATTCAATTAACTTTTTCCAGTCATACCAGTATTCTGGTTCACCACCCCTGAGCTGGGGGGCTACGGCATGACTACGCAGCAGATATCATACTTCGTGGGTGGTATCGGGATCTCCCAGGCAATCTGGCTTCTCTTCGCCTTTCCTCCTCTCCAACGTCGTTATGGAACCGGCGGCGTGTTGCGCGGCTGTCTTTTCATGTGGCCTATCTTCTTTGCTACTGCGCCAGTTTGCAATTACTTCCTCAGGCAAGGATGGACGACTGCATTCTGGATCACTTCACCGGTGCTGCAGATCGGTGGCAGCGGAGTTGCTATGGGCTTCAGTGCGTTCACATTCCCTTACCTATTCCTTCCTGCCTGCGTTGTCAATACTAATTGTATATAGCTGGCGTCCAGCTCGCTTTGAACGACATCTCACCCTCCCCTGCAACACTCGGAACACTGAATGGTGTTGCACTCACAATGACCGCAGGCATTCGAACATTCGGACCAGTGCTCTTCACGAGTCTCTTCGCTGTGGGAGCGAAGACCCAAATTTTAGATGGCTATCTGGTGTGGGTCGTTCTCGTAACGATTGCAGTGCTGGGTTCGGTCGCTGTGAGGTATCTACCAGAGAAAGCGGAAGGAAAGTTGAAGGACGATGACGAAGGCGAGGATGAAGGAGTAATACGATGAAAATGAATCATATGACAGATTTTTCAAAAGGTCCAGCGTTAGGTTACATAGACATAGATATCAATTACATCGATGTTCTTGTTGTATCCTTGGGTAGTCCGAGAGATTGATGTGGGGAAAGCTGTTCTTTACTTCTGATCATTCTTATCCCGGGTTCTATCTTTGCTTTCTGAACGCGTCACCATCGTTTCCTTTCGTTTCTTTTCCTCAGCCGTTTCAATTTTGTCGCCAGGCCTGAACAGCTGCCGTTTTCTACCCGAGCCGGCAGCTGCGCACTCATTGCGTCAGCCCCCACTGCATTGCCCTTAAATGTCGAGACTATGAGTCGAAAGTGTATTTTCATGTTAAAAAGTTGTTTGCAATGATTACAGTAGTGCTGACCCACCTTATTGCTGCCCCTGAACTGCGCCTCAGTAGCTCCTTCCTATCTCGCTGTAAACAATTTCCGTCATTCACGTGCTCTTTCAGGCGTTAATTCCATGACCCTCTCTCGTCCCAAGACTGACCCCTATTTCGCGTCCGTCTCGCTCTCCAATACGGGTATACAGAATTTATCTGTTCCCAATGCGGAACTCAGGCAGCCCTATTCAATTACACACTTGCGGGGTGGGTGACAATTTCCACCCTGCAAATGAAACCCACGCTTCGTGTTTTTCCCCACGCAAGCCGCAAGGCGCCAATGCATCGCTCGGGTGTCATTGGCTCTGGAGACGGGAGCTGGGATTATGTTGCGCTGACATCCGTCACTGTGGCTAAATAAATGCCCGCAAGCGAAGCTTGTAGGGGGCCGTGGAATTGGACACGAAGAAATTTCATTTGTGAGGGAATGTTACATCTCACCTAATCAGACGCTCTCATATAGCATGTGTAGTCCTCCTTTCCTATTCCGATGTCTACGCTTTCTATTCTGTCTCCAGTTCTGAGACCACTTCTTTCGAGTTATTTTGCCCAATGCCGACCTTTCACTCGTTCAACATGACTTCTCTTCGGTTGTTCACCGTCGTTACATTCATTTTTCTTATTAACTTCAGTCAAGCTACATACAGTACTTCAGCAAGATCAAATCTAGCTGTATACTGGGTATGATTTCTATCATCCTTGCCAAGTTTACACCACTCACGTGCTCTAGGGCCAAGGATCAAATCAACAACGTCTCCTTCACTTCTGTCAGCAATCCACCATAGATATAATTCCCATTGGTTTCGTCAACATCTTTCCAGCTCAGGGGAATGGCTTTCCAGGCGACAATTTCGGGAATCAATGCTGGGGCGGCACGTACGTCTACGCTGGCCCAGGAAATGATTCTGCACTCAATCAGCTTCAATCGGAATGTCCAAATCTTGTAGCAGACATTCCTGTCTGCCAGAGCCAGTATAACAAGAGGATCATTCTCTCTCTTGGTGGAGGCATTGAGACTTACGGCCTCACTGGCGCCGCGAACGGAACTGCGTTTGCAGACTTCCTGTGGGGAGCTTTTGGACCGCAGACGGAAGAGTGGTTGGCGAAGGGGCTACCTCGTCCTTTTGACGGGCCTAACAACTCATCGGTTGAGGTCGATGGTTTTGATTTCGATATCGAGTTCCCTTCAGCTGGTATGTACCGTACCGCCACAAAAAGGTAACTGCTTCTAATAGACCACAGACAACCAAGCAGGGTACATTGCCATGATCAAAAGACTTCGTGAACACTTTCGGGGCACATCAAAGCAATATCTGATTACTGGTGCTCCTCAATGTGTGGTTCCAGACGCCAACATGGGCCAGATGATCACATATGCCAAGTTCGACATCATCTGGATCCAATACTATAACACAGCTCAATGCTCTGCGCGCAATTGGGTAACCGCCAACCCTAATTACACAACCACCGGGGTGGAAGAACCCAGCGGATTCAGTTTCGACGCCTGGGAAACCTTTCTCGTAGGCACTGAGAGCAGCGACGCAAAGCTCTACATCGGGCTTCCTGGAGCGGGGTCTCCAACATGGTACCTAAGTCCCACCGAAGCTTCGAGCCTCATCAAAGCATACTACTGCAAGCCAAATTTCGGCGGCATCATGATTTGGGAAGCAACATCCGCTGATAACAATGATGTTGGCTGTGGGGAAACCTATTATGAGGCTGTGAAGGAGATTCTCGTCGATTATTCGCAGGATAGAAGTCTCAGTTGTGTTACTCCTCCACGCCATCCATCGCCTACAAGCTCGAAAGTGTCGTGTACGGTCACCTCGACTACGACTTCAACTTCGACGGCGCCGACCATCACCCCTACGCCTCCTTGCACCCAAGCATATCAGGTCGTCAGTGGAGATTACTGTTACCTTATCTGGACCGAGTTCAACATCACAGAAGCACAACTGTATGCCTGGAATCCGACGTTAGACACCAATTGCGACCTTCAAGTCGGCCAGATCCTCTGTGTTGCAGAATCAACATCAACATCAACTTCTTCCTCCTCCACAGGAGTGAGTGCCAGCACGACATCAAGTTCAGCATCTGCAACCCCAACCGCATGCACAGAAACCTACACAGTCGTGAGCGGAGACTATTGCTACGCGATCTGGACCAAGTTCGACATTACACAAGCACAGCTATACGCCTTCAACCCCACATTAGATGCGAACTGTGATCTCTCAATCGGACAGGTTCTCTGCGTCTCTGAGTCCCCGACCACCACGTCGGCCTCTTCGACAAGTACATCGAGTTCTGCTTCCTCAACGCCAACTGCTTGTACGGAATACTACACGGTTGTTAGTGGTGACTATTGCTACCTAATCTACACGAAGTTCGGCATCACGCTTGCACAACTTGACGCTTTCAATCCAACACTAGATGCCAATTGCGATCTCTCAGTTGGCCAAGTCCTGTGTGTCTCTCAATCCCCAGCATCGACAAGCAGCAGCATAGCCACCACAACGAGCTCCTCAGCTTCTTCAACGCCAACAGTGGTATGCACAGAATACTACACCGTCGTCAGTGGGGACTATTGCTATCTAATCTACACGAAATTCAGCATTAGCCTCGCACAACTCGACGCTTACAACCCCTCTCTTGACAGCAACTGCGGCCTCGCCATCGGCCAAGTACTCTGTGTCTCTCAAGCGCCCATCTCATCCATTTCATCCTCCGTCTCAACTCTGTCAACATCCAGCACTCAACTCTCATCCCCATCCTCTTCATCCTCCTCCTCATCTCTCTCAATAACAAGCACAAGCACGTCCTTCTCACCCCTCACCACTACAGAACCGCAAAAATGCAACGCAGACAACTGTCTCCGACAACTGCGCCGGTCTTCAGCAACGGCTTTCTGCTCTACCTTTACGAAAATGATAGTTACGGCGACGACGGAGTTGCCGAGTAGTATTAGTATGTGTCAGAGTGATGTTAAGAGGGTTAGCTCAGCTTGTAGTTGTCTTGTAACGAGGGTTGGGGGTGTAGTGAGTGTAACGACGAGTGGGGTATCTTGAGTTGCGGTGAGAGGGTCGGGATTTGAGGTATATTTCGTGTAGAGAAGGGTGAGTGGGATGAGGATGAGAATGGATGAATGGTTGGGTTGGGATCTTGGGATGCATATATTTAATACTACTTAGTACTCGAAGTATGACACTAACACCCCGTTTTGTTCCAAGCGACCGTCACACTTTACAGAATAGTGACCGTCTTCATCTTCCAATCTGGGCTTTCCACACCGTTGCCGAGTATCCTAGCAACACCAATCCGTCGATAAGTAGCCTCGAG
>Ga0302140_10008247_pt1 | contig 12970 bp, 10 predicted proteins | sample I_Bog_E1_1_FD_202095 | JGI IMG/M metagenome (GOLD analysis project Ga0302140, IMG submission 202095) | Peat permafrost microbial communities from Stordalen Mire near Abisko, Sweden - I_Bog_E1_1 | ecosystem: Environmental > Terrestrial > Soil > Wetlands > Peat | place: Sweden: Abisko, Stordalen...
GAAGGTCATTTCGCCTCCAGTTGATATTCGCCACCGCAACTTTCCCGGATGCGTTTTTTAACGATAGTTTAACACGGTGATTGCCTAAGCTATCAGCATCCCAATCATTATTCTTTGTGACATATTTTAACTCCTGTGCGAAACAGGTGCTGCAGAAGCTTGAAAGTAAAACGAGAAAAAGAAATTGTTTCATTTGAATGATAAAAATAAAAACCGGAGATCGAGGTTGAAATATAGATATTTCGATTCTGTTTTTAAACATGCATACCCGGCGGATTTATTTTAATATAACTTTGGTGGCCCCGTAACCAAATTTGTCTTTACGGGCATCCATAAATGTTTGTATTTTTTGATGCCTGCTTAATATCCTGTGTATCTCATGCTTTAAAGTGCCGTTACCGGTACCATGAATAAATGTGATTTCGTGCATCTGATGAACTATAGCAGCCTCCAGGGCTTTATGAAAAAAAGTAAGTTGAATACTCAATATTTCGGCGCTATTTAAAAACTGATGATCATCGCGTAATTTTTCAATATGCAGGTCCACCTCGCTTGCCGGTTTATCAACAACGACCTTTTTTTCGGTTGGCCTGAAAAAACTTTCCTTCAGCATCTGCGCGTCAATAATTAATTGAGGTGTATCCATCTGAATTAACCACCCGGATTTGTTTAACAAGGGGATTTGCTTTTGCGTACCTGAAAAGTCTTTGGCGTTGAATTTTTCGTTGATCACGAGTGGAGCCGGAGGCTCGACATTCTGTACGGTATAAAACAAAATATGTAAAATGAATTTCGGCCATAATTGCAGGTCGGCCAATTGGGCAGAATAAATCTGGACCGTTGATTTAGCTGGAATAATTCCACCAAATTCACCTTTAAAATAAGGCTTTTTCTCCGTGGTTAATGAAGCCATTAATTGGAACGACGTATCGTTGATTAAATGAAAATGTACCACAGAATTTGCCTTCGGATCAGCAACGACTGCTAAATAAATGCCTTTATCCTGAAATTCATTATTTAAAAGCTGTTCTGTAATAATGGTATCGCTTTTCTTTTGCATCCCCGGGGGATCATACCCATGAACTGTTGTTACCTTACTCGCTAATACCGGTATTTCAAAGTCATCATCCCCCGTAACGCCAATCATCTGGTCATCAATGATCCTGGTAACAAAACCCTCCATTTTTTCGTCGACAAACCGCACAAAATCACCTAATTTATATCTCATGATCACAGATTTTAGCTGATTTTTTGATTTCACTGATTTAAAAAAATCAACAGAAAAATCAAAATAAACAGATTGCAAATTTACACTTATAAAAATCAGTGAAATCAAAAAAATCTGCCAAAAATCAGCGATAAAAAAACCACCTGCCTAAAAGACAAGTGGCTACAAATTGGTTATTTAATACCCCTATTAAAATAACTTGCACAATGTAGAAAAATATTTTTCGGACTACAAATATTTTCAAATAAATTGTGTTTGAAAATTAAATCTTCTAAAATTATCGTTCCATTATTTTTAATCTGCTCTTAAAATTGACAAATTAAGTAAATTAATACTATTGCGCGTTTTAGTTGTTTAGTTTATTTACGAAGCAAGCCCGAAGCCCTTATATGCCACATTATATTCAACTTGCTTAAAAAATGTAACATCTTCTGCAACCGGCCGTCTTGGAAAAAAGAGCCTGAGAATCATATACGACGATGAATCCAATAACAAGTGAACTGCAAAAACAGAAAAACAGGTTGTTCAGTTTATGCAAAAATCAAATTGAACTTTTATTTACGATGCTATTTCCTTCAATAGTTTCCCCTTTTCAAACGCCACGCTAGTAACATTTGTTCGCTTATTTTTGAACCAATTTGCAAGTGCAGAACCTGTTACATTTTGAAGTGGTCCAAATATTGCTGATGCAAGGCCCACAGTTGCCACTTTTCCCATTTGAAGTGCGAGACCAGTAGCTACGCCGCCATTTTGCATACCCACTTCAAAAGCAACGGTACGGCGATCCCTTTCAGGCAATCCCGATAACCGGGCAATAGTATAACCGATAGCGAATCCTGTAATATTATGCAATAAACAGGTAATGATAAGAAGACCGCCTACCTGGAGCAAATTATCTCGTCCGGATGCAGTTATGACAACCGTGTTTATCACAATGCCAAGCAGTGCCACGAATGAAAGACTGTTTTCAATGGTAACCCTCTTGATCCGCACCTGCTTATTGAGGATTGTTGCGGTAATCATTGGCAGCAAATAGAACCAAAAGAAAGAGGCAAAAAACGAAATCAAAAATTCATTCCAGCTAACGTTACCGAATAAATACAATAAAAGATTTGTAATTAAAATAATCCCTGCAAAAACACTTAACTGCAAAATTTTCGATCTCCTTTTTGTATTATCGAAATAGAAAAGATTGAAAATAAATCCGGCTATTATTGGTATGATTATCATATTTGCGATGTCAACCATCATTTTGGTGACATTTACAACCACATACTCCCCTCCTAATAATTTCATCAAAAAGGGCGTAACAAACGGGGAAAGAATGGTTGAACATGCACTTATTGTTACTGCCAGTGCTAAATTAGCCTTTGCCAGGTATGACATAACATTAGATGCAGTGGCGCTGGGAACACAACCAATCAAAACCACTCCACCGGCAATTTCCGGGGGAAAGCTGAATATCTTTGATAAAGTAAAACCGACTAAAGGCATCACAACGTAATGGCACCCTTGCCCAATTAACACACCTTTTGGCATTTTTATCACCAGTTTAAAATCATTGAAGCTCATTTGTGCCCCCATACCGAACATTGTTAATTGTACAAACGGTACAATAACCTTTTTTAGTTGAAAACTGCCGATAGTAACAAAATACGCAGGATAAAACATCGCCAGTGTTACAGCAGCCAAAATCCAGATGGTATACGAAAACCCTTTTAATTGTAAAAATCCCCGAAACGCCAGCGCCATTATAATTAATGCCGATACAAGTATCAGGCCTGTATGTGTCGTTTTGTTTAGGCAATAAGCGATCCCGCATCCTGTGATAAGAAGAATGGCCGTAGTCAATAATGTTTTCGCGAGATTTTTAGATATCACAATTAGCAGGTGTAACTTAATTTTTGGAATGCAAGTCCATATAAGCCCGGTAATTACCAATGGCTTCTGAAACATTTATCGCCCTGTTATATAATGTAAGTTCATTAATAGTTCCGTGAAAGTTTGGAGCAATTTTTATTTCTTTTCCGCCATTTGCTGTCTTTAAAAATGGGCTGAACCTGCCCCATCCGAATTGCCGGGCGTCTCCGCCATCGTCCAGCACACCGTCTATAACATAAGAAATAATTTTAGGCCCCCCATCAACAATTATGCTCACATAATGGTTCTTGTTTACCGGCATCATATCCTGGTCGCATGCCCATACGGCTTGTATCTGGCCGTCATTGATCATTAACTCCAATGCCTTTTGATCATTTACCCTCAATTCCCACCCAAGCCCTGATGAATCCCTGGCATCAAGCAGAATCTGGCCCTCTTTTACTTTAGCAGCGCTAAAATCTATATCAATGGTAAACCCATTTCCTGTACTGAGTGCAGCCTTGTCTATACGGGCTTCATCCCTTATGCAAAGCACAGGTAAATTAACTGCCTTAATGCTGTTTGTAGCTGTTTTACTGTGATTTGTCCAGTTTAATAATACGCCTTCATTTGTTTTTACTTTGTTATCAAACTGGTTCCAGAGCATCTCAAATATTGATTTGTCTATCTTGTGCAGCCTTGCAATGTTTTTCTGCGTTTCTGTCAGATAGTAGGCACCGTCTTCTTCCACTAAGTCCGGATAACTTATTCTTATTATCGGGTCGTCATCATATAACAAGATTTCTGGCTGGGTCCAGCGGATGATTTTACCTTTGGGGGAATCTGCTTCTATTCCGCCGGCAATCCATACCGGGTTCCTGTCGTAATACGATGAATTCGGCCTGTCGGGGTTTTCTTTGATAAATCTGCCTCCGTGATTGTGGAACCAATAGAGATATTTCCCATTTTCACATTTCCATGCAAAATTAGCCGCCCGCGGATGTTTAATTAACCTGCCATTATCATAGCGCATATATTGTGGTGGGTCCCAGGTATGACCACCGTCGCGGCTGTATGTATATGCCGAAAAACCGTCAGTGGTGCGGTAAACACAAAAGAAACTACCGTCACTTAATATCGAAAAATTTTGCTCTTCGGCTATTGGCCCGCCTCCTGCCGGCGTCCTTAGGCCAATATCCCCGTCGGGAAGGGTAGCCCAGGAAGCCTGATCCATATCTTTTATTTTAAGAAGGTTATCGCTACGAAGCAAGACGCCCTCACTTGATGTAAAAAAGCCATCGCCGAACCCTCCAACTTTAATCAACGGTACATAGGCCGCTCCTTTGTAAATAAAGGCCCGGCCAACGTTCCAAAAGTAACGGATACTCCCTTGGTAAGGGTTGTTTTTGTCAATTGCAAATAAACGTACCGGTATGTCATAACGATTTGCAGACCATGTTTTACCGTTATCATCGGAATATTTAAAAACGAAATGCCCCTGACTGTCCACCTTTTTAACTACGCCATTTTTAAATGGCGGATCATCACCCCGCACAGCCCGGGTGTTATCGGTATTGTGATTATAAAATGCGTATATCCGTCCACCCGGGGTTTTCAGCAATACCGCGTAAGAGGCTTCAGGCCCATCGGCCGGTTCAATATCCACCTTATCCACCCATGTTTTCCCTTTGTCATAACTACGCTGAGAAATAATATGCTGACCATAAGCGCCTTCATTACCTTTGCCGGTTGTTAGTACACACAGCCATGCGCCATCATCTGTTTTTACGACAAAGGGCTGGTCGCAATAGGCCTCATCCGGAATGGTGTAACCAGTTTTAATATTCCGCATATCAACTTTTTGGGCCTAACCTGTGCTGTAAATGCATGTTAGTCCCCAAAAAAGAAATAAAATGATATTTCCATTTTTTTTAACGGTGGTCTGTCTCATAATTTTTTCTGATATACTTATTTTAATCATTTTTTCTTTTAACCACGTTAAATTACAAAACGCTGCATTTTTCTACCCCCCCCTTTTCAAGGATGATTGTGTTACCCAAAATTGCGATTTTGTATGTATTGATTAAAAAATATTGGCGATAACAATGCCAAGATAGCTAAATTTAAAACACCGTAAAAAATGGTATAGTAAATTTTTTTACGCTAATTTTTTAGTTGTAGTAATATAATAGGTGGCTGGATATCAAGCTATTTTTTTTTACGTGGAGCACGTCAGCGCTTAGACTAATCTAAATAGCTATTTTGAATTGACGAAATACATCAGTTTCCGATCGGTTGATTCGAAACGCATGCCATATTGTGATTAAGAGGCTGATCGTTATTAATGATACAGCCTCTTTTTTATGATGCCAAAGGGTTAATTTTATGATTTTTGAACAGAATTGTTAAAATCTCCGGCTGTAGCTTTCACCTTAGATTTTACTTCGTTGATTTGTTCGGTCGCCTGCTCAACAGTTTCTTTAATTCTTGTTTTGGCCTGGTCGATAATTTGATTACCAAATTCTTTCAGGTCATCTTTGGTTGATTGCGTTTTTATTTTTGCTGATTCTACCAAATCTTCAATATAATCGGCAATACCGTCTCTTATGGTTTCACCTTTTTCGGGGGCAAGCAATAATCCTAATGCTGCACCTGCAGCTGCGCCTATTAAAAGGGCGGCTATAATTTTTGTTTGATCTTTCATAATAATTTTCTTTTCTGTGGTAGTTAAAACGTACAACAACGATGCCAGTTATTTTGGATAGCGAAAATTTTTTGAATAAATAAACTATTATAATATATAGAAAGGTTATTCAAAATATCTTATTTACAACTAGGCACAAATAAAAAGGTATCCATTTTTCAATGGATACCTCGCAAGCTTAATGATTTAATATTATAATTAAATAACCTTTACATTTACTGCATTTAAACCTTTTCTTCCGTTTTCCACTTCGAATTCCACTTTGTCATTTTCACGGATTTCATCGATAAGGCCTGTTGAATGAACAAACACATCCTGGCCACCACTACTGGGTGTTATAAATCCAAAACCTTTTGTTTCATTAAAAAATTTTACTGTTCCTTCTTTTTGCATTATTTTATTTATTAAAGGCCGCAAGGTAGGGATTTTAATCCATATGCGATGGGTATTTAATAATTTAATTATTAGTAAATAAGGTTTCCAATTTATTAAACCGGGCCAATAAGGCAATGGAGGTGCTCTATATTGAACTTTCAAAATCGATTAAAATACAGCTTTAATATTGAGTTTTAAAAGCTTTTTTATTAAACTGACTGCTGATTAGCCCTTATATCCATTTAACAAAAAAGCCCATCAGCAACTGCTAAACGGGCCTGCTAAATAGAAATTACTCGCACAGATCACTCCATCGCGCCATCCTTAATCATTTAGCCACTTTTTTAATATTTTTACGATTTTCTTTTAGATAAACTATTAGTGACGAATTTGTTTTTGTAGATACGTTTTAAAATACTCTTTAGTTTCTTCTTATGTTATTTTTATTAAAATGTACTTTAGCCCCAAAATAACATGCCATTTTAACCGGCAGATCAAATAATTTATAAATGAAGGCCTTTATTTTCGACCTCAACGGCACCATGATCAACGATATGCCCTATCATACCAATGCATGGCAAGAATTAGCAAACAACGACCTAGGCGGTAATTTTACCTGGGATGAAGTAAAAAAACAGATGTACGGCAAAAACGAAGAGGTTCTGGTACGGATGTTTGGGCCAAACCGCTTTACGATGAATGAAATGAATAGATTATCCCTGGAAAAAGAAAAAAGGTACCAGGAAGTGTACCGACCTCATCTGGCGCTACTGCCCGGGTTAAAACCATTTTTAGAGAATGCCTTTCAAACAGGCTTTCCAATAGCGATAGCAACGGCAGCAATACCTTTTAACGTTGATTTCGTCCTCGACAACCTGAACATCAGGCATTACTTTAAAGCAATTGTAAGCGCTGATGATGTCGTAATGAGTAAACCTAATCCGGAAACGTTTCTGAAAGCAGCCCAACTCTTAGATATAGAGCCTGCAAGTTGCATCGTTTTTGAAGACACCCCAAAAGGCGCTGAAGCTGCCTCGAATGCTAAAATGAAAACAGTCATCCTCACAACAACACACACACCTGAAGAATTTAGATACCTGCAAAATGTTATTCACTTTGCAGACGATTTTAGGGATGAGTTTGTTAGGAGGTTAATTGTCTGAATCAGAATTTACAGAATTTAAGAATTTTCAAAATGGTCTTTTTTGTATGTATCCATAACGATGTGAATCCCGTTAATTCTTAAATTCTGTAAATTCTGGTTCAGAACTTCTTACCTGTAATAAACCTCGCTCCACTGCAATTCCTTTTTCAATTGGTGCAATTGGGTATTTTTACCGATAAGAACATATTCAATTCCAGCTAATTCTGCAAAATCTGCTAATTGATCAGCGTTTATATTTTGGCTGTAACAAGTATGATGCGCGCCACCAGCCAATATCCATGCAGCACAGCCCGTTTTTATATCCGGATAAGGTTTCCAGAGAACACGGGCTACCGGCAGTTTTGGCAGGTCATGCGGAGGCGCGACAGCCTCCACATCATTTACCAATAACCTGAAACGATTGCCCATGTCAACTATCGAAGCATTTAAAGCCGGACCGCCGGCTACATTGAATACCAGCCTTACCGGATCAGCCTTACCGCCAATGCCCAACGGATGAATTTCACACTTAGCTTTACCATCAGCTATCGATTCACAAATCTCCAGCATGTGCGACCCTAAAACCATCGGATTTTGCGGATCAAAATGGTAGGTATAATCTTCCATAAAAGAGTTGCCGCCATCCAAACCGCTCCCTATCACTTTCATGGCGCGTACCAGGGCCGAAGTTTTCCAGTCGCCTTCCGCGGCGAAACCATAACCTTTTCCCATTAAACGTTGGGCGGCAATTCCAGGTAGTTGTACCAACCCATGAAGGTCTTCAAAAGTGTCGGTAAATCCTTTATAATTCCCATCTTTTAAAAAGGCAAGCAGTCCAAGTTCAATTTTCGCGGCTTCCCGCATCGAACTATAATGCGCACCGCTTTTCAGCAGGGATGGCACCACCGCATATTTTTCTTCATATTCAGCGGTAAGTTTATCAATTTCACTATCACTTATTTCGTTGATAATCTTTACAACATCGCCAACACCGTGCGTATTTACAGAATAACCAAATTTTATCTCCGCCTCAACTTTGTCCCCTTCGGTAACCGCTACAAAGCGCATATTATCACCAAAACGAACAAACTTAGCGCCCTGCCAGTCGTGCCATCCTGCGGCAACCCTGCTCCAGGCATTGATTTGGGATAACACTTCGGTATCTTCCCAATGCCCAACAACGACCTTACGGTTTAAACGCATTCTCGACATAATGAAACCAAATTCACGGTCGCCATGGGCGCTTTGGTTTAGGTTCATAAAATCCATGTCGATGCTGTCCCAGGGGATGTCACGGTTAAACTGGGTATGCAGGTGCATTAAAGGTTTCTGTAAAATCTTTAATCCGCCAATCCACATTTTAGCCGGAGAAAAAGTATGCATCCAGGCGATAATGCCAATACAGTTTTTAGTTGTATTTGCGTCCTGGCAAACGCTGTAAATTTCTTCTGCTGATTTTACTGTTGGTTTAAATACCACGCGGACCGGTATTTGAGCGTTTTCGTCAAACGATTTCGCGATCTGCTGTGAATGTTCTGCAACCTTTTTTAGCGTTTCTTCCCCATATAAATGCTGGCTGCCTGTAACAAACCAGATTTCGTATTCTTTTAGTTTTATCATACTGAATTAGTGAATTAGTGAGTGAGTGAATAGTGAGTGAGTGAGTAGTGAATGTTAACCAGTGAACTCCCGATTGCTATCGGGATGAACGACATTATTGCCCGTAGTAAGAATTTGGTCCATGTTTGCGCTCGAAGTGTTTTTTAATAAGAGAATCTTTCAGCCGCGACGCTTTTGGGTTTATTTGTTCGGTAAGGAAAGCCATTTGCGCTATAGATTCTAATACAGCGCTATTGTAAACCGCTTTCTCAGGCGTTTTCCCCCAGGTAAATGGCGCATGGTTACCAACTAAAATCATTTCAACTTCTTTATAATCAAGCTCTTTATCGTTGAGACAATTTATGATCTGGTAACCGGTTTCATACTCATAGTCACCTTGTATCCTTTCATCATGCATCGGCGGCGCGCAGGGAATATCAACTGTTTTATGGTCGGCATGTGTAGTACCATAAATGGGAATATCCCGAAGGGCCTGGGCCCAAGCCGTTGCATAAGTAGAATGCGTATGGCAGATGCCTCCAATTTCTTCCCATTCATTGTACAGCACCGCGTGTGTTTTAGTATCTGATGAAGGCCTTAGTTTTCCTTTCACAACCACACCGTTAAAATCAACTACGACCATTTTTTCGGGTGTGAGTTCTTCGTAAGGGACACCGCTGGGTTTTATCGCAAACACCCCCAAATCCCTGTCGGCCGCACTTACGTTACCAAATGTAAAAATCACCAGGTTTAGCCTGGGCAGTTCCATATTTGCCTTATATGCAAGCTCTTTTATATCATCGTATTTGCTCATAATTATTCCGCTTTTGTTTGGTGTTCAACAAATTTCCCCAGATCATTAAAAAGTTTAAAACGTTGTTGATAAAAACCCGCAAGGTTTTTATCAGGAAAATATTCTTTATCGAAGCCACCGCCCATGGCCTGCATGGCATCTTCAACTTTTGGATATATCCCTGCCGCAGTTGCAGCGAACATAGCCGCCCCAAGAGCACATGTATGTTCAAATTGGTGTATCCGGATCGGCATTTGCATTACATCCGCCATCATTTGCATAATATATGGCGATTTTTTTGCTACCCCCCCTATGCCGATCAAACCCTTTACAGGAACTCCCTCATCATTAAAACGGTCAACAATGCTCTTAGCACCGAAACACGTGCTTTCTGCCAGGGCCCTGAAAATACGGGGGGCATCGCTTCCCAGGTTCAAACCTGTTATCGCGCTTTTTAATAATTGATTGGTATCGGGCGTGCGGCGGCCATTAAGCCAATCGACAGACAATTCTGCGTTTTCATCTAATGGCAAAATGGCAGCCTGGCGGCTGAGTTCCGGAATTATTTTTCCTTCCAGTTCTCTTTTTAATTCTTCTGCCGTTTTGGCATCTACTACTGACGACTGCAAAAGCAAATCTGTCAACGGCCACGAAAGCAGGTTTTTAAACCATGCGTAGGTATCTCCAAAAGCCGACTGCCCGGCTTCCAGACCGATCATTCCGGGAATTACAGAACCATCCACCTGTCCGCAAATGCCCTTAATTAGCTTTCCCTGTAAATCTTCTTTAGGGGCCACCAGCATATCGCAGGTAGAAGTTCCCATCACTTTACTTAAATGATACGGCTCGATTTGACCGCCAACGGCGCCCATATGCGCATCGAAAGCGCCAACACCAATAATTACATCCGTACTTAGGCCTAAACGCGTAGCCCACTCTTCGCATAAAGTCCCGGCTACCTGATCAGACGTATAAGTATCTTTAAATAACCGTTCCCTGAATCCTTTTAATAAAGGATCAAGCGACGAAAAAAATTCATCCGGCGGCAAACCGCCGTACTCTGCCGCCCACAGGGCCTTGTGCCCGGCGGAACAACGTCCGCGTTTCATATCCTTAATATGCTTACCACCGCTCAGTAAAAATGGTATCCAGTCACAATGTTCCACCCACGAATAACAAGATTCACTTATCCGCTTGTCAACCCTTAATATATGCAGCAACTTAGCCCAAAACCATTCAGACGAATAGATTCCGCCAACGTATTGCAGGTAATTAACAGGAAACTTTGTTGCATGATAATTTATTTCAGCAGCTTCTTTTACTGAAGTATGGTCTTTCCATAAAACAAACATGGCATTTGGGTTATTTTCAAAACCTGGCACAAGCGCCAGGGGTACCCCCTGTTCATTTACGCTAACCGGGGATGAGCCGGTGGTATCAACGGCTATTGCCTTTATGGACGAGGCGATGGTATGCCCGCCGGCCATTTTTAGGCAATTTTTTATTGATTGTTCCAGACCTTCCACGTAATCGAGCGGGTGTTGCCTGAACTGGTTTTCTGCAGCATTACAATATAAGCCGTCGCGCCACCGCGGATAATGAAAAATGGACGAAGCTAATTCTTTTCCGTTACGGGTATCAACAATTACGGAACGTACCGAGTCAGTGCCATAATCTACACCGATCACAAATTGGTCTTTATTCATTTATTATAATTGGTTTATAAATATGGAGAATATCGACCGCAAATTAAAAGAATAAATTCAGAAATTAAATGCCTTAAATGTTTGTTTTACATTTAATAATTCCTGTCGCTCAAAATTAATAAAGAATAAAATATAGGGTCAATATTGTATTCGACATCGCCGGATATCATAAAAAATGTTAAAAATTTGAACCTGTCTGTTATATTGTGTAGGTTGTTTCCGTATTACGCATAACTTTAAACCATATGAACCGGAAAACTTTATTCACTTTTTTATCGGCGTGTTTACTATTTTGCTCTTGTTCACACATTTATGAGCCGGCGCTCTATCAGCAAGATATCGCCTACCAACCTAAACCAGCGTCATTCGATACAGTGAAGACTGCTAACTATATATCAGGAGGGTACAACGCTAATCCAAATTCCAATAACAACGATTTTCTTCAAAGCGGACAGGTCAATTTAAGCCGCGGCCATGTTTTTGATAATTTCAACCTGGCTTACGGAGCTTTTGGTGTTTTGGGGAACTATCAAAACCAGGGCGGCAGTGGTGCTGCCGGTAATTTTAAAGATAAGTTTTTTGGGGCTTACGGGGGCAGGGCATCAGCTGACGTTTTCGTAAATTCAGGCAGGGTTGATTTCCGGATTATTGGTGTTGAAATGGCTTACAGTCATGAATTCGGATCCTACTCCAGGTTTAGACAATTCTTGAACACCCAGCCAGGTTATTATGTTGATCCAAGAACTGATTTGTTCTCTGCCGGCATAACCACCGAAGTAATTTTTCACAATGTTAAAAATGTTAATTTTCAGCACGGTATCCGGCTTTTTTTAGGGACAACCTTCGGGCATAATGAATTGGATGATACTTTTTATTCGAATGAATCAGCCCAAAACCGGGCCTTTGACCACCTTTTTCCGAAAGCCAGTTATTTTATGAAGATTAAAAATTTCTTTGTCATCATTGAAAAAGGAAAAGCTGGAAGTACTTTTGCGTTTGTAAGGCTTGGTTATAAATTCTAATAAATCATATTTGATGCAAGTCATTTTCTTTTTAAAATAACTATCGGTTATTTGCCATAATTCCATTTTTTACTAAAGGACAATTAAAAATGAAAGTTATGATTGTCGGTGCCGGGGTCATTGGCACAATTTATGGGTGGGCACTTTCAGCGGCCGGTCATTCCGTTGTACATTTAGTTCGTCCAGGCCGAGGTATAAACTTTACTAATGGCATTCCAGTTGATATAATGGACCGGCGAAAAAATCATGAAAAATGGTTCACGGGGAATTATGCCATAAAGGTAATAGAAACACTCGCCCCAACAAACGATTATGAACTGCTGATTGTTCCCGTTAGACATTATGCGGTCGAAGAAGTTTTGAGCCAGGTAGTTCCGCTAACCCCACATGCTGAATATTTATTGCTTACACAGAACTGGAATGGGCCCGCTGGAATTGACAAAGTTCTCTCTTTATCGAAATGCATTTTTGGGGACGCCAAAGCCGGTGGTTGCTTTAAAGATGATAAATTGATCGGTACGCTTTACGCGATAGATTTA
>Ga0302140_10008251_pt1 | contig 12967 bp, 12 predicted proteins | sample I_Bog_E1_1_FD_202095 | JGI IMG/M metagenome (GOLD analysis project Ga0302140, IMG submission 202095) | Peat permafrost microbial communities from Stordalen Mire near Abisko, Sweden - I_Bog_E1_1 | ecosystem: Environmental > Terrestrial > Soil > Wetlands > Peat | place: Sweden: Abisko, Stordalen...
AAAATAATTGTAAAGCAAAGTTCTATTAACTATTCTTTGGTTGTAATAGAGTCTTGCTGCTATTTGTATACAAGATTAGGGGTTCAAAAGCGATCAGGTACACTGAAACACAGGTGCTCATTTATGGTGACTGTAGGAGCCAAATTCTTGACTATTCTTCCAGTATCTCAGCACTTATGCTCAATAGTTCAGACTGGTTTGATTGGCTGGAGCAAACCCAAGTCTCTTGGCGCCATAATCAAAGACCGTATAGATTCCTTCCAAGAACGGCGTGCCGAAGATCCCCGCTGATTCATCGCCAGACTTCTGAATAGCTCCATAGCAAGTGGCATTATCTGGTCCAAATCCATATCCAAACTGTAATTGTGAGTAACTACCTCCAGGCACAACAAGGCTCGAACCATTCACAATAAAAGTGAAACTTGGAAGTGTGAAGTTGCAGGGGTACTCGTAGGACGCGACATCGTTATTGAATGTGGAACCCGGAACCAGAGCATAGTAGCTTGCGGCGATGGAATCCGGGAGGCTAACGGAATTGAGACCAGTGTTTACCTCAATTTTTACTTTGCCGGTGGCATTTTGTGAATTATTTCCAACGGCAAAACCGTCCCAAGTGAAAGTCCAAGTTGGAGTCGCGTTCACGGCCGGTGGGGTCACTTGTGTGTAGGCGAGCTCTCCAATGTATCTTGATTTGTTGACCCACCCGAGATCGATTGCGCTTGTTGAGTTCGCAGACAAGGAGATAGCGAACACGTGGTCTGGCTGCGTCAATATCTTCAAGAATGTATAGGGAGGGAGGCTTACTTGTCAGCGTTGTGTTCATAAGCCATGTCTGATGTTGGACGGGATATTCGAAGTCTTTAGGTGAAAGACCGAGACCGAAGACTCCATCAACATCATCTATATAAGACCAGTAGTCGTCAATGCTCTCCGCCAGTCCAACAGGGTACTTAGCGCTCGCGTTCGTGAATTGGCCTACGGTAACGATATCCTGCCACACGGGACCGTATGTATCCTGCGTAGCATACGACTGGTCTGCCATTACTTGGGCAGTGGTTGATGCACTGACGTTAAAATAGTCCCCATGGTATGTTATATTGTCCGCAGGAAGGAGTGATGACCAGACCCAGAAGTCTGTTGATCCAGTATCCAGGGCCGGCCAAAGTGGTTGTGGCGGTGTGCCAATTTCAATTGGAATTGTGTATCTGTAGTAGTTCCCCTGATTAGGTTCTTTTTTTTTTGGAAATTATTTGGCGATAGTTTGCTAGAAAAGAAGCCAAAAGATGAAAAGAATGCTCACAGTCCACTCACAGACGCAAAAAGCTGCACGCTAGTATTGGTGCCATTGATTGTCTGGATAGGATTAATGAGCGCCATTTTGATGCTGAATATCCTATGAATCCAAACTTAAAACATTGAAGAAGTTCAGATTAAGCTTATCGACTCGTTTCCTTGTGTGTATGTCAAGAAATATGTGGATGTCCAGGAACCAGGTACAGAGAAATGCCAAGCACAGTTATATCAAATGCCATATGGCTTGACCAGCAAGTCGGTGGCGTCATATCCAATCAATCTCAAGTACCCAAGCAGAATAGCCAGTTAGGTAAGGAAATTTGAAGATCCGGCTGGAGAAGGCATATATTGATATACACGCGTTCGCTAACATTTTGCCTTAATTCGAAGCTTTTCTTTTGGCAATTTAAGAAGGCTTTGAAAATGGCATAGTCCAATCGCAGAAAAGATTCAAAAGAAATGCCTTTCAAGGCATTATGATCCCAATGTGCAAGCCAATCTCGAAGTTTCTAGACTCCAAATGCTCACGAAAGAATCAAATGGTTAGCTGGAGGAGGAACGAAACTGAAACTAATGGTACGTATGTGAGAGCTGTGAGTGGGTAGTTTTAGATTATAATATACTTTTAGAAAAATGGTAAAATAAATTAATCATGAATCAAAGTGCTGTAATTTAACGACTAATGCCTGAAATATCAGTGTTACGAAGCTCAAATATCGGGACCGAAGGAGCTGTTCAAGCTAAGCGAGCCCCTGAATTGGCAGATACCTTCAGACATGATCTTGCGAGAAGACGAAAACAGGACTGAAAGGATAAGATACGTTTCATTGAAACATATATTTACCCACTGAAATTTGAAGACCCTATTTCTCAATGCTCAGATACATTTCCAAACCATGGAAACAAGAACTAAATAAAACAACACGTCCCATGGGAGGTCAAACCACAGATCTTAGACGGGGACGTAATTCGACGATCGCTCCTAGGATATAGACTTATGTTTAGTCACTTGGAGTGTGTACTCATAATAAGAGTCCTTCCTTCACTCTGCTGGCATGGCGGGGTAAACTGGCGGCATGCATACGGTGGCTTTTGGCCCACGAAAGCATCCAATTGTCAGAACATGCATCGATTCAACGTGTAGACCAGAGAGTTGCTAGGGTTCCAAAGTCGAGACGAGCTCGGGTTTCGGATTATAGGACAGCTGCGGTCGGTTGAGGTCTGCAAAAAATATCGTGAAGGAAGATTTCAATCTTATATTTAAGCTTACCCATCCGAGCTTCGCTTGAGGCGTGAGTACCAGTCGATGACTATAATAATCTTTAGAAAAGATGGCTTTGGATCAACTGCGGTTCCTTTTTCTAGTCGTCCCTTCGATCCTCACTAACGCGGAAGTCATGAATAGCCCTCTCGTGTTCATACCCACGGATCGATCCGTCATCCACGGCCATCTTGTTTAAGTGTGCATATTCTTATATAAAGCTTGAGAATAATACCAGGTGCGAAATCAACGAAGAGTTGTATAAGAAAGAACCATTTTTAGATTCATATCAAAGGATAGTTGAAGATATAATGTTGAGCTCTACCGCGGGGCGTATGAACGAGGCAAATTCCCATCTCATGTCTACGGTAGTACGAAGGGCAAGGGTTCACACGATGAACAAGCGATCATCACATAATTTGGATGTTCGGCGGCTAATCTCGTGATCTCGAGGCTAATATTGGGCACTCACGCTTTAAGCGATCTCGCCCGAAAAGGGGACATGGAACAATCAAAGCCTCATTAATCTCGAACTTTCTTAAATGTCGGTACCATTATCCTTCGCGTATTCTAATTTTGGACCTGAACAGAGAAAGTAATTATCGCTCGTAATAAAGGGGTAAATCAAGCTGCAAGCATTCTATATTGCTGGTACAGACTTTCATTATCACTGCCGACCCAGCTTCCAATCGGTTTCTAAATGTGGCGTATATCAAGAGTAGGATATGAACCTCGGAGCTTTCCCCCGCAAAGACATCCTTGCCGTCTGATTATCTGAGAGCTGGGTATTGAGCATCGTGATGTGACTGAAGAAGAACAGATTTGAGGGGATCCCCTGGTCAAGGTGGCTAGACGCGGTTTTTTGAGCTCGGATTGGCCAAAGGTTAAATCTAGGGTGACATCTAACCCTGGGATGACCCTGAAATCATCTAAGAATCTCGTACTTCTAGATCTGCGTGGCTGCTGACAGAAACCCAGCATTGAGGTGGAAATCTATAAGAAGACGAGCAAACCACCACTTCTTGCTCTTATTTTGAAAGTGATATTCCAATTTCTAGACCAAGTTGGCATCCATCGATATCCATTTCAAGGCAAACAAACAACAGAAAAGATGAGATTCTCTACCATGATTTTCGCCACGCTTTGTGCAACGGCAACCGCATTGGACTTCACTTGTGACCGCGATGATGTCGCAGTATGTTGTAAAGGACGCGATGATGAATTTGAGAAGTGTAACCATCAAATACTACAAAGTTCTAACAAGCCGCTGACGAAGAACAGGTAGTACTGCTCGCCAGATAACCGACAATTATCGTGACGACAAGCATCCCGAGTATCACTGCAGAGGAGAGGAATATGCTAGATGTTGCGAGGCTCATGATGTACTAATCCCTACAACTCCACGCCTAGAAGAATTATGCTAAACAAAAAGATAGATCGTCGAGAGTCAGAATCCTCAGACAGTATATGAGACTGTGCCTCCTGCCGTTCAGACCGAGACCGTATATATTGTTCCTCAATCGCAGCAGCAAGGTGTGACGGTGATCACTATTTACCAAACTTACGCTTATACGATTGCAAAACGTTCTGCTGCACCTGAGCCAACAGAGGCACCCGCAGTCCCAGGTGTGGATGCAGAAACCAGACGAAGGAAGTGCAAAGTCTTCACCTGAAACCATAGGACTTCTGGCATGTAATTCAATTTTCTGCGTGACTTTAGTGGCGGTGGAGGTGACAAACGAATCCCCGACAAAGAGAATTACGATGCAATTGCACCTGAAATCCGCATCTATGCCGCGATTTTTCACTTCGATGAGAATGAACTTGCTTCCGTTCCTCTCACATCAAGCTCCACTCTGTCACTTTCCTAGAACTTCTTGTTCATTGACTTCCAGGGCTTTGAGCCCACACGAGCTCCAGCAGTGGGGTGTCTATTGCTCAGTGATGCTGCCTGCTCGGTATGCTCTTCTTTCTGCTTCGGCGCGGGAGGTTACGTTTCCCCGCCTTTTGCTTCCCCCACAATCCGGGACTACAAGAAATTGCCGGCTAGCGTATAAATCTGTTGTTAGCTAGCTGAGAAAAGGGGGTTGGTGCCTAGACAATCTTCCAGTCCTTTCAAATCTGGTACGAATTATGAGAGGCGTGGATTATCATACGGTCAACTTATGTGCTTACACCAATGTTTATTGGATTCAATCATGTTAGTACTCTGTAATATCGTGGCTAGAAGCTCACTTTCGAATAATGGGCATTGTATCTCGACGGGTACGAGGAGTTCGGCTCGGCCCCACCCTCTCTTGGGAGGATAAACTGCACTTCACGAGCTCGGAAAGAACGACGGCTGAAGAGTGTCATTCGCGACGCTCGGATGTGAAAGATTCATGTTGCTTTCATGAGGAATCTCATCTCATCTCCGATTTCTTCTAGGGTTGCCTTTACCCCGGACCCCAGATTATCTTCACCCGCGGATGCTGCGGGGCCGGCGAGCGGGCTTGGCTCCACCTTTTCCATGTTCTTTGGGAGATGCACCTGTCCGTCGAGGGCTTAAGGAGGATTCTGAGTGATATGCCAAGATTTTACGCGTCGTAAGCTTGTGGGTTCGGTCATGGAAACATGGAGCCGCACAGAACTTCGCCGGCTATGATTCGGTAAGTTCCCAACCCCGGGTATCTGTACTTAGTCAGTGTTGCCTCCTAGGTATAATACCGATCGGAAGCCGATATCCACTATGATTGCAAACATGAGAGTATAAAGACCAGTACAGAAGTTCTGTGCGGTCGTCTACATTAGTAGCAATTGTCGATTGGAGTATAAAATTCCAAGCTTGGGAACACTTCTCAACATGTTCTGCATCTTTATCCTCGCGATAGCGAGCGTTGCTTTTGGGAAAATTGCTGTCTCAGACCCTTCAGATATCCTCTCGCCGCTCCTTTGGAGAGCAGATAATGCTATCATTGCCAACTACAACGTTCCTTTCGTCAGTGTGCAACCAGAAGCTCTACCAGCAGCCTACACGTATGAGGCCAATTCGACATCGATCAGCCACAAAACATTCTCTACCTCGCTGAATGATACCTCTGTGATTTTGGGTGCCAACCATGCTGAGTTGAATCTGTCTTTCGTAGACATTCACAAGTCGGGATATGCCTCGAATTTGCTCTGGTCAAGTTTCTATGGATTCAACGCCGCAGTAAACATTGTAAGTACACCCAACCCAAGAGACGAACTAGACTCACGTTTAATCCAAGGCAAATGCGTCCACAGCCTATCTGGACAACGTGAACATCACTGTACACAACGGTGCCGCAAACGTGTACGTCTATGGAACGGATAGTGTGGTTTATGTGAACAATAGCTGGCTCTACAGTTCCGGCCCGGTTTCACACGGCGTCTATGCATCCGGAAATGGAACAGCTTACATCTCCAACGTACAGCATTTCTCCGGTGGAAAGCGATCCTCGTCATTTTCAGGAGACAGTCCCGCCGGTTACATCCATGTCTCAGATTCCGTTGCTCACACCACCGGAATTGGCAGCGCAACTTTCTATGCTCTTGGAGAAATATATGCGGACAATGTTGTCGCACTCTCGGAGAATGGACCGACTATCTTTATGGACGGCACTCAGAAGGCGTATCTGACTAACTGCGAGACAACTGCTGGGCTACTTGGTGGTGTTGCTATCTTTTCTTCCCAGACTCGTACGTCTGGCGCCATCTTGTCGCTGAAAAGCTCAAAAATTACTGCACTTGGAGCTACCATGCCTGGTCTCTGGTTCGGAAACACTATCATTGATGTCTTATTGTACGACACAGAGCTCGTTACAGCAAGTGGCATCCTTGTTGTTGCCAATTACTCTCAGATCACCCAAGACTTCGACTACTATGCATCATACCTGGACAATCCGAACCTTCTTCCCGCTTTGGTTTCTGTCATGGTAGAGGAATCTACTCTCAAAGGAGATCTTGTTGCCTACAACTCCAGCTCGATAAATTGGACTTTGAACGCCTATAGTTCTTGGACGGGATCCGCATATTCGGGATATGGGAAAGCGTATTTCGATGTTCATTTGGACCATACATCAAGCTGGACGTTAACAAACACCACCTCGTTGCGAACTTTCACGAATGAAGATGCGACGCTGTTAAATATTAACAGCCAGGGTTTTGATATTCATTACAATGCAAGTGCTGGGTTTTGGGGGGGAAAGACTCTTGCTTTGCCGGGAGGTGGGAAATTGATTCCGGCTTAAGAGCGGGCAGGCATGGTGACGGTAGGAGAAGCTTGTAGTTCACCAACATGATAGCAATTAAACATTGGAACTTTCTGTTCATATCAGGTCAATAATAAATTCCATCATTCTACGCATAGAAAACCCCAATTTCGCCGTGCGAGTCCGCAAACACCTACAACGAATATTTACAGCGAATAAAGCCTATTCTCCCAAGACAGCAGATGAGTCTTCAATCCCATCAAGCTCAGTTTCCAAGCTTGAAGCCTCCCCAGTTCAAGCGAGTAAACACACCCAGCGGATCATACGCATCGCGAATCTCTCTCATTTTCTGCACATTCTCCAACGGGAACCCAGCAAAGGGGTCTTGGTATTCGCCCGCATCACCCATGTAGATAAATTCAGACGCCAGATCCAACGCTTGGTTCTCGGAATGCCAGTAGTCGAGCAGTTTACTGGCCCAGTTAGTTATTCGGAGATCGTCGGCGGCATTAGCCCAGCCGGTGGAGAATTGCCATACTGTGACTTCGTATTAGTGTATAGTCTTTGGCTTGTATGATAGCGAAGGCAGGGAAAATGATGGAGGAGCTTACGGATGTACGATTGATCATCATCTAGACCCCAGGTGTTGCCAATGCCGTTGTTCTTGGCGACGCTGAGTGCGCTTTTTGGGAGGACGTTCATGACGAACGTTGGTACGAGACCCTCGACATCACTGAGCTCATCCACGGCAGCCTTCCACGCTTCGTAGATCTTGAGCAGCTGAGCCGTGTCCGGCTTGATTGTTTTATGTCCGAATTGCACGCTTTTCGGCATTTAGCAATGATCTCCATAGATGCAGTTGTGGGGAGTTCAAGCTTACCGGAACATTTGAAAGGGAGAGTCAAGTTGGGCGTGCCATTGCAGAGGAGTCAGGACATTGTTCAGAGTCAACACTGATGGGATTGCTGAAAAGTTCGCAAATCGAGATGGCGGAGACTCTGTTCCTTCTTGCACGCCAAGCAACGAGGGCGAAATCTCCTTCGTCGTTTGGTTATATGTGACGCTGATGACGGAGCCAGCAGCGATATCTGCAGGGTCATTCTCGGCCATGTCAACAGTGGCAGCAATAAAATCAGGCATTGCGGATTCGTTGAACTGCTGGATAGTGGTGCTGATCTGCGGGATCGGGAGAGCTTTGATGGTGAACTTGGTAACGATGCCGAAGTTATTGGCTCCGCCTTTCAAAGCCCAGAAGAGATCTGGATTCGAGGTTGAGTTTGCGACGACCTGTGTCCCGTTTCCAAGTACGACATCGTAGCTGAGCACGTTGTCCATAGCCATGCCATACTTGTTTATCAGGTAGTGAAATCCGCCAATCAGCTCGAGGCCCGGAACTCCAATAGTTTTGAGACGCCCACCGATGCAGTACAAGCCGTATTCTCCTAGAGCAGTATACACGTCGATCCACCTTGTCCCGGGCCCAGCTTCAATACTCGAATTGTCACTGGCGACTTTCAAATCCGTCAGACTTCCCAGGGAGAGGAGGACACCGTCGTTGATATTGTTGGAGCCAGGAAACTGTATATTCAGTCAGATCGCAGTTCTTTAGCGCGGGTAACATATAGGATTTCTACATACGTTCATATGGCCACCTCCCCTGATCGCAAACTGTGCACCGCAAGACGTGAGAGTTGAGACAGCAGCAGCGACTTCATCAGCATTGGCAGGAGAGAAGATACATCCTGGCAGGAGATCGGCTCGAATATCCCAATAGTCGGTTGCCTCTGCCGTGTAGTTTGTTGAGCTCGAGGTGAGTACCTGGTCGCCATAGATGGAAGCTAGTTGAGTACAAGCACAACTTGCGCCGGCAGTTAAGTTGGCAATTGTAAGGGACTGCGCAGATGTGACTGCGGCAGCCAGAAAGCCGCCTACAAGGGACAATTTCAACAACATGGCGAGTTATACTGGACTGCTCAACTTGGGACTGAAGACAGAGGTGGTTGGGTGTCATCTTGGTTGAGAGGGCCGTCTTTATAATGAGGATCTGAATTGTTTGCCTGGGCAATTCTGTTGTGATGTCGATCGCCATAGCCCATAGAGGTGGGGTAGAGAGAGTCCGAGAAATGCGAGGTCTTATGGGTTTTGCGAGCTCAATCCGAGATCTTGATTCCTCATTAGGTACCGGCGCCGATGGCGACCGGCATTCGTAATTTTAGAGCTGGTCGGCTTCGCAAGGACTTCCTGGCCGAGGTTGTTCCTTAGGCCTACTTTTGATTCTCCGCGATGTTGTCAAAAAAGGGGGTTTCTCCACTCTGTCATTTTCATCCCAACGAGGTGGCTTGTCCAAGCCGAGGTATTGGTTGGTTTTGTTTTGTGTATTGACCAGTGCTATCACTATTTTGTATTGATAGCTCTGTCAGACATCACGTTCCCAGACCTTAGACCTTTGGTGCACCACCCTCAAGACCGATTGTTGACTAGTTGTTGTTCGAGCAATTGTTGTATTGGCCCAAATGCGTTATTAATCCTAGGTCTATATAATCATTCATGCTAAAGGCCTCTTCCAGTACGTCCCTCAAAGTTTGTACCGTAATCTGTGGGCAGCAGATATGGAAAAGGGGCTAGCCGACGTCATCGCCGGTAAGCGAGGAAGACATATTTTTGCACTCTCCTTGGCTTTCGTATTCGCACTGTGCAGAATTCGCATTCGGGACACTTCGCAATTCGCAAAAGGATGACATGAACGAGTCCCACTACATAGTTATATATCCAACGACGATAATGGCAGGGAGGCAGGCGCAGTCTCAATTTTGAAGCAATCTACCTAACATTTTGCTGGCGTCCGAGGTTATGAAATTATGGGACTACGAGGTAAAGCGAAAACCAGACGAACTGCTCAGATCTAAGAAGAAAAAAACGAGCAGGGACGTATTAAGGAAAACTGCAAATGTGTATATTGAGTGGCTGATGTGATCTATTAAGCGAGGGAAAAAGGGGTGGTTGACATAATATAACGGACGTCTGCGAACGATACCTCTCACTCATTGCTTTATAGTTTCGAATTCACACTTTTCCGAATCTCCCCTCATACAATTGACCGCTGAAGGACCGAACTTACGCCTCGGAGGCGTTGAAATCGAATGCGCTGAAGGGTCGGGGACTGTTGATAATTATCGAGGGAAAATTTACAACAGAGAATGCGATTGCCCATATTTGAAAGAGCAGACAGATTTCATGCTTCGCGAGAAGGGAGGATGAAAATGCAAAGATTCATTGGATGGGTCCGTTCTGGGCTCATAAGCATCTATTCGTGAGTATGTTCAATCCAGTCTGCCAATGAAGATGGAGTATCCGCTCCGCTAATATGAACAAGAACATCAAGAGCTGCTTGCGACGGCCTTCTTGCCCTTCCTCATCGGCGGGAACATGAATCCCGGGTGCGCAACCGTGAATGCAATCGAAGCCAGGGCCACCATAGCTCCATCCAAACCTAAGAAGACCGGCTCATCTCTCATCCTCGGATTGCCCCAACCACCTGCCATCTCCGGGATACGGTACAGACACCGGATGAGGATAGTGAGAAACGCGAAGCCGATGGCGTAACAGAAGATCCTGAATCGCAAAGGGCTTCTCGTGTGCACATCGTTGGTCAGTGTCGTGGCCTCCAGGCTGGTATTCGCAGTCCCCTCGACCTCCGTCTTGTTCTCCGTTCTCGCCTTCCTCCTCCGCAGGAAGAAGTCCAGAATCACGAGCCCACAGAGTCCCATCGTAACACTTTGCAGCGCAATCCCAGTAATGATCAGCGCATCGCCAGCCGTCAGCAGCGCCGGAGTCGCATTGTTTTTCGCGCTTGCCGCCACGCCTCCTCCAATCGCCTGCACGATTATGCTGCCTAGGTCTGAACCTATGAAGATCCATGGATACCATTTCGCTTTCAGCCTGCTATATTCCGGTCCGCAGTACAGCACCATGTGCTTCAGCGTCAAGTATATCCCCGCAGCGAGGAAGCTGGGCGCGAGAACGAGGCAGCAGATTTGGATTTCGAAGCCGGTATTGGACCATGGGTTCCCGTGCATGATCAAACGACCGATATATCCCACCATCTCCCCAAATATGCCTATGCCTACGGCGATCATGAAGGTCCATGTTCGCGTCCAGGTTCCGATGATGATTTGCGCGATGAGGAGGAGGCCGAAGAGCGCTGCGAAGAAGGCATTGGCGCCGAGGTTTGGATAGTAACCATAGAGTGTGTCGCTGACAGGACAAAGGACCGACACGGAATCGCAGGTATCGTAGCCGTTTTGTCCCATGTTGGCTGTGGAGGCGAGGGAGGTTCGAGGATGGGGGTTGAAGGTTGCAGATTGAAGGTTGAAGGTTGCGCTCGCCGCCAAGAAGAAGCCTACACTGGATAAAATTTGTAGGGAAGGCGCGACAATACTGCGCGACAAGGTCTAGGAGAACTTGAGCCTTGAGCGACTTCAAAGAAAGAAACGAAGAAGATGAAGAAGAAGGGACGAAGAATCAAACGAGGTCGAGAGAACCCAGATAAACACGCATCATCGTATTCGTCTGTCTCGGCTCCGCGAGCAGCCGTCTTGCCATCGGCCGAGTGGCGCCCAATGGCACCTGCCACTTTGAACAGGTCCCCTGTAGCATCTAGTGGGGAAGATTTTCCGCCCGCAAATCAGTCTCCCCGGCGGGCCTGTCTAGCGCCAGCCAAGCCGTCCAGCGTTGGTTTTAGCGTCGACCTCGGTTAGAGCAACGGGAGCAATTGCAAGCTGCCAAGCAGTTTTTTTCTTTGTATTGGCGTGTAAGACTTTGAAGTGTATGAGCGGCCTTTAGGTGATTTCAGTCTGTCTACTTGAACAGATGCGGCACTAGTCAATTGTAGACTACAAAAACTCACGGATGGTTATGTTTTGATTGCTGTTAAACGAGAAACCCCTGACCCCTTGAGGGCTCTAGAATAGTAAGCGATGAAACTATCTAGTAGGCTACATCTTGAAGGCTCTTGAAATAGTCTCAGCTTATGAATGATTAGCAATGTTCTCTCTGGAGAAGTTCCCTCGAGTAGTATTGCAAGAACATGTCTTTGTCTCCTAGACTTCCGGGTGCGTCTCGGCCGAGATCTCGGACTGTGTCAACTCAAGTGCATAATTGCATGCGCAAAGTACAGCTAGCGATTTGAGAGCCAGAATGATTCATTAGTGCTTACACGTTTTTACCAAACCCCTAAGCGCTTGGCAGCATTGACGAGAGAGTGTGTTGTTGAAAGCCGGAGTTTCGGGATTCCGGCCGGTGCTGACTAACCTCCAACAGTCTGTCCAGGTTATGTGTTTTGTCCAACATGTTGGAGCGGAGATAGCGGCCAATGCTTCTCCATAAGCCTCCAGAAAGCGAGAGTCGGCAACATTGAACGGCTTGTACTCCTCGCTTATTCATCCCAATAAACCCCTTCTCCTATCCGAATAGAGCAAAGCAATATCGACTTTCCGAAAGCAAGTAGACAACACAGATGTATCCTTGGTAATCTCAGACTACAGTAGATGTCTTGATGTCTATCTTCAATTTCTTTGGTATGTCCCGTATGTGGGTGAGACATGATTTCCATCGGCCAGGTCCAGCTCGGACGTGGATTATAGTTTTGAATAATGCCATTTGGGCCAGTAGCTTGCATTGGAGCCTGATTCCGGGAGATTTGTAGTGCTTTTGTGACAAGCTTCAACAGAAGAGATTGCACAACAGGTGCCGGTACTTTTTCCTGTAAATTTTTGGATAAGTGACTGCGTCAATCCTAACCAGACATGAGTGAGTGTGTTCATCGTCTCATGGAATCGAATTTGCATACTTGCAGATGATCTGCCGTGTGTGTCTTAGAATGGGCCTGGGGTGGAAGGGAAGCAAGAAGACATTCGAGAGGCGCGTTCCTTTGGAATATCGTGGGCGAGTTTGGCTGGAAGACTGAGTAACAGTACGCTTGGGTGGTGAAACCTAGCATATTTTTGAAGAGAGAGTGAGAGACTAATCTACAATTCTTGAAATATTTTATTATTTCACTTCAATTTAAGTTTGATTCGTAAGGAATTGTCGCCGGGTAGTTCTTGGTCATAGTGGACCACCGGAGCTGGAGCTTTGGATGAACTTAGCGATGCAAAGAAGGCATCTAATGGACTCTTTTACTTACCCCTGTCTGAAGATTGGA
>Ga0302140_10008254_pt1 | contig 12964 bp, 10 predicted proteins | sample I_Bog_E1_1_FD_202095 | JGI IMG/M metagenome (GOLD analysis project Ga0302140, IMG submission 202095) | Peat permafrost microbial communities from Stordalen Mire near Abisko, Sweden - I_Bog_E1_1 | ecosystem: Environmental > Terrestrial > Soil > Wetlands > Peat | place: Sweden: Abisko, Stordalen...
TTGCGCGCGGCTTTTTTCAGCAAACTCCAATAGGTGACGAGTGCCGTCCACTATTGTGGACAACATCTCTAATGGCTGATTCTGCGCCTGGAGGACACTCGCTTCGGTCGCCGCGTGGAGGATAAACCGAAACTCCCCCTCAGGGTATTGGAAGCTTCGCACATCGCCGGCTAACAGGGTAATCGAGGGGTCCTCCGCGAGGTGAGGTGCCTTAGCAATAAAAGCGGCGGGGTCGCGAGTGAGTACCGTGGCCTTTGCCTGGAGATCGTGACAGCAATTCGCCATGCAGAAGCTCTCCAAAAGCCAGCAGCCGAAGAAGCCCGTGCCGCCTGTAATAAAGATGCGCTGATGACGCAATTGTTCCCAGACAGATCCGGTCTCTCGCAGGATATGTTCGAGATCTTCTAAGGCTAAAGGCTTGGCCGCCACACTTGATCCTTTGGGGAATTAGTTCTTGGAAGACCCGGAGGACCATGTCATCCAAGAAGCCGATGCGGTCCGCGGCCTACGTTCCCTGGTTAGGAGTTTGAGTCTAGCACGCAATCACAAAGCTTTTCCCAACGGCGGCGAATCTGGACAGGCACAAAAGACGGTGCTAATTTTGAACTGTGATCCCTTGCCAATCGAAGCTGCGTGGTATTGAATGAAACAGAAAGTTAGCGAGTTTATAGCCGACTTTTTGGCTGATCGTGGGATACGTCATGTATTTGGCATCATCGGTGCCGGCAACGTCAGAATATTTGAAGCGATTGCAGCGCGGGGATACACAGAGATCGTCTGTGTGCATCATGAACAGGCTGCATGTATGGCAATGCAGAGCTACTACCGAATCTCAGGTAAGGTTACTGCCAGCCTGCTGACAACCGGCGCTGGTTCAACCAATGGAGTGACTGGCGTCGTTAGCGCGTGGGCCGACTCGATTCCCGGCATCATCATCTCCGGGAATGAGGCTTCGAAGCACACTCACAGCGACAATCCCCTCCGCATGTGGGGTGTCCAAGGCTACGACAGCAGCGGCATGGTGCGCCATGTCTGCAAGCACGTCTCACGTCTCCAGAATCCGATCGACATCCGCGAGGAGTTGGCCACCGCCTTTGCGATCGCCGAGTCCGGTCGACCAGGACCCTGCTGGCTGGATATCCCATTGGACTTCCAGGGAATGACCGTTGATACGGAGACGCTTCCCGTTCGCTCCTATCTGAGCGAGCCCGCTCCACGTCCACAGGTACCGCGCAAATCGATTGTCGCCACGCTTGAAAAGCTGCGGTTAGCGAAACGCCCTGTCCTCTGGCTTGGCCATGGCATCCGTCTGGCTCACGCGGAACATCTCATCAAGCCTCTCATCGAGCAGCTCAAGATTCCTGCGCTTGTCTCTTGGGCCGGCATCGACATGATCGATTCTGACCATCCCCTGCTCTTCGGCAGAGCTGGCGTTTATGGTCAAAGGTGCGCCAATTTCGTGTTGCAAAACGCCGACCTTGTACTCGCCATTGGAACCCGGCTGGCTATTCCGCAGGTGGGTTACGATCTCAACGAACTCGTGCGCGACGGCGAAATGATTCAGGTCGATATCGATCCAGCTGAATTCGCCAAGATGGAAACCCGCGTCTCGCTACCGATCTGCGCGGACGCCGAAGAATTCATTACAAGTCTGCTCAGCGAATCGGACTCGCGCGAACTACCCGACTACTCGCCTTGGATCGCCCAATGCAATGATCTCAGAGTGAAATACCCATGGGTGGATCGAAAGCGGGAGCACAAAGACACAGATGGATTCATCAACTCCTACTCGTTCATGGAGGAGCTCAATCGCCATTTCAAACCCACGCAGATCGTTACAACGGATATGGGAACTGCGCTGCTGAGCGGTCATCAGGTGCTAAAGCTCAAGCAAGGTCAGCGTCTTGTCACTTCGACCGGCTTGGGCGAAATGGGTTATGGCCTTCCAGCTGCAGTTGGGGCATCGTTCGCAACGGACCGTGGTGAAGTCATGTGCCTGAACTGCGATGGCGGCATGATGATGAATCTGCAAGAGTTGCAGACGATCGCTCATCACAATCTGCCCATCAAATTGTTCATCTTTTGCAACGATGGCTACCTGATGATCAAGCACACGCAAAAGGCTTTTTTCGGAGCAGCGAGGATCGGCACCGACAAAGCCAGCGGCGTTTCTTGTCCTGACTTCAGCAAATTAGCCGTCGCCTTCGGATTTCCAGCCTTCCAGATTCGTACCTGGGAAGACTTTGAAAGGGTGATTCCCCAGGTCCAGGCAATTGCGGGTCCCGTGATCTGTGAGGTGTTCATGGATCCGCAGCAGCCGTTCGTCCCCAAGCTTTCACTTGTCTCGCTTCCGGATGGAACCTTGCTCTCTCCGCCGCTGGAAGACCTATCCCCCTTTGTCCCACGAGACGAAATCGAGAAGGATATGCTGATCGGGGTGCATCCCAAGTCCCGCCAAATCATTGTTTCCTGAAGACATCATCCCCCGTTGGGGATTACGTGCCGCTCGCGCCGTGCCATACGATGTATCCTGATCACATAATGGGCGGCAACCGCCGGGACCCAAATTGACCGCCCAACCATGACTCCTCAGACCAAAATGAAAGTCGCAATCCTAGGCAGCGGTAACATTGGGACGGATCTTCTGGTTAAAATCATGCGTTCCCAGAATCTTACCTGTTCCCTTTTTGTCGGCCGCAACATGGCTTCGGCTGGAATGAGGAAGGCTAACGATCTTGGAGTAAGAATTTCCGACCAGGGAATCAAGGCGATCCAGGAAAATCCAGACTGTTGCGACATCGTGGTGGATGCGACCTCCGCGCTGGCACATATTCACCACTGGCCGATCCTGTCCGCCATGGGAAAATTCGTCATCGACATGACACCCTCCAAGGTCGGAGAGATGTGCGTCCCGTCAATCAATTTGGGCAACGGATCGGCATCGTCTAACTTCAACATGATCACCTGCGGCGGACAGGCTTCCATCCCTATCGTTTGCGCCATTGCTGCGGTTCAAAAGGACATCGAATACGTCGAAGTAGTCTCCCACATTGCATCCCGCAGCGCTGGCCCGGCGACACGCATCAATCTCGATGAATACATCGACACGACTGAAGCGGCTATCAAGAGCTTCTCCGGAGTGAAGAGGGCAAAAGCCATACTGACGCTGAACCCCGCAGTCCCCTGCGTTGACATGCAGACGACGATCCTCGTGCAGGTCGCATCGCCAAATCTTGAGACAATATCCAGCAGCATCCTTACGATGGTGGCCAAGGTTCAAGAGTATGTGCCAGGTTACCGCCTTCTTGTAGGGCCCCTCTTTGAAGATGGCCGCGTCGTGGTTACGGTCAAAGTCAATGGGCTAGGCGACTACCTGCCGCCCTATGCGGGAAACCTTGACATCATCAATTGCGCAGCAATCGCGACGGCGGAGCACTATGCAAAAACCAGAGCGTAGCGTCCTTATCTGCGACCCGACTCTGCGAGACGGCAATCACGCCGTTCGTCATCAGCTTAGCGTGGAGCAGATCAGCGCATATGCCACAGCGGCCAACAGGGCCGGTGTGCCGATCGTCGAAGTTGGCCATGGCAATGGCCTCGGAGCATCGTCCCTGCAGGTTGGTTTGTCCAAGACAGATGACCTCACTGCTTTAGAGGCCGCGAGAAAGGCGCTTACGAGCTCCAGGCTTGGGGTTCATGTCATCCCCGGCTTCGCCACGATCCAGAGGGATCTGCGCAACGCGCTCGATGTCGGCGTCGATGTCTTCCGCATTGCCTCTCACTGCACCGAAGCCGACATAACCGAGCGTCACATGGGCTATATCAAGGAGAATGGCCGCGAGGTCTTTGGCGTGCTGATGATGTCACACATGGCATCTGTGGAGGTTCTCGTCGAGGAAGCGTTGAAGATGCAGGCCTACGGCGCCGAGGCACTGATCATTATGGACTCCGCCGGCAGCTATATTCCCCCAGAGGTCACCGCTCGCATCTCCGCTCTCGTCGATGCTCTTAGTATTCCTGTCGGCTTCCACGGTCACAATAACCTGGGTATGGCGATCGCCAACTCCATAGCCGCCGTGGACGCAGGTGCGTCGATCATCGATGGGACTGCTCGGGGCTTCGGGGCAGGCGCTGGTAATACTCAGCTAGAGGCGTTGATCGCGGTATTTGAGCGGATGGGCATTCGGACCGGCATCGATCTTTACAAGATCCTTGATGCCGGAGACTTAGCGGAAAGACGGTTGGTTGAGAGCTTGCCTACAATCTCTTCTGTAAGCATCGTCAGCGGCCTGGCGGGTGTGTTTTCAGGGTTTGTAAAGCCCGTTAATCGCATCGCCGCAGAATACGATCTCGATCCTCGCGACATCTTCTTCGAACTGGGCCGCCGGAAGGTTGTTGCTGGCCAGGAAGATATGATCATTGAAGTTGCCACCGAACTAAGTGGGAGAGGCTAGGATGAGTGAGGAAAGGCAGCTCAAGAGGCTCTTCGTGCAGAAGGACCTTGCTCGAGTCGTCACGCAAATTGACTTTTCCAAGCTCGACAATTCTTGCGTGCTGATCACAGGGGCCTCGGGGTTCATGGGGATCTGGCTTACGGAGTTGATCCTGTACCTGGTCCGCGAACAAGGTCTCAAGGTCAAGCTATTGCTTGTCGCAACTGACTTCGCCTTTGCTAGGAAAGAGGCCCCACACCTCTATGAGCCTAACGACGACGTTACCGTCATTCAGGACGATGTCCGCTCGCTGCGCGAGTTGCCGACAGACGTCAATTGGATTGTTCATGCGGCCGCCTCGCCGGATCTGAGAATTCATAACTCCCAGCCTCTTCATGCGTCCCGGACCATTTCGCAAGGGACCTTGACGATACTTGAGTACTCCTCCCGCTTGCCGATGCTCAGGGGTTTACTGAACGTCAGTTCGGGCTACGTCTACGGCTATCATTCCTCTGCGGATCCGATCGCCGAACGAGACTTCGAGGGCTTTGATCCGAGCAGCTTTTCCACCGCGTACATCGAAGCAAAACGCTATGCCGAATCTCTTTGCGCCATCTTTCGCAATCAGTTTCGTCTGCCCATCTGCACTGTCAGGCCGTTTTCCTTCGTTGGACCATATCAACCGATCGATGCACCGTGGGCAATCAATAACTTTATTGCGAACGTCGTAAACAATCAGCCCATCCGCATCCAGGGAGACGGTACAGCCATCCGCAGTTATATGTATGGCGCGGATATGGCCTGGTGGCTTCTGAATATCCTGATTTTTGGAGAGCCTGGTTCCAGCTACAACCTCGGGAGCGCTCAAAGTATCTCGTTGGTTAGCCTTGCCGAGAAGATACGTCTGCTAGCAAACGCGAACGTCGAAATCAACAAAGGCAGGCCGCTTCTTCAAAGCAAGAAGTCCTTCTTTGTTCCTAGTGTCGATCGTGTACAAGGAGAGTTTAGCCTGTCTGTCCAATTTGATTTGGATGAAGCACTCACGAGGAGCATCCATTGGTACAGGCAGAGCTACAGCTGACCGAGCCTATGCCACCCGTATTGCCGGGGTGGCATAGGCTCTTTTACACAATCTGTGACTAAGCGCCGCAGAGGTTAGAGTTCCAAACGATCATTGCATTCATCGGCTTTGGCTTCCGCGTGGATGCGAACCTTATCCACGCTTAGAACACCAAGTCGGCAGCCGCGATAGCAACCCCGAACTGTCCGACGATCTGCGCTATATTGACCAGCAAGCGCAGTCCCTGGCCCTTATTCAGGTTCAATGGGACAACAACAGTGTCACCGGGGTAGAGATGTAAAGAGTCAAATCCGTTGCCGCGGAGCGAGGAGCTGTATTGTTTGCTGATGACGGAGCCATCGGCTCGAATGACATAGGCACGGTTCTTGTCTGCATCACGGTTCACACCGCCGGCCAATCGTAGATAACCGCCAACTCGCCGATTTGGGTCGAACAGAAATGAGTTTTGATTGTAGACCGCTCCATCTATGCTGACGGTGGATGGTAGCCGGGGCACAATGAACCTGTCTCCATCTTCCAACGGAAGGTCGGGAAGCTGCTCCACGTCATGGCTATCGGGGCGTAGGTCCAGGACTATTCGCCCGGTTGCGCGGGCTTGTCTCAAGTTGTTAATGACCCCTTGAGTTTGCGCCTGCGCCGCGGCCGCAGCGGCGTTGTCCTGGGCACTGATGGCCCCGTTTGCATTGCTCGTGGCGTTTGTGCTGGCCTGGAGCGAGATCTGATCGACATAGTCATTCAGACGCTGCTGCTGGACACGGCGGGTGGACTCGCGAGTGAATTCAGAGCCAAACAAATAGGCTTCCGAGGTGAATCCGCCCGCGCGGCGAACCAACTGCCGCAAAGTCTCTCCCGGCAACACACTGTAGACGCCAGAGGAGGCGAACTCACCTTCCAACCGAACAAACCGTGTCTGTTGTGATTGCGGCACGCGAATATCGGCCTTGGAGAAGATAGTGACAATATCCCCCGGGAGCAATTCCAGATTTTGTGCGGTGTCGCCTTCCAGCACTACTTTTCCCAGGTTGAAAGGGAGTAACGATGTCGTCAGATTCTCTTTACTCTGGCGTTCGACGACAGCATAACTCCAATCAATGTCAGGTTCGCTTAATTTAACGTCATTGCGAGGCCTGAATTGCCCTGCTGTAGTTGTCGCAACATTGGAGCCAATACTGGCGCTTGCTGCGCTCATCCGGTCTTGGCCGGTGGGAGACTGTGACGAATTATTATTATTTGTTGGAGGATTGGAGTTTCCTGAATTGCCTCCCGTGGTATTCGTTCCGTTGGTAGACGACGTCGAACCCGAAGTATTTCGATCGTTGTATCCATTTGGAGACGCCAAGTACTCCGTCTGTGCCATCGCCGGACAGTCCAAGCCACCATCTGTCTCATTGGTTGCTGCCGTCGAGTCTTGGCTCGTATCCCCAAACGGCTGTCCAATCAGATTCAAGTTTTTGATGGAGGAGTAGCGCCAGACCGGATTTCCACCCTCTTCGCCAATTGGGATGCCATAGCGCAGATGTGGAATGCCGAAGGGTGTCAAAGGAAGACAGGTGGGAATGTAGGTCAGCAGGGGCTGTCCCAACTGGCTTCGCTTCAACCAATAATCACGCGTAATGAGGGAATCCTTATCCGGCAGCAGATCTCGAACGCGCATTCCAGGTTTCCAGGTATAACGCCCCGGATTGGCCACATTGCCGCGAAGCGTGATGGCATCTTTGTACTGACTGACGACGGCAACCACCTCAAGGAGATCGCCATCATGCAGCACAGTTGCTCTTCCCTGAGCATCGAGAGGCAGTTGCGTCATGCTCCGCATGCGGTGCTCGTCCACACGTTCCAAGCGGATCGATTCTGAGGAAGCCACATTGGTAAGGCCGGCAGACAGCTCCAGGAGCTCGCCAACCGTCGAACTCCCGGAAGACTTCAACTCATAGATGGCAGGCGCATTGACACTGCCAGCAACGGCCACCTGCGGTCCCACGGGCGGGATGTAGATGACATCCCCGGGCAACAACTGAGCATCTTTCGACTTATCGCCGCGCTGCAGCAGATCGTACAGATCGAAATCGACGATCACCTTCCCCGAACGCTTCAACTGGATGTCCCGCATGCTGCCCTGCGGCGTCGGTCCCCCTGTAGCAAAAAGCGCATTCACCAATGTGCTCAATGAGCTGATGGTGTAGCTCCCCGGCCGTCTGGCCTGTCCCACCACAAACACCTGGATGGAACGCAACTGCCCCATGTTCACGTTCAGGTCAAAGTTGCGAAAGACCCTCCCCATCTGCGCCTTCAGGTACTCTTGCAACTGCGAAAACGGCAATCCCGCTACATGCACCGTGCCAACTTGAGGGACATAGATGCTTCCGGACCGATCGACCATAAAATGAGCATTCATCGTCACCTGTCCCCAGACCTGAATGATCAGTTCATCTCCCGGGCCGATGACGTAGTCCGGAGTGACGGGAACCTGATTGACCGGCGCGAAGGTGGAAGTTGTGCTGCGAAACAGCCCCGCTCCATAGACGGGCAACATCCTGCCGATCGAGTTACCCACCATTTGTTGAAACTCGGTCGGTGGGTCAAGTGGAAGAGGAGTCAACCTGTTCAGATCTTGCTGGGTCTGGTTACCATTCTGGATATTATTCGTATTATTCTGACTGCCTTGCAGCAACGGGATGGAGAGCTGAGGCCCCGTGATCAACTGCTGGCCCAGTTGTGAGGAACCGCGCCCCTGAATGCCACTATTATTACTGCTGCCGTTTTGACCGCCGTTCTGCTGGCACCCTGGATCAGTCGGGCTACATGTCTGAAACTGATCTGAGGAACTTCCGAGTCCCTGACCCAATTGATCGAGCTGAGCGGACGCCGAAAGGGCCCCAAAAAGGGTAAAGAAAAGTACATATCCACACTTCAATACGCTGGGGGAACTGCCAACTTGCATCTGTTCTAATCCTCGCAACTTCCGTACGATCTTGAGCTACAAAGTGTTCTAAAGAATTGCGCCGATCGTTAGACGCATCATCAATCCAGGTCCGCCTAAATGTGTGCGCTGCTCCTCAGCATACTAGAACGCCTTTTGGTTTCTGCAGAGAATTAACATGCAAGCCCGGCGGGCGGTGCAGCGGCCGCTTTAGCACATCTATGCGATCCGCTGACCGGTCTCTACTGCCTGGGCCACGCGCAACATCGTCCCCTCATCAAAATGCCTGCCCATGATTTGCACGCCGATGGGCAAACCCTCCTTCGTCGTGCCGCAGGGCACGGAAACGCCGCAGATCCCAGCCAGGCTAGCCGCCACGGAGTAGATGTCCTCCAGATACATCTTCACCGGATCGTCCGTCTTCTCCCCCAACTTGAACGCTGGCGTCGGTGTGACCGGCGCAACGAGCACATCCACCTCCGCAAACGCGGCAAGAAAGTCCCTGGTCAGCAGGGTTCTTACTTGCTGTGCCTTCCGGTAGTAAGCATCGTAGTATCCCGCACTCAGGGCATAGGTGCCCAGCAGAATCCTTCGCTTCACCTCAGGCCCGAAGCCGGCGTCCCGCGTCTCCCTGAACATAGCCGAAAGGGTTTTTGCTTCGTCAGTTCGCAGGCCGAACCGGACTCCATCGAAGCGTGACAAATTCGAGGAAGCCTCAGCCGTGGCGATGACGTAGTAGGTTGGAATCGCATATTTCGTATGGGGCAAGCTGACCGGCTTCACCAAACATCCAGCCGCCTTGAGATCAGCAAGAACACCCTCAATTGCTGCTCTAATCTCGGGATCGAGTCCGTCGCCAAAATACTCGTCTGGAACCCCAACGCGAAGGGATTCGACGGGTTTTGCAAGTGCCTGGAGATAGTCCCCGCCAGTAAACTCTGTCGAGGTTGCATCCAGAACATCTTTACCGGCAATAACTTGAAGCATCGTTGCGGCGTCGGCCACAGTCTTTGTAATGGGTCCTACACGATCCAGGGACGAAGCAAAAGCAATCAGCCCATACCGGCTCACCAACCCATAGGTGGGCAATACGCCTACGACTCCACAAAATGCTGCCGGCTGCCGAATCGACCCTCCGGTGTCAGTTCCCAACGTGGCAACCGCAAAGTCTGCGGCAACGGCCGCTGCCGACCCCCCGCTGGATCCTCCGGGCACTCGATCGAGAGCTGTCGGATTCAAGACTGGCCCATAGGCAGAATTTTCATTCGACGATCCCATCGCGAACTCGTCACAATTCAGTTTCCCTAATAGGACCGCTCCGGCCGCTTCAAGCCGAGCCACAGCGGTCGCATCATAGGGAGGAAGGTAGCCCTTCAATATAAGCGAGCCAGCCGTGGCTGGCGCCCCTTTCAGAGCAAGAACATCTTTGATTCCAACCGGGACTCCAGCCAGCGCCGGAAGCGGTTCATTTCTCGCCGCAAGATCGTCGATTTTATGAGCTTGCGCCATCGCCCGATCACGACTCAGCGCCAGAAAGCTATTGATCTCCCTATCGCGTTCGGCAATCTGAGCATAGTAAAACTCAGTGAGTGCTGTGGCTGTTATCTCGCCCGAGACGATCGCAGAACGGACAGCAGGGATTGTCCAACCTTTCAATTTCATTGCCTCTAAGCTCACCGCTCGATCACCTTAGGAACCTTGAAGAAACGCCCGTCCGTCTCCGGAGCCGACGCCATGATTGCAGCACGGTCCAAGGAGGGCTGAATGACATCCAACCTCAACCCTTCACCATAGGTGTGTGCCGATCCGCCAAGCATCTCACTGACTTGCGCCATAGGCGGCACGCCCACAGTATCAAGCTGGTTCAATTGGGCAATGTGTCCGAGGATCGCGTTGAGATCCCGTTGCATCAGCGGTTCCTCCTCCGCAGACAACTCCAAATTCGCCAGTTCCGCAACCCTGCGCACATCCTCAATGGTTACACTGCCCTGCTCACTCATGGTGCCCTATGCCTCTCAATCTCAAAGTGTATCTCGAATACCGGGATACCCGTGATCCTGCTGATCTCTGCAGCGAGTTGCTTTCGCATCGTCATCATCTGACGCATCCAGGTCTCGTCTTTCACTGCTATCGTGAGAATCCCAGCAGCATGTCCGATGACGGTCCCGTGCTCTGCCATTGCCTTGCCGCAGACTACGGACCATGCGGCGGCCAACTTATCTTCGGCCTGGAGACCTTGCAGGCTGCGGCCCAGAGACACTCGCAGAACATCGCGCATTCCTTGTAAGGTCATTGAGAGGCTCCGTCATTGACCATTAGAACGCATTAGGTTGTATAAGGCATTTCCAAAATGGACCACGGGTCGGACCGGCGCGGCGAATCCTCTCTAACCACCACTCAAAAAGCGCCGTCCTGATTGACGACAGAGGAGAACGTTTTAGACAGGATTTTGAGGTCCTCAGTCAATGACCACTGTCCAACATATTGGCAGTCAAGCGCCACACGCTCCTCATAGCTGAGCGCGCTGCGGCCGGAGACCTGCCACAACCCGGTAAGACCGGGCTTCACGCGACAGTAGCAATCGAAGCATTCGCCATATTTTTCGACTTCGGCGGCTACGATCGGCCGCGGTCCCACGAGGCTCATTTGCCCCGCCAGCACATTCCAGAGCTGGGGAAGTTCGTCCAAGCTATAGCGGCGGAGGAACGATCCGATGACCGTAATTCTAGGATCTTTGCGTAACTTATGGTTCCTATTCCACTCCGCCCGCGCCTTCGGATGTCGTGCAAGATATTGCTCAAGCACTTCGGCTGAGTTCACACACATGGTTCTGAACTTCCACATGGAGAAAAACGCCCCACCCCGCCGAATGCGACGATGGGAGTAGAAGATTGGGCCTGGCGAGCTCAGCTTTACCAGCGTCGCGACAATTCCAACCGCTAATAAAATGATCGGAAATGACAGGACGACAAGGGAAACATCAAGAAAACGCTTGACAACTTTATAGCTGAAATAGTCTGCGGGAATGTCGTTTGTCGGCTGCGACTTAGCCGACGAACGGTCCACTGAGTCCGTGTACGAATAGGAACCTTCGATAGCCGCAATCCGCGACTCGGGAGATTGATATTCTGCGTGCATCCGAATCCTATGTCTGTACATCCGCGTCTCTTGCTCGGCGACGCCGGCTGTACGGGTTGTCTTCCCTCGCCCTTATTGCGGTCGATCCTTCTTTCTCGTCGGTCCTAATTCAACTCGAGGACGAGATCGTCCGCACCTCAACTACTTTCCATCTTGGCTTCTAATCTCTATCCATATGCGACAGTATTTGTGCCAAACCAAATTGGGAGAAGGGAGCTGCGTAGGATCATTTGTTTTATAACTGATTCAGTTTACTTGACTAAAGCCAATTGTTGCAGAATAAGTATTTTTCATTCGCCTTTCGTTCGTGCCGCTTTCGTGATCACTCTGCAACTTTCCCGGTCACTGTGCCGTCAGCTATGATCGTTGGATGCGTTTTTTGAATACCAAGTTAAATGACGTTAAACTGATTGAACCCCAGCGTCTGGGAGATAGTCGCGGCTGGTTTGCAGAAGTATTCAATCAGTCAACGTTTCAAGCGGCGGGCCTGCCGACGGCTTTTGTTCAAGACAATCAATCGTTGTCCGTGAAGGGCGTTCTGCGGGGTTTGCATTATCAGGTGATCAAGCCGCAGGGTAAGCTGGTGCGCGTTTTATCGGGGCATATCTGGGATGTGGCGGTGGATCTGCGTCGCGATTCGCTTGATTTCGGTAAATGGCAAGGGCTTCATTTGAGGGCGGAGTCGACAGAGGATCCGTTGCAGCTGGTGTGGATTCCTGAGGGTTTTGCCCATGGATTCGTGGTTTTGTCCGAGACTGCGGAGGTTTTGTACAAGACGACCGATCTGTATTGTCCGGAGGGGGAGCGGTCGATCCTGTGGAACGATCCGACGTTGAATATTGAATGGCCGCTCGAGGAGTTGCATGGGATGGCTCCGTCGATCAGCGGGAAAGATGCGGCGGCCAAGCTGTTTCAGGACGCAGAACTGCCCGTGGTGGAAGGAAAAAAGCTGGCGCTGGTGGAGTAGGCTTTTTACAGGGGTTTTTTGAGAAAACCGCGTTTTTGTTGTGGTGTTTTTGTGGTGAAGTTGTGGTGGGATGCATGGTGAAGCTGGTGAGCTGATGGACACTTTTCCGGGGGCGGAAAGTATGCCACTTTTCTCAACTTTATTTTCGACGTTACCATTTTGATACGGGTTCTTCCGGGTCGGGGCTAGCCCTGCGCCAACAGCCAGCGTTCGACCTCGGCGAGGGCGGCGATGGGAAGATAGTCTCCGGTGCAGGGGGCAGACTCGGTGCCGCTGATGAGGAAGGCCTGACGGAGGCCAGCGGTGTTGGCGGCGGCGATGTCGGAGCAGCGGTCGCCGATCAGGATGGATTGGGTGAGGTCGAGGTTGAGGTCTTTGGCGGCGCGGAGGATCATGCCGGGACCGGGTTTGCGGTCTTCGTGCTT
>Ga0302140_10008258_pt1 | contig 12959 bp, 12 predicted proteins | sample I_Bog_E1_1_FD_202095 | JGI IMG/M metagenome (GOLD analysis project Ga0302140, IMG submission 202095) | Peat permafrost microbial communities from Stordalen Mire near Abisko, Sweden - I_Bog_E1_1 | ecosystem: Environmental > Terrestrial > Soil > Wetlands > Peat | place: Sweden: Abisko, Stordalen...
AAGGAGTCAAAATACGCTGTTTCCATCTCCAAGAAGCCCATGAAGGGCATGTTGACTGGTCCTATCACCTGCCTCAGATGGTCATTCCCTCGTGATGATGTCCACCAATCCGTCCAGGCTGAGCAGCTTGCCCTTGCTCTCCGAGATGAAGTTGTTGACCTTGAGAGCGCTGGTGTTTACGTCATTCAAGTCGATGAGCCAGCTCTCCGCGAGGGTCTTCCTCTACGTGCCGGCAAGGAGCGTGAGGCTTACCTCGACTGGGCTGTCAAGTCCTTCCGCCTCTCCGTCTCTGGCGTCAAGGACTCTACTCAGATCCACTCCCACTTCTGCTATTCCGAATTCCAAGACTTCTTCCACGCCATCGCCGCCCTCGACGCCGATGTCCTCTCTATCGAGAACAGCAAGTCAGACGCCAAGCTCCTCAAGGTCTTCGTCGATGAAGCCTATCCTCGCCACATCGGCCCTGGTGTCTACGATATCCACTCTCCTCGCGTCCCAAGTGAGCAAGAGATCAAGGACCGTATCGAAGAGATGTTGGCCTACCTCAAGCCCGAGCAACTCTGGATTGATCCTGACTGCGGTCTCAAGACTCGCCAATGGGCCGAGACCAAGGCTGCTCTGACCAACATGGTCAACGCTGCTAAGTTTTACCGCCAAAAGTATGCTACCAAGTAGGAGCATGCACGTATCTTCATGAACATATTTCCTTTGTCCGGCGTCAACATGGCGTCCATATGACCTTTCACGAAATTGATGCTTAGCTTTGACGAATTGATGCGTTGTTTTTAAGCCTAAGAGGGGAGACGATCTCAACATCGGCGTTTTCTGGGATGGCATAAAGACAAAAGCTTGCGTTGGGATTTATTGCGTATCGGTGTTCAACATGCATTTGATGATCCATCAACCGGACATCTCAAAGAATGGCAGGAAGGGAATGGCGCATTTGATTGGAGTCGCTCACGAAAGTGGCGGGTGGTATTAATCCTTCTTATTCAGGAAGGAGTGCGAGGTAAAAAAAAGTAGAAAATATACCCTCTTCAACCGGGAATTCTTCGTCTGTTTGACATATGACTACCATTCTTCTATGTGTCTTATCCCTAACTTGTTCGCGATGAGCCTCAATGTGGAACTAGATAGATAGCGCTAGTCATGTCCAAGCCTCCCCTCCTGAAGCCAGGTAATCGCTGTAGTCTTGATCCTCCAAAAGCACCGCAAGCCAATAGATAAGCGCCTTTCTCTACGTACAAGAGTGAGCCTGATCCGAGACACTTTGAGAACGCAGGGTTATTGCTCTGAAGAAGTGCTTTCGAGGCTTTGTGGCGCTGTGGTGTCTTGGCAAAGCTCATCTTGCTGTTCTAGATCTTCAATTTCTAAGTCAGGTAGCGCAACGAGGTGCCACCCTCTTGCACACCAACCTGGACTTTCCCACTCTCTCTGAACAACCATTCGCTATTGGTAGACTCTCGCCTGGCTTCTCCGGAATAAGTGCTGATCACTGGGGGCTTACTGGGAATAGCCCGCCGTGGCTGTTTTCGATATTCTTGGCATCTCTTGGCATCAGCTGTAGCTATTCTGCGTCCAATGAGCATCCTAACGTTGCCGAACAAAAAAAATTTTAGCATGGAAATGATATCAAGAAGCTCTCATTCGACAGCCTGAGAGTGAGGCTCAAGATGGTATTTGGGGGGTGCGGGAACGGGGTCTCTGTCTTCTTTTCAGCACCTGCAACCCCCTCCCCTTCGAACAATACTCAAGCATCAAGACTTGCTAACGCTTGAAAAGTTTATCAACTCTTCCAGAGACTTTACCAAGATAATTTGCAGAAACCAACAACCCTGGACAAAGTCCCGCCTTATAGTGTTAACGAACACCCTGCCTTGGAATCCACGCCAATGCTTAGCTATGTGTGGAATCCAGGGGCTTTCAGAAGTGCTCCTTGGGGTGCATTGGCAGCGATTGCAGCTTCAATTGTCTTTGCAATTGGTTCAGCAGCCATCATCGTCATCTCGGATCAGCGGCCTGCAACTTGGATGGTGCAGCCTTCCGTCATCCTGAGTTTACTGGCTTCTGTTTCAACAGCCTCTCTCATCGTCGCTCTTACAGCTGTTATCGCTATCACTTGGTGGCGAGCATCATTGCATCCCCAAGGTACCACCATAGCAAAGCTACACCAGATCTGGAGCCAAGGGGGCAGCCTACGAGCAGCCATCTTAGCAGGAAGAGATGTCAACAAGGTGGCTGTGGCATTGATAATCCTGGCGATCGCTGGCGTTGCGTACGGCCCCTTGCTGCAGCGAGCAACACACACGAAGATCCGACCAATCTCCACGAATGTTACCATGTACATGGATATATTTGATCAACTCCCGGACGGTGTCAGTGGCATTGTAGACACAATCACCGAAGCAGTTACCATCAGCACCTTATTCCAGACTGCAATTCAAGATTGGTTTAACCAGGTTGGAATGCAGACATATGTGGACAGTGGGTACGCTTGCAATGGAACATGCAGGGCAAATATCACCAGTCCTGGGATAACGGGCCACTGCGATATCCGGAACGAAACTTTTAGCATGCTATCCGCGGCACAAAATGGCACACTGCTTTTCGACATTAATTTTGCTCGTTACGATGATGAAAGTGGCAGTAAGTGAAACATTCTTTGATTCATCGCCTAATTTATGGTTGAGAAGATGTATAGGCAATGACTGTCAAAATTCTTTATTGGCGTTCATTTTGGGAGCTTTCCAAGCTCGATGACTCTGATCAATTAAGCTGATCTTCATGCGTTTCAGTGCCTACGTTAGAAGTGAACACCAGATCCGTGAGCAACGTCGATCACTCATGTATGGCCACTCTTGTTCACCACACTTGCAAGCTTCAATCTGCAGAAGTCCTATATCCTGTTATTATTGAAGGAATCAATGTAACGAGGGACGCAGAATATGAAATTGACTTTGACTACTCCCAACCATACGCATCTCCCGGAGACCTTACATCAGCTCCATATAATAGCCCCGCTGGGCCACTTGGAGGACTCGTATGGTTTGGCCAGACGTACTTCGTCGCCAATGTAACCGTATCCTACAACACGAGCTCCGGCAAATACGTCTCTACCGGCTCTGGACTCGGGTGGAACCAATTCTTTGACACGAACCCACCAGACCCCATCGAGAACCTCAACTGCCAATTCCTGTGGTTTGATTCTATGGACACAATATGGTATGCCTTTGCGGATGTCCTATTTCGCGTGTCGCTCTACGCTGGGAGTAACGCAGATAACCCCCAAACGGAGACATTTCCAGCTATCCAAACCCGCGATACACTGACCTATCAATCCAACCACATCTTCCTTGTGGTGGGCTCTTTGGCGCTACTTGTTGCAATCTCTGCCGTGTTCTGGACTCTCCATGGCTGGTGGGACTTAGGCAGAGACGTGTCACTCAGTCCTCTTGAAATAGCGCAAGCTTTCGGTGCTGAGATGCTCAATTTCTCTAATGCTCCGATAGATGTGATGGCGTTATATTGCCAGGCTGGTCATAAGAGAATTAGGTATGGCCAGGTCCAGGTGGCTGATGCTGAGGGAACTCAGAGATCGGTGCTCCAGATTCGTCAATTAGGTGATGGTATGGACCCAATCGACCCCAGGGCGCAGTGAAGAAGTTTGTTTGAGAGGCTCTGTATAATGATCTAAGCATTTCACCATTCTTTGAAAGGAGCACGGAGTCAAAGCTAGGGTATACTTTACAACTCATCACTTGAGTCCGCTTTGACATTGCGACGTAGTAAGGAGTTGTTCTGAGCGTTTCGTCTCTATCTTTCTTTCACCTGATGCACTTTCCTTTTCTAGAGCTTAATAGTTAGGAGCATGCAGAGATTGATTTTGGACAGGTTAAAATAACGTAATGTGAATTCTGTCCGTGCAATAAAAAGCGTCCTGCGCTAGAAGTGAACACTGCAGATACATCTTCAGATTTGCCAACTTGACCTACCGGTGTGTGCAGGTTCTTTCAATAGTATTCCTAGATTCATCTGATTTAAACCGCATCGAACTCTTGCAGCCATATCCTGCAAGATTGCGAGCTTTACAAATGAGGTACGAGATGAATAATCCCAGACTTACTAGGCATGAGACGTGACCAACGTGTTGTGTGGGACAATTCTGCTTCTAAAACACCATTGGCATGCTTTAAATTGCACCGCATAAAGCTCATCCAATCTTGATTCCTCCTCCACTAGCACTGACAACACTTCCCGTGATCCATCTCGCATCTCGACTACACAACAGACCGACCACATCCGCAACATCCTCCGGGTTCCCAAACTTCGGAATAGACTGCAGAGGCATGAATTCCTGCTTGAACCCTTCCAGGACATCGGTAGGACATTGGAGCACAGAGTCCGTCTGTGTCAATCCGACTGTTACTGCATTGGCCGTCGTGCCAGCCATGAACGCGAACTAAACTCATCAGCAATGCAGCAAACACCACGCAAAACGAAACACAACATGGCTATACAAGCATCGAATATCGAAAATTCTGAGCACACAAAAAACTTCAAACTCACCCTCTCCTCCCGCCCCCCAAAAGCCTGACTCCAAGTCCGACACAGACTTTCACCTGCGCTCTTCCCCGCCGCATACAACAACTGCTTTTCCCACGGCTGTCGTGAGCGCACGCTCGAAATATACACGATGCGACTCTCGGGCTGGAACATCTTGCGCTTAACGAGCTCATCTACAATCAGCACCGGCGTCTGGATATTACTTATCAAACTCTCCTGGATCTCCTGTACGCTCAACTCCCCGAGTATACCGGGACGGGAATCAGACGCGTTGTTGATAAAGATGTCGAGCTTGCTGTTGAAATGGGTTTCTAGAGTGGAGGCGATGGTGAGGGCGCAGGTTGGTGAGAGGATGGAGGCGCTTATGCCGATTATTTTGGGGGTGTTAGTTTGAGAGGAGGTGGAGAGAGGGGAGGGAGGGGAAAGAGAGGTTATCAAGGGCATGTTGAGGTCGCTGGAACAGGTTCCTAGGATGGAGCAGCCGCGCGATAGGAGGTTGAGAGCTATGGCTCGTCCGATGCCGCGGGAGGCGCCAGTTATTACGGCTACCTTTCCTGCGAGATCTTGCCTTCTGGTTGTTTGGGATGTCATGGTGGGATGAAGGGGCTGTCTACTTCAATCTGGAGGAAGTTGAGGTTTGGTATTTGGAGGGAGAGGGAGAGACGTCGGTGGCTGATACGTGTATGGTTTCGCTGACTAATGATATGCCAAGAGACTATTCCCGACTTCGCTTCCTGCCGTCCCGAAACCCACCCCCCTTTCTCCTCGCTTACACTCAGGAGAAATTTTGGTGATTCTGCTTTAATGACGACTTCTTCTCTACTCTATCGAATCAAAGCCCATATATTTCAGCATCACAGTGCTTCCACCATCGCCTCCCCAGCCACCGAGTCCAATAGCTCCGCTTCCTTTGCAAATCCAGCATAAGGCGGAGCCGCCTGCCGAATGCCCATCGTGTCCGCAACATACCCCAGTCTCCCCGCAGCCCATCTCTGAATCTCCACGGTCGCCGTACTGGTCTGCGCCGCCAGATACAGCGGCCAAAGAATCAAATTTCCCGCCAGAGCGCGAGGAGCTGCGTGTTCTGTCTCCGACAGGAAGAACGGCACCGATGCAAAGATATCACTTGCCAACCCACCAATAGTCGACATCGAGATCTGCAGAATCGTCTCGTAAGTAACAGAACCCTGTTCTGTCTCTATCTCATGCGGATCAAGCGCACTGCTCCAGTGCAGCAGGCTCGAGACCTGGTGGCGCAATAGCTCGTTGCACAGGATGCGGGCACAGGCATAGTGGTTCCAGATCGCGGTGATATAGATGCTGGTATACCTATTATAATGCTGGCCCCAGACTTCTTTTCCTCTTGCGGCGACGGGAACGGGTACTTGTGTCACGACGAACTCGGGGGGTAGGTTCTGTGCCCAGTTTAGATACTTGATGTCGAGCTCCCATAGTGCGGCGACGAGCTGACGTGAGTCGGAGAGCTCTTTAAATTGTGCCATTGACACGCGGAGAGAAGTGTATTCGCTGATTAGAAGGCCTATTTGTGTTGATGCTGCTTCGATGGGGGTTTCGAATTGTAGCGTGTATTTTGCTAGGTCTACTATGCTCTTGGGTACGGCGCAGTGCCTTTGGACACAACTTGCAATCTAAAAGTGGTCAGTAATTGTAGTAAGTTTCAGGATATCATACTATTCCGTTTCGTAGGTGAACGAAGATATTGCGTCCTAATGGACTAGAAACAGATTTCTTTCCGCGTAGTTGCATCAACGCTGTGGCTCCAAGTATATGCTCTGTCCACGCTTTCATAGATCTCGTGCTATTAGTGGTATTCGTCTATATTCAGGTTAGTCAGCCATGAAGCGTTAGGGGTTAAACGTGTTAGTACTTCATAAAGACCGAGCAACATAATAGTCACCACTGTTTGATCCGACTTAGCCTCCTCGATGTTTCCAAGTGATACGTTGACCGTTTGCAAAGCCATGGCATACGCTTTGTTTGCTTGCGCCATTATGTGTGGCGCTTTCCAGAAGTTTGAGAGACCCGCAAGGCCAAGAGCGGCGATGGCTTGGCGCAAAGGAGTTCCGATCGGCTGGTCGGAGTAAATGGTGGGCAGGTACTGGTAGTTGCCACATTTATTCTGCATTTCTCTGCCCGAGACATAATTGCCGAAGAAGAAGGTTGTGGCTTGATCTTCAGCTGATGTGCCTGGGGAAGAGGTGAGTGGGTAGAAGCGGGTCCGCGGCTCAACGTCTCGTTCCTCTTTTGAGGCGTTGAAGGAGTAGGCGGAAGCTGATGATAAGTCATCATCGGACGTGACGGAGGAAGTTCTTGATAAGCGTGCAGGTTTCTTCTGCTCCACTGCCCCGGAATACTTGGTTGAGAGTGTCTCAGACTCGTCGTGGATGATTAAGCCTTCTCGGTAACCGGGACAGGTACGCTTGGCCCGAACGCATTGTGAGCATGATGGTTTTAATAAATCACACTAGGATCATTAGCGGGGGTATAGTGATGTCAAAGGTGTTAAGTTCAGCTGATGAGAACATACTCTCGTCCTCCTTCGCCTGCACTCTGCACAGGCTTTACTGGGTTTCCCGTGAAAGACCATGATGTGCAGCCAAGAACGGTAATTGATGGAGCACTCGGTTGATAGACGTTTACGGTGCCGCGATCGTCGGCCGTGTTCCTTGCACCTACCAAGCCCCTGTAGCTCTTGGAGCAAATTCAACCAATCTGGATGCTGCTAATGCGGTTGGTGTTCGAGCAATAGGCGGGGCCAGGACGTAGCACTGCTCGCATATCAAATAAAATGATAGCCAAGACGATGACTGTGAGACAGATGTCGTTGGGAGAGCAGTTGAAGTGTGCCAGACCAGCAAATACGCAGTGATGTGAAAAATCAAGTACGAGACCAAGACTGGCATTGAAGTCCGGCAGAGCCAATCAGAGGTCGATGCGGGGTCGATTTAGGCCAAGCGAGGAACGAATAGGGGGTGGGAAGCGAGAGACGCTAGCCGAGTTTGTAGCTCGTTGCGCAGTGTGCCTCGCCGCTGCATTTTGTGGCGTTGCGTCAATAAATATGCATGGAAGGTCTTCCAAGATCGATAATTTCCGTCGCAAGAGCAGCAGCTGGTGCAGAGCGAGATACTATTCTGGCTAGAGAATTGCAACCCAAAATTGAGGTTGTACTCAACTGCACAGCCGGACAGGAGAGTAGGTACTTACGATAGAAGTGCAATCTGCACGTGAACATGATGTCTTTTTTATTACCTTCACCAAGAACTATATTCGCTCTAATAGCATTATATTACCTGGAAGCGGCTGGCTGACCAGTAGAGGACCAGGAAATATTAGGCTTGCTGATTACTGACTGCTGTGGAGAAGATGGACATCGTTTCGCGCCCCGTTCGGAGGCCAGCAGTCGTATGACGGGCACCACTGGGATTTTCGGACTTGCCACCTCTTGGAAGGTGATCTCTGTCTTAAATTGGTTTCAACGCATTCTTCTTTTCTTTCTCTTCTCTCTTTTTGATCTTCGCATCGTGCAAAAGTCGCAGTAATCCCTCAAACCAGCATACGCAATGGCTACAAGCCAACTTCCTCTAAGGCTCCCATCACGATGAATTTATCGAGACGCGTCAAAGAGCACAGCACTACAGCTGAGGCGGAGCAGCGGCCCTCGTCTTCCTACCTCACACGCTCGAAATCACACCTAGAGAAACCGTCCAAATCCACTGGTGGTCGCTCCGACCCGCAGGATTCTCCACCAATCGATCCACATACATCCCAAACGCCACTAAAAAGACTAGCGCACATGTACTCCACGGGGAGAGCTTTGGACAGCAGCAGTGAGAAAGATAAAGAACAGCTAGAGAATGAAACGGAGGATGAAGACGGGCAAGAGGATGCGCTCCAAGCTTTGGCATCCTATATGGCTTTCCAGCGCACGCTCTTACGCAATATCGAGATTGATACTAGTTTTGCGGCATTTTCAGATCAGCATCAAACTTCGGCGTCGGTCGAAAGTACGAGCTTGCACACGGGTCATGGTGTCGAAGGCTTCATGCGGGATCTTGATATCGGGAAAGGGAAACAACCCGAGCACCGATTCTGATGAGGGATTTGTGAGGAAGGACATTATCAGGCTTTCAACGGCTTCCTGCCTGTTCTCCAAGTGACCAGTTGAGATTTCTGAGAAATAATTGGGCAATGTATTGCACTTTACACCAATGATAACTCTTTTCCATCTCGCAAAATGGGGCTTTTCTCAAGGCATTCTACATTCTAGAAGACCGAGGTATTCGGCCCAGAATGTTCCGCTAGCCTTCCTTCTTGTGTGACATTAGATGCAGCGATAAAGCAGCATCAGTTTTGCAATAGAAGAAGCGCTGCCTGTGAAAGGCTCTTAACCAATCTGGTGGTTTGGGTCCTGCACGTACGTTACGCTAACCGGATTAGTATCTCGTTATGCTACAACACCACCCACGACACGCAGCAACTTCTGCAAGCCACAATATTGTGAAGCCACGAAAGAGGCACAGCCGAGTACTTGGAGGCAGAGAAGTAGCCGAACGAATCCGTTGACGACTTTCAAGAGCTCCCAGCCTTACTTCGGGAGATGTTGCTCCCGAAGCCAAAATGTGGACGGTTACACAAGAGTTGAACCTTCGATAAAAGGCACAGAATCTCTCCCCAGGTTTCAGCCAAGCTTTGAATCAATCATCGACTCCTCAACTCCTCACTCGATTTCTTTCATCTCAGAGCACACCCAAGTCTTCTTTCTCAAAGCAACTTTTAATCTCCGCTCCATCCACAAACGAACCCACTCCACAACCGCAGCGATGAAAACACCAGAAGGAATCGCCATAGCAGAAATCTGCGTCTACGTCCCCGTATTCTTCCTAACAATCGCGATTGTCTTCCGACACGGCTTCAAACGACAATCCGGCTGGATCTACCTCGCCATCTTCTGCCTAATCCGCATCATCGGCGCCATCTTCAAGATCGAATCCGCCAACCACCCCTTCAACATTACGGATCTAGAATGGGCTTCCATTCTCTCATCTGTCGGACTTTCTCCTCTACTTCTCGCAAGTCTCGGTCTGCTTAAAAGAATCACGGATCTCGTCACGCGCACGCTGCCATCAGATCCCGAGGCTGGACAGTCGACGCAATGGGCTGGGCGTGGAAAGAGGGGCGCTGGCGGACTAGTGGGAAATATCGTTGCGAAGAGGGTTAACGCTACATCGCGACGCTCGAAGGTCATTCAGATTGCGCAAATACCCATTGTTATCGGGCTTGTCCTCTGCATTGTCGGTGGCACGGATTCCGTTTCCTCCACCGCTGCTACTGCCGCCAAGGGCCCGAACTTCACAAAGGCTGGAGTGGTCATCTTCGCTGCTGCATATATCCTGCTTGCTAGTCTGCTGGCTATCACGTCCAGGGATCTGGGGGAGGCGCCAAGTGGAGAGAAGAGGCTTTTCTGGGTGCTCGTTGTGGCGCTACCGTTCCTTGGTGTCAGATTGCTGTATAGTTTGATTGCGGTCTTTGGGAAGGATCAGAAGTTCAAGATTGTGGGAGGCGATCCGTGGGTCAATTTTGGTATGGCCATTATTGAGGAGTTTGTTATCGTGTGTATGTACACCGCGACGGGTTTCACACTGGACAAGGCATGAAGTAAGGTCTGCACTACTGGGAATGAGAGGCGTTCTTGGGTCAGCACTGTATACTTTGGGTTATGAGAGAGTTTTTGGGAGTTTGTACTGTTTTCGCCGTGGCAGCTGCATGCATCAAATAGAATAATATTTAGTATAACTTATATTTCATCTTCGACGTGTACATGTCTAGCAGTTGGGCAAGTGACCTGATCGTGCGTATGATCGACTAACTATTTTTCATCCTATGCTGGAGAACTCCAGATTCGAAGGTCTTTGATGACCTGGAAGAACGGCACCAACTCCGGGTCATTTCCAAGGAATTGCCCGGGATTATGAAATGGTCACGTCACAAAGGCGACGAAGGGATATAACCTTAAATAAGCCCAGAAAATCCCACAATTCAAGCTGTCGAGGCCTCTTAACTTTCTTACAATAGTTTGATATCTCGTTACTAACAGCTCGCAGAACTAGTTATCAGCTCCAGAGCTGATCACTCAGCCTAGTTAGTCTGCAAAAGATTAATTCATTACAGTCCTGGATCCAGGCTTGCGGTGTTGTCGACAGACATGACATTGGGTGTGACACCTTGATATGCTAGAAAAGCAGTCGAGAAGATTAATCGGATTAATTAGGGTGCCCACACAGAAGGGTACGGGTTTGGAGACTAGAACAGGTGAGCACAGATTTCAATTCGAGGCCTCGACAGCCACAAAATATTTTTTGGTGTTTTTGTCTTCTCTCAATTTAGCGTTAAACAGAATTCCACAGGTCCACAGCCGAGCCAGGTGGACAATTTAAAATTTGAAGAGAGAACAACCATTGTCTTCTTGTTTCTAATCTGCTAGCCACGATTCCTTTTGCCTCACCTTGACAGTTTCAACTCTTTACACACTCTCATCATGCTCAGAGGTCTTCTCACCCTCACGAACCTTCAAGTCTTCCGGAGCCTGAACACCACTTAGCCCCAACCTCTCTTCAATAGCTCTCATCCTCTCCCTATCCTTGACCGCAATCCCATCCGCATCACCACCAAAATAAACGTCCAGCTCCTCTAACGTCTTATTCTTTGTCTCCGGCACACAAAGCCAGACAAACAAGCCACCACCCGCACAGAACGCAGCAAAGAAGATGTACGTCCCAAACTTCATGCTCGCAAGCATGTCTCTCGTCGTCAGTCCAATGATAAAATTGAACATCCAGTTCGTAGAAGCGACGATCGAGACACCGCGTGATCGCATGCTGTTAGGGAAGATCTCTTGAGTGAGCACCCATGCTACAGGTCCCCAGGAGTACGCGAAGTTGACGGCGAACAGCCAGATGAATGCAATGGATGCCCAGCCTGCACTCCTATGCGAAGCCCACGAGTCCTCAAAAGAGCCGTCGATTGCCGCAACGATAACGTGGCAGATGCACATTCCCGACCGCACCGGTGATCAAGAACGTCTTCCGGCCAAAGTTGTCGAGGAACAGCACGGCTGGGAGCGTGAAGATGATTTGCAGGATCCCCGTAACTCCTGTTGCGAGAAGCTCTGTGGTGACGGAAGTGAAGCCGAAGGTCCCGAAGATCTGAGGCGCGTAGTATAAAACTGCATTTATGCCTGTGAATTGTTGAAAAATCATGATCCAGCAGCCGATATTGAGACGTCGGAACATGTTTGCAGTGAACAGCGCACGCCAGGCACCGAACTTGTTGTTGCTGTTATACTCAGCTTCGGTCTCTTCGTCGAAGAGCACGGCAGCTTTGATCTCGAGGTACTCGGCGCGCAGGAGGGGATCTTCGGGTGAAAGGCGACGAAGCTTGGAGAGTGATGCAACGCATTCTTCGTCGCGGTGCTTCATCATGAGCCAGCGGGGTGAGAAGGGGAGGAAGAACATCCCGAAAAAGAGGATCCAGGCTGGGATCAGCTGGAGAGCGAGCGGAAGACGCCATGAGATTGTCTTCTCGCCGAGGCAAGTGGTCTTGTGAGCGTCGGTCCAGTCGAAGGTACCATCAGACAACATTCCATTGTTTGGGAGGCCAGCAGGTCTGCAGTCTGAGCCTCCGACGAAATGCATTCCGTAGTCAAGCCAGAAAGAGATGCAAGTTCCGATAGTGATGGAAAGCTGTTGAAGTGAGACAAGAGAGCCGCGAAGTTCTGGAGGAGCGATCTCGGCTTGGTATAATGGAATGACCATGCTGAACATCCCAATTCCAATACCTCCAACCACTCGCCCAGCGAAGAGCATTGCTGGATTCTGAGCGCCTGCTTGAAGCCCGGTGCCGAGAGTGAAGATAACAACGGCAACAAGCATGCTGTATTTTCGAGATATTCTGTCGGCTAGGTATCCGTTGAAGAGAGCACCGAACCATGCACCGAGCTCGAGCGCTGACACGAGCCAACCTTGGATGGTGGAGCCTGTGAGGGATGGGAAGTGCGCCTCGAAGTTTTGCATGACGAGAATGGAGCCCATGACTCCTTGGTCATACCCGTACATCATGCAGCCGAGGGAGGCGAAGAGACAAGTCATGAAGACGTATGGGTTGTGAAGCATGCCGAGAATGCCATGTTGCTTGTTGGCGTTGGTGCGACCAACAACAGACTGGCTTACTTTCGCCTCTTTGATAGTTTTCTTGAAGATAGCCATGGCTTTGAGGATGGATGCTTCAGACCAAGAGCGATCAATGAATTCGAAGAAAGTCTGAAGCTCGAAAAGCTCGATCGCGGAATCTGAATACCGCTTGTAGTAGTGCAGAAACAA
>Ga0302140_10008261_pt1 | contig 12956 bp, 10 predicted proteins | sample I_Bog_E1_1_FD_202095 | JGI IMG/M metagenome (GOLD analysis project Ga0302140, IMG submission 202095) | Peat permafrost microbial communities from Stordalen Mire near Abisko, Sweden - I_Bog_E1_1 | ecosystem: Environmental > Terrestrial > Soil > Wetlands > Peat | place: Sweden: Abisko, Stordalen...
CCCGCACTCAGGGCCATGACGACGAGCAGCTCGATCAGGGTAAAGGCGGAGTTGCGGATTTTCATGGGAAGGCGGTGGAATTCGTACGTAGAACACCGAAAGTCGCGGGTGGTCTCACGGTTGATCCGGCGCGGGTTAATCTTCGGAGGCGTAGCAGGAGCGGGCTTTTTTGTAAGCGGCGACCGCAGCGCGTTGCGGGCGGATTGCCGCTGGGAAAGACAAGGGATCAATGGATGCGCCGAGGCGCTCAAGGGCGTAGATGGCGGCGCCGCGGATCGAGGCCTCGGGCTCAGGACACGGATGCAGGGGGCGGTTCAGGATGCTGGCGAGACGACGCAAGGACGACGGGGAGCGTTGAATGCCGCCGGAAATTACAAAACGGGGAGCGGCAGTTTCCTTGCTGGCGAGAAGATCCGCGATGAGGGCGATTTGGTAATAGCTCGCTTCCGTGACGGCCTGAAGAATATCGAGGGCGGTCGTGCTGAGCGTGATGCCATCGATGCGTCCCCGGTGGTCTTCCTCCCATGCGGGCGCGCGCTCGGCGGACCAGTACGGGAGCACGGTGAGGCCGTGGGTGGGAAGCGGGCGTGCAGCCAGGAGGCGCTCGATGCGGGAATCGTCGAGGCGCAGCTCCCGCAGGCACCATGCGCGGAGGTTGCCGGCATTGCTCACTGCACCTCCGATGAGGTAACGGGTCGCATCGACGCGGTAGCAGAAGAGGCCAAATGGGAAAGCGGTCACGGGGCCGGAGCGCACAATACGCAGGGCTGCACTGGTGCCGACGTTGATGGCCGCAAGACCGGGATGGGTGGCGCCGGAGCCGAGATTGCTGGCGGCTCCATCGCCGATGGCGGGAAACCAAACGGCACCCGATAGCTGTGGGAAGGGACGGGCCGGCAGGAGGATCTCCTCGGAGAGGGGGTTGAAATGATCCGGCGTAAGTTGGCAGCGGCAGAGAAGGGCGTCGTCCCAGGCAAGAGTGTGGATATTGAGAAGACCGGTGCCGCTGGCCATGGAGAGGCCGCAGTGGGCATGGCCAGTGAAATCGCGATAGAGCCACTCGGCGGGGGACATCCAGCGGCGGACGCGGGAGAAGAGAGTGGGATTGGTCCGGCGCAGCCAGAGGAGCTTCGCGGGCCAGTACGAGGCTCGAAGCATGCAGCCGGTGCGGGCATGGACGGTACGCTCGTCCAACTCCAAGCGAAGCCTGGCGGCGTCGCTGCGACAGCGGGAATCCGCCCACGTATAGATGGGCGTGAGGGGGCGGTTCTTTTCGTCGGTGCCGATGAGGCTGTGCCAGAAGCATGAGGCGGCAACTGCGGAAATCGGCGTTCGGCTGAGGGAGCGGCGAGCGCGATGGACGGCGATTGTTTGCGCGATGCAGGTATTGGCGGCGCGCTTGAGGGTTGCGGGAGGGAGCTCGGCGCCACCGTCAGGGGTGGTCCAGAGAGGATAGGCCTCCTGGGCGGTAGCGCCGGCGATGCGGGACCCAGAGCCGTCTACGAGAGCGGTACGGAGGGAGGAGGTACCGATATCGAAGGTTAAGACGAGGGGGGCGACGGATTTGGGGGGCATGAACGTGAAATCCTAAGTTTCGGCCGCGATACCGGCGATAACCCGCCTGAAATATATATATGTTTTATACGTATCAAACTTCACATCGTACTAATCTTCATATCTTTGATTTTGTATAAGACCGAAACATTTGCCAATCAGGAGATTGGCGAGCCCGGGAGTTCGATGGCCGCGATGCGCTTCATGACGCGGTCGCTCAGGCCCTGATAGAGGTCGCGGCCGCTGCCGGTGAGATCGGCCTTGGTGAAGATCATGGGTTCCTCAATGACGATCCGGATGGGGGTGATGTGGATTTTACTGCTGCCGCGAGCGAACGCCTTGTGCGCCCCGAAAATGCGCATTGGAATCACGGGGGCAAGGGTCTTGGCAATGACGAGGCCCAGGCCGGGTTGTGCGGGGCCGAATTTGCCATCGAGGGTCCGCTCGCCTTCGGGAAACACGATGGCGCACTCCCCTCCCCTGACCAGCTTGATGACAGTCTTCAACGCGCTCATGTCCGCCCGCTCCTGGTCCACCGGCACGACATTTACCTTTGGAAAAATCGGACCGAGCAGCGGCCATTCGAGCAGGGTCTTGCGGGCGAGGAAATGAATGGGCCGGCGACAGCAGATGCCGGCAAGCGGCGGGTCCAGATAGCTCTCGTGATTCATGGCCAGGATGCAGCCACCCGTGTCCGGGATACGGTCGCGTCCAATAACCTCGAAGGAAAAGAAGAGGCGGGCGATGGCCCACGTAAGCTTGTAGCCGAAGCGGTACCAGCCCTGCATCTCGTTCATTCCGGAACCTCCATGCCCTTAAGCTTGAGCCGACCGATGATCTCTCCGACAACCCCGTCGATCGTGAGATTGGAACTGTCGATCACGTAGGCATCCTCGGATATCGCGAGGGGCGATGTTTTGCGGGAGGTATCGGCACGATCGCGGTCGGTAATCGAATCCCGCTGACCCTGGGCGGCGCGACGGCGGGCGCGGACATCGGGCGAGGCATCGATGTAGAACTTGTAGGGAGTATCGGGGAAGACGACCGATCCGATGTCGCGTCCTTCCATCACGAGGTCCCAATCGTCGGCGTATGCACGCTGGCGCTTCACGAGCAGGTGGCGCACTTCCGGGATCCTGGCGATGGCGGAGACGTGCTGATTGACGACTTCTGAAAACAGTGCCTCACCGGGATCCACGCCGGCCATGAGGATGGTCGATACGCCATGATCGAGGCCGTACTCGATGGGCATCGCCGGAAGAAGTGCGAGGACGGATTGCGGATCGTCCGGATTCACCCCTTTGCGGAGCATCCACCATGTTACGGCGCGGTACATCGCGCCTGAGTTTACATAAGCGAGGCGCAGCCTGCGGGCGAGCGTGCGCGCGACACTGCTCTTCCCGGAGGCAGCGGGGCCGTCGATTGCGATCAATGTACTTTTTCGCACGGCTCCCGGTTTATTCCTGGGGCGGCAAACCCCCGATAACGGGAATTTGAGGCTCCCTCGGCGGCTTCATGATTTGCTCGAGGGTCTGGTAAAAATTGGGATAGGAAGTACCGACACAATCGACGTCGTCGATGATGGTATCGCCCTCGGCGAAGAGGCCGGCAATGGCGAAGGCCATGGCGATGCGGTGATCGCCGAAGCTCTGCAACCGTGCGCCTCGCAGTGGCGAGCCGCCGATGATCTCGAGCCCATCCTCCTGCTCGGTGACCTCCACGCCCATGGCTTTCAGGTTGGTGGCGATGGCGGCGAGGCGATCGGTTTCCTTCACCCGGAGCTCCTTCGCATCCGCGATGATCGTGGTCCCGACGGCAAGCGCCCCGGCGACCGCGAGGATGGGAATTTCGTCGATGACGTTCGGGATTTCCTTGCCCTGGATGATGGTGCCCTTGAGGCGGGCACCCTGGATATCGACAGAGCCGTGGGGCTCCCCTTCATCGACCTCATCGATGATCTCCTTGACGTGAGCGCCCATGCGCAGGAGGACGGCGAGAACACCAGTGCGAGTCTCGTTGAGCCCCACGTCCTTGACCAGGAGATGGGACCGGGGTTGGGCGGCGGCAGCCACGAGCCAAAAGGCGGCGCTTGAGATATCGCCGGGGACGGTGAAATCCCTGGACTCGGGGGTCTGGTCGCCAATGATGGAAACGGTGAGATCGTCGCGTTGCGGCCTGACCAGAAAGTAGCTGAGCATCCGCTCGGTGTGGTCGCGGCTCTGACTCGGCTCGGTGATGCTGGTTTTGCCCTTCGCAAATAGGCCCGCGAGGAGGATGGCGCTCTTCACCTGGGCGCTGGCGACGGGCATAAAATACTGGATCGGGTGCGGTTTGGTGCCCTCGATGAGCAACGGCGGGGTATTCTTGGGCCCCTCGGCGGTGATTTTCGCGCCCATTTCCGTAAGCGGCTCGATGATGCGCTTCATCGGGCGGCGGGAGAGCGATGGATCGCCCCGGAGGCGGGATTTGAACGGCTGCGCGGAAAGGATGCCGGCGAGCAGCCGCATGGTGGTGCCGGAGTTGCCGCAATCGATATCGGCCTCGGGAGGGGTCAGTTGCTTCCGCCTCCCATGGACAACAAGGGTGGTGGGCTCCAATTGCTCGATCCGGATGCCGAGGGCGCGCATGGCGGAGACCGTGGCGAGGCAATCCTCGCTCGGCAGGAAGCCGCGAATGACGCACGGGCCATTGGCAAGGGAGGCAATGAAGACCGCCCGGTGTGAAATGCTTTTGTCCCCCGGGACTTGGATCTCCGTCTGGATGACCGGGGCTCGATGTACTTTCCAATGCGTCATGAAATGGTCTTCTGTGCTGGCTGCCTGAGCCGGTTGCGCGTGCGCCTGGCTTCGGCCAGGTATTCTTCGATCTCGCCGGTCTCTTGGGTGTCGAGGAGTTTGCTGACCTCAGAAAGATTTTCAATCATTGCGTGCACCGCTTTTTTTACGGCATCCCGATTCTGGACAAGGATCTCCGCCCACATGTCGGGAGGGCCCGATGCGACGCGGGTGGTATCGAAAAAGCCGTTCCCATGCAGATCGAGGGCGGCCGGGTTCTCACGAAGAGCCGCCTGTATAAGCGCCGCGGCGGCCAGATGAGGCAAATGGCTGATGAGGGCAACGGCCTCGTCATGCGCATGCGGGGTCATCATTGCTACCCGGCAACCCAAGGCCTCCCAGAAAGCGGCAAGCGCCCTTACCGATTCTGCCGGGGTCCCCTCCTCCGGAGTCAGAATGGTGACGGCCCCCTGGAACAAATCCGCCCGTGCCGCCTCGATTCCGGCCTGTTCCGAGCCCGCCATGGGATGGCTGCCGATGAACCGCGGCCCGAAGATTTTACCCAGCGTCCGGACAACCGGCTGCTTCACGCTCCCCACATCCGTGACGATGGTGCCCGGTCCCACCGCATCCGCAATCTGCAGACCAACTGCCTCCATGGCCCCGATGGGCATGCAAAAAATGATCAACGAGGCCCCTGCGGCAATTTCCGCCGCGTCAGTCGAAACCTCGTCCGCAATCCCGAGGCATCTAACGGCTTCCAAACGATCCTGTCGCCGAGCCCACACCCGGATCTGAGCCCCCGAAACGCGCTCCCGCACAGCCAGAGCAAGCGACCCCCCCAGCAAACCGGGACCCAGGATGGCGATGGATGGGAAGGTCATCTGGGGCAGGTTGAGAAAAAAGGACGAAAAAGACCCGCAATGCCGCCGGACGGAACGCATTGGCGAAGCCGAATGTCGCGGGCCTCGCGCGACAGGTCGCCGACGATTCCCCGATCCCTACGGGACCAGGAAAACCTTCTGAGTGTACGGATCCTTAACCTCGGTACCGGGAGGGAACCCGCGGACATCGACGTATCCGGAATACGGGGCATACGGACTGGTCACGAAGCCCGGCTTGCCCGCAACTGGCTGTGCGTAGGGGTAGTCGTGCTGCTTGGGGGCCGTGCCGTTATCGGCGCCAGGAGCGCCGGTGCCGTTATCCGCAGGCGTGGGTGAGGAGGTGGGGGGTGGAGGCGGAGGAGGCGTGGGAGCTATCGGGCCGTTATCCGGTGTTGCGGTATCAGGGCCGGCAGGAGGCGTCGTATCCGTGGGTCCGCCCGGAGGTGGCGCTACCTCGGTCCCAGTATCGCCATAACCAAAGCGGTGGTGGTCGGAATGGGTTGGTTTCTGATCTTGATCCGACTCGCACGCGGCAAAGAAAAGAATGGTCGCAGTAGAGAGGAAAATTAATGCAGGTCGAATCATAAGCCCTTGATAGCGGTCTGGTTTCTTAACGCATTGGACCGGTGCTGACAACAGCAATTCGAAAATTGGCGCATGATGTGTGGGTATGAAGATTCTGGAAATGGGGCATTAGCGCAGCACTTTGAGGCTCGGATCCAGCTCCTCGGCGAGGAGAGCGGCGATCTCCGAGGGCGCCTCGACGGCGGCCAACTGAGAGAGGCGCGGGCCCATGCGCAACCGGCTACCCCGCGCGAGGGCCTGGAGGCGAGCCGGCAGATCACCCGGGAGATCGTTGGGTTGATCCGGCCATATTAGCGTGAGGGGCTGCGTGAGGGTGGAAAGCCGTCCCTCGAGGTCCAAATTGAGGCGGCCGGCGTAGAGGTTCCGGATGGCATGCTCGGCCCCATATTGCTGGGCGCACGTGGAATAAACGTCCAAAGTCTCCGCGGTGATATGGGCTGGGTCCGCAAAACCATGGATGGCCAGCCAGCCACGGACTGCGGCGGCGCTTGACTCATAATTGCGATAAAAAAAACGGTGGACCATGGGCGCCATGCTCGCGAGGCTGCGTCCGACGGATACCTCGCGGACAGCCCGTTCCGTAAGCCCCGTGGGCATCCATAGAAGGAGATTCCGAACCACCTCGGGGTGCTGACTGGCAAGCAGGACGCAGAGGCCGGCACCGAGACCACTGGCGATGACGGTAACCGGCTCGTCGCAGGTGCCGCGAATGAACTCTGCCATCGAGCGGGCGTAATCCGTGGAGGTCAGGTTGGCGTCGGGCCTGGCGGACTCCCCGAAACCGATCAGGTCCGGGGCGAGCACGCGGTAGCTGCCGGTGAATTGGGGGTATACCTTCGACCACTCATAGGATGACGCGCCGGGGCATATCCCGTGGATGAAAACCAGCGTGGGACCGCTGCCTGACTCGTGGTAAACGATCTGGCCCAGGCTGGTGTGGAGCACTTTCGTCCGGAAGATGGCCGGCGAAATGGCATCGGGTACCGGCGATTTGTTTACCGGGCGGATGGCGTAACGCAGCGTCAGGAATAGCGCCCCCAGCAGGCCAGCGCCCAAGCCCGCGCCGAACAACCGCTTTTTCCGGCCTGCCATGGGATCAAAACTCCAGATTCACAATCCCAGTGCCGGCCTCAATGCGGCCAATCTCCCGGGCGCGGGAGACTTTCAAGAATGCGGGCATATCTTTGCGAGAGAGGACGACAGCCATCCCGATTCCCATATTGAAGACCTGAAACATCTCAGAGGGCTCGACGTTACCCGCCTGTTGGAGAATTTGGAAAATAGCGGGCTTTTTCCATGAATTTGTATCGATGATCGCGTCGCAATTGGCGGGCAGGACGCGGGGGAGATTATCGAGGAGGGCGCCGCCGGTTATGTGGGCGAGGGCTTTGATAATGCCGGGTGGAATAGAGGCCAGCAGGGGCTGATAGTTGCGATGAACCTTCAAAAGCTCGTCGGCGAGGGTGCCTTTAATGGAGGGTATTCTCGACTCCGGGGTGAGGGCCATGGTCTCGAAGAGGATTTTACGGGCGAGGGAGTAACCGTTGGTGTGGAGGCCGTTGGACTCGAGGCCGAGGATGACGTCGCCAGGCTTGATGCGGGAGCCATCGATCATCTTTTTGCGGTCCACGACGCCGACGATGGTGCCGGCGAGGTCGTATTCGCCGGGTTGGTACATGCCGGGCATCTGGGCGGTCTCGCCGCCGATGAGGGCGCAACCGGCCTGTTTGCAGGCTTTTGTGAAGCCGCGGAGGATCTGCTGGAAGACGGGGGGCTCGAGACGTTCGGCGCCGATGTAATCGAGGAAGAAGAGGGGGCGGGCACCGATGACGGCAATGTCATTGACGCAATGGTTGACGAGGTCCTGGCCGACGGTGTCGTGACGGCCGGTGGCGAAGGCGATCTTGAGCTTGGTGCCGACGCCATCGACGCTGGAGACGAGGACGGGCTCGCGGAGGCCACGGAAATTGGGGCGAAAGAGGCCGCCGAACCCGCCGACCGTGCCGAGAACCTCGGGGCCGTGGGTGACCTTGACGCTGTTGTGGATGCGGCTCTTGACGGCATTGCCGAGATCCACGTCCACGCCGGCCTGGGCGTAGGCCTTGGGGGTGCGGGCGGGCCGGGTCATTTCAGGCCCTCAAAAAGTTGAGGATGCTCGTCCTCGCCGGCGATGAGGCCGGGGCGATTGAGGCGGCGTTCCATGATGTATTTGTCGAGTTTCGGGTCGACAGGGACGGGGTAATCGCCGTTGAAACAGGCCATGCAGAAGTTGGTATCGGGCTGCTCGGTGGCGCGGACCATGGAGGCGGTGTCGAGGTAGCCGATGGAATCGGCGCCGAGGTACTCGCGGATCTGGTCCATGGAGCATTGATTGGCGAGGAGGTTGCGGGGATCGGGGAAATCGATGCCGTAATGGCATGCGTTCTTGTGCGGGGGACAGGAGATGCGCATGTGGACCTCCTTGGCGCCGGCCTCGCGAAGATTGATGACGCGGGCGCGGGCCGTGGTGCCGCGGACGATGGAGTCATCGACGACGACGACACGCCTGCCGGCGACGGCTTCCTTGATGAGGTTGAGCTTTACGCGGACATTGAAGTCGCGAATCAACTGGGTGGGCTGGAGGAAGGTGCGGCCAATGTAATGGTTGCGGACGAAGGCGTGCTCGAAGGGGATGCCAAGCTCCTCGGCGAAGCCGAGAGCGGCGTAGGTGCCGGAATCCGGGACGGGGACGACGAGGTCCGCCTCGACGGGGTGAAGGCGGGCGAGCTCGCGGCCCATGGAGGTGCGGACACGGGCGACGTTGATATTGGTGATGATGCTGTCCGGGCGGGCGAAGTACACGTACTCGAAGATGCAGAAGGCTTTCTTCTCCTGGGCAAAGGGAAATTCCGAGCGGACGCCGGTTTCATCGATGATCACGACCTCGCCGGGTTCGATCTCGCGGATGAACTCGGCGTGGATGAGATCGAAGGCGCAGGTCTCGCTGGAGAGGATGTAGGCGCCATCGAGCTTGCCGAGGACGAGGGGCCGGAAGCCGAAGGGATCGCGGACGCCGATGATCTGGCGCTCGCTCATGACGACGAGGGTAAAGGCGCCCTGGACCTTGCGCAGGGCGCCGAGGACGCCGGCGGCGGTGTTCGGCTGGGCGAGGAGGTGGAGGATGATCTCGCTATCGACGGTGGTCTGGAAGATGGAGCCACACTGCTCAAGCTCCTCGCGGAGGAGGGCGGCGTTGATGAGGTTCCCGTTATGGCCGATGGCGAGCTGGCCGCGACCGCTCTCGCCCATGAGAGGCTGGGCGTTCTTGATGTTGCTGGAGCCGGTGGTGGAATAGCGGACGTGGCCGATGGAACGGGTGCCCTTGAGGGACTCTAGATCGGCGGGGGAAAAGACCTGGGAGACCAGGCCCATGGCGACGTGACGTCGGAAGGTGCAATTCGGCCCCTCTGAGGTGACGATGCCAGCACTCTCCTGGCCGCGATGCTGGAGGGCGAAGAGGCCGTAGTAGGTGAGCAGGGCCGCGTTCGGGTGGCCGAAAACGGCGAAGACGCCGCACTCATGACGAGGGATGTGGGAACTGTTCAAAACGCCGGTCGGATGGGACGGAGCGGGGAGTTTAGGGGCCTTCGGCGGGATTTGCAAAGGGATGGGGAAGAAAATGATGATCGAACATGGCGGGAGGCGACAGGATGCGGAAGAGGGCCGGGGTTGTCAGGCGTTTTTGGAGAAATTCAAATCGATGTCCGGATGCCCCGGAAGCGGCCGGTCCGGGGAAACCTGACGGGTCGGTAGGGGGATGGCTGCGGCATCAGTAATCAATGGCGGCACGGTGACCGCCGGGAACGATCCGGCCAAAATGAGGGATGCTGCGAAATAGAGGGGAAAGCATGAACCAATTCCTGAGGCCTTGAGCGTCCAGGAGCCGCAAAACAATGCCCGGAAGATGGGACAGTTATTCTCACGCCGTTCGAACACGATTGCGAGGGCGAGCATCGTGTGCGCGGCGCTGGCGGTGGTGGGTGCGGGCTGGATCACGGACGCGGTATTCTGGTCGCCCTATACGACGTGGGTCCGGGTGCCACGGGAGCAACCGGTCCCCTTCAGCCACAAGCATCATGTGCAGGGGCTGGGAATTGATTGCCGCTATTGCCACACGTCCGTTGAGACCTCGCACTATGCAGGGCTTCCGCCGACGGAGACCTGTATGACGTGCCACTCGCAGCTCTGGACGCAAGCGGCACTGCTAAAGCCGGTGCGGGACAGCATGGCGACGGGAATCCCGATCCAATGGAACCGGGTGAACGATTTGCCTGACTTTGTGTATTTCGACCACAGCATCCATGTGAACAAGGGAATCGGGTGCGTGAGCTGCCACGGACAGGTGGATGAAATGCCGCTGACGTGGAAGGAAAACACCCTCTACATGAAGTGGTGCCTGGAATGCCACTGCGCACCGCAAAGTGAGATACGGCCGCGGGAAGAGGTGTTCAACATGGATTGGCAGAAACCGGCGGACCAGGCGCAACTGGGGGCACAATTGGTCGCGAAGTATCACGTTCAGATTGCCCATATCGAGAACTGCAGTGCCTGCCACCGATAATGAATTGCGACCCATACAAGAAGCGAATGGAAGAGGGCGCGCCAAGACTGGACCTGGGGCAGATCAGGGCGCGGCTCGAAGAAGCGGGCGGGAAGCGGCGCTGGCGCTCGCTGGAAGAGATCGCGGGAACGGAGGGGTTTCAGGACCGGTTGGAGCGTGAATTCCCGCGGGGCTCCTCCGAATGGAACGATGAAATCAGCAGGCGTCATTTTGTTCAGATCATGGGCGCATCCTTCGCGCTAGCGGGACTGAGCGCCTGCACGAAGCAGCCTGTCGAAAAGATCGTCCCCTATGTCAAACAGCCGCCGGAGATGACGCCGGGAAAGCCGTTGTACTTTGCGACGGCGATGCCGTTTGGAGGCTATGGGCTGGGGGTGATCGCGACCAGCCGTGAAGGGAGGCCGACGAAGATCGAAGGCAACCCGGATCATCCGGCGAGCCTTGGAGCGACCAATGTGTTGGGGCAGGCAAGCGTGCTGGACCTGTACGATCCGGACCGGGCGCAGACGATATTGCATGGCGGCGAACCGAGCGATTGGGAGACGTTTCTGACGGTAATGAACGACACGATGGCACGGCAAGGGATGGACCGGGGAGCGAAGGTGCGGATACTCACGCAAACTGTTACCTCGCCGACCCTGGTCGCGCAGTTACAGGCGTTTCTTACACTGTATCCCTCCGCGAAATGGAGCCAATGGGAACCTATCTGCAGGGATAACATCCGGGAGGCCGGGCGACTGGCCTTTGGACAGTATATTGAGAGCCAGTACCATTTTGACAAAGCGGATGTGATCGTGGCGCTGGACTCGGATTTCCTGTTTTCGCATCCGGCGAGCTTGCGCCATGCGCGGCAATTTGCGGATCGGCGCCGGGTGAAAGCCGGCGGGAACGCCACAATGAACCGGATGTATGCTGCGGAGCCTACGCCATCGCTCACCGGGGTGATGGCGGACCATCGCATTGCGGTTGCGGGTGGAGAAATCGAGCGACTCGCGCGGGCGCTGGCGGCGGCTCTTGGTGTCGGCGGGAATCAGGCGCAGGGTGGCGAACATGCGGATTGGATCCGGGCGGCGGCGGGTGATTTGCAGCAGCACCGTGGGAGATGCATTGTGGTGGCGGGTGAAGGGCAACCTCCGGCTGTGCATGCGCTGGCCCACCAGATGAATGCGGCACTGGGAGCAGCAGGGCAGACGGTCACTTATACCGGATCCGTTGAGGGATCTCCGTTGAACCAGGTGGAATCGCTCCGCGAACTGACCGGGGAGATGCAGGCCGGGGCGGTGGATCTGTTGGTCATGATCGGAGGAAATCCTGTTTATGACGCGCCAACGGATCTGAACTTTGGAGCAGCACTGGAGAAGGTGGCGACCTGCGTACGAATTGGCGTGGATGAGAACGAGACGTCGCGGTACTGCCATTGGCATATCCCAGCGGCACATTACCTGGAAAGTTGGAGCGATGTGCGGGCGTTTGATGGGACGGCCTCGATCGTTCAGCCCTTGATCGAACCGCTCTATGAGGGGAAGACGGCGCACGAACTGATCGATGCCATCACGCGGCAACCGTCGCGGGAATCGTACAATATCGTATGGGAATTCTGGAACTCGCAAAAGCTGTCTCCCGATTTCGATAAGTCATGGCGGCAGGCATTGTCCGATGGTGTGCTCCCCAATACGGCGTTTCCGGCTGCCACTCCTGTGCTCAACAATGCGCCTGTGCCGGAAGGGCAACCGTCGCAGGAAGGGAACTCGCTGGAACTGGTCTTCCGGCCTGATCCGACAGTGTGGGACGGGAGTTATAATAATAATGGGTGGCTGCAGGAACTTGCGAAGCCGATTACGAAATTAACATGGGATAACGCGGCGCTGATAAGCACGAAGCTGGCGGAACGGGAGCAATTGCAGGATGGGGACGTGGTCGAACTGCGATTCCGAAACCGCACTGTAAAGGCGCCGGTGTGCATCATGCCGGGGCAGGCAGAGAACTCTGTCACGGTGCACCTTGGTTACGGGCGAGAGCGGACGGGGCGGGTGGGCAAGGGAGGCGGCTTTAGCGCCTGCGCGCTGAGGACCTCCGATGCGCTGTGGCACGGCAACGGGCTGGAGATCAAGAAAACAGGAGAGAGCCAGGCCCTTTCGTTCACGCAGAAACATCACAATATGGAGGGACGCGATATCATTCGCGAAGGGACGCTTGCAGAATTCAATGCGAACCCTCGTTTTGCCGATGCATTAGCGGAGCCTCGCCCGCCCTTGGACGAAACGATGTACAAACCGGGCGAATTTAAATACGAGGGTTACAAATGGGGCATGTCGATCGACCTGAATGTGTGCATCGGGTGCAATGCCTGCACGATTGCATGCCAGGCGGAAAATAACATACCGGTGGTGGGAAGGGATCAAGTTGCGCGGGGACGCGATATGCAATGGATCCGTGTCGATTCGTACTTCGTGGGGGGAGTGGACGCGCCGGAGATCGATCACCAACCGGTACCGTGCATGCATTGCGAAAATGCGCCATGCGAACTGGTGTGTCCGGTGGGAGCGACCGTCACGGATG
>Ga0302140_10008262_pt1 | contig 12956 bp, 15 predicted proteins | sample I_Bog_E1_1_FD_202095 | JGI IMG/M metagenome (GOLD analysis project Ga0302140, IMG submission 202095) | Peat permafrost microbial communities from Stordalen Mire near Abisko, Sweden - I_Bog_E1_1 | ecosystem: Environmental > Terrestrial > Soil > Wetlands > Peat | place: Sweden: Abisko, Stordalen...
CTTTGTCCGTGGCTGTCTTAACAAGATTCCCAAGCTCCGCCCGACGTACAGCATGCTTTTACAACATGGCTGGCTCGCTGAGCTCTCTAAGCCACACACCATTTCGGAAGAAGACGAAGATGCTGAGATTGAAGATACGACGGGTGGCCATTTTGGCAAGAGCGGCACTGAGGACGAAGAAGTGGCGAATTGGGTCAAGCACGCTATGGAGCGCAAGCGACTTGGCCTCATGGGCGAGGCAAAGAAGCCAGCCCTACATGCTGCCCCACTGGACACGGTCTCCCCAGCTGCTAGCCCTGGTTAAGCGTTATTTCCTACTTCTAAGCTGCAGAGCGTTCTGTTGTACTCAGCATGTTGAGGTCTTTCAGTCTACGGTGTCTCTCTCATACCTAGAATGCCGGCTTTGTTTTTCCTTTGGTACATACAAGTACATCAGAGACATTCTGATAGGCTGGTTCTCCTTTTTTCCTACGATGAGAATGCTGGGAGTATGGGCGTGAGCATGAGCTGGCTCATTGGCTTACATTTTCCGGGTATACATGATACGTTACGTCTTCACGAGAGAGGGGGGAACAAAAGAGAAAGAAGAGAGAAAGAAATACCTTGACGCAAGTTGATGCATTCATGAAGAATGGAAATGAACGGAGTGCGCGTTATTGATTGCATAGAGAGCGTTGGGTGTATCGTACATAGAATGGGAATAGCAATACATGGATGAGTCTCGATGATTGAAGTATCGGGTCTATTCGTGACATGTCTGATGATTTTCCTGATTCGAGTACCAATTTCCAACGCTGCCATTCGTCAACATTCATGGCACGTGCGTGCCCAATTCACATGCAACAGCCACATCTTCCCCTTGATAAGGCTAGCGCGATTCCAGAAATGATCAGCAATGATTGGTCTCAGCCTCGCAGGTGGAGATAGAGACGATGTCATATCTTGGACCCTGGCTTGCTGCTGCTGGCGGCGGCATTTGACCTTCTGAGAACATTTAGCGTCGGGCCTTCCCAGAATTCGTGACACGGCATCGTGGAGACGAGAGAGAGAACAACATCGTCTTTGCCCCTTTGCTTTCTCGTCTTGAGCATTGACATATTTGCGCTTCCTCTCGACCGTTCGCCACGAATTTCTTTCTTCTTGCCTTCTGCCTCCCACGTGTGCGAGAGAACCTCTCGTACTGGGCAGAAGTTGGCAGCTGTTGATTCGTCTCCCGGAAGCAATTACCATTCTAAGACGTCCCAGGACCAGCGTGCTGTTGCATGGAGCGGGGAAGGGGGTTGTAAACCTCTGCGTATAAGTGCGGGGCCTTGGAGGCGTCTTTCGAGGTTGACAGAGTGGGGGTTTGGACGAAGCTGAACTAGTCTTCCAAGTCGAATTCAGAAGGTGGTCACGATGGCAACGCCATCGGAAGTTGGGTCGAGCCTGCCGCTCAGGCCAGCGCTCAAAGGAAATGAGACAGACGAGCCTTTGAGTCCCAGGAGCGGACCAAGCAAAGGTAGGACATCTCAGTGGGACAATAGCAAACCAATTGACCCCGCATAATTCACTTCTTTGTTCTTCGGATGACTGAACCGCTGCTAACCTATACAATTTAGTTGTGTCAATAGCAGAAGACCCAGAGAACATCCCACCGCTATCATCCCAAGAGGAACCCGCTCGGGTCAAGCAATTCAGAGCAGGACTTGCAGACAAACGAATGACAGGCAGGCCAGTTATGCCACTGCACTCTTCCTCCTCGAGGCTGTCTCTCTACAGCCAGAGCAGCATTGATGAGCCGGTACCAGCCTCCGATACATCTGGCACACCGAAACGTCATGACGGAAAACACCATCACCACAACCACAATGCTCAACCGCATCACGAGAAGCTTATTGCACAAGTTGCAGAATGGCTGCAAGCAGAGAAGGCAAAGCGAGCTGCTAGGAAGTCGAAGAAAAGGGGCAAGGGACATCATGAGGAGACACAAGATGAAATCAAGCCGACTATACGGCCGAGAACATCTAGTCAAAGCTCTGACTCGAGTGCTGTGTCATTGGAGAAACTGCAAAGAATACTGGAAGACAACATGGGCTCTTTTGGACTGGATCGTCTACCTATCAGTTCTCCTACTCTTGCCCCTCGCCGGCTGTCTCATCTTCCTGTGAGGCGCCGGTCTTCAGCACGCAGATTAGGAGGTCTGGTAAGCTCAGATACAGAGTATCACGATGGTGATATGCTTGTGCCGTCTTGCGACGTCATTCTCGACAACTCGAAGACTTTATCATACTCAGGCGGGGTTACCGAATCCTCTGGTGAAACCGTCACACTCAGCAGTTCCAAGAGAGCAGAGAAAGAACGAAAAGCATGGCTGTCTTTCAAGAGTGAGATTGTTAGGCTGACTCACACCTTGAGACTCAAGGGATGGCGAAGAGTACCACTGGAAAGGGGAGGAGACATTGAGGTGGAAAGACTCAGTGGCGCTCTTACTAATGCCGTCTATGTTGTTTCACCACCCAAGAATCTCGACTTACAGTCGAATGGCACAGATGCTTCCCCTAAAGCACATCATCTTCGGCAGCCTCCCAAGCTTCTGCTACGTGTCTATGGCCCTCAAGTTGAGCATCTCATTGACCGGGAGAACGAGCTCAGCATTCTCCGCCGTCTTGCCCGTAAGAAAATTGGGCCGAGGATGCTGGGAACATTTACAAATGGAAGGTTTGAGGAGTTCTTCAACGCACAAACATTGACTGCTGCCGATCTTAGAGTCGAGGATACTTCCAAGCAAATTGCAAAGAGAATGCGGGAGTTGCATGATGGCATAGAGCTTCTTGAGAAAGAACGAGAAGATGGCCCTTTTGTCTGGATGAACTGGGACAAATGGGTTGATCGCTGTGAAGAAGTGATCAAAGATCTTGACAAAGAGGTCTTGAGCGGAAAGAAAGTGAGAGGACAACTTTGGATGCAGAGAGGTCTTGTCTGTGGTGTCGAATGGCCGCTGTTCAAGGCTACCATTGACAAGTACCGAAAGTGGCTGGACGAGTACTATGGAAAAGGAGGTATCAACAGGCACCTGGTATTTGCTCATAATGATGTTCGTTCCTAACCCATTCTCACTTTTGCAGAATACAAACTGACTTTTTTGCAGACTCAATATGGCAATATCCTCCGCCTCATCCCAGAGCCACACACGCCCGGCTCTACCCCATCACCTCTCTTACTTCCTCAGAATACGCATAAGCAACTCGTAGTCATAGACTTTGAGTACGCGTCAGCCAACACCCCAGGCCTAGAGTTCGCGAATCACTTCACAGAATGGTGCTACAATTATCACGATCCGAAGAAACCTTGGGCTTGCAATACAGCCAATTATCCGACGGTCGAGCAACAGACTAGATTTGTACGATCATATGTGAACCACCGACCGCAATTCAACCCTCGGGCATCTGCGACACCGAAGATGAACGCAATGGACGGTTTGGCCAAGGGAAGCATCTCGGAGTTTCTGCTTGATTCTCGTACGCCAGGTGGCAGCACGACCGACCTGCCACATGGCGCTTACAACTATGCTGAGGAAGAAGCGCGACGAGAGAAGGAGACTGAACGGCAGGTCCAGGAGTTACTTAAAGAGGTCCGGATCTGGCGGGTTGCAAACAGTGCTCAGTGGGTTGCTTGGGGTATTGTGCAAGCCAAAGGCCTTGAACTTGATAGTACTGCTCCTGTAGTTGAAGGTGCCGAGATTGCAGAAGAGCCAGCTTCCATCTCTGGCACAGACAACGCAGACCCGAAGACGGAAGTGAACGGAGTCCATAATGGAACCGAGAAGAGGCCAGAAGGATTGAAAGCTGAAGCTCTTTTGTCTGGAGACAGCCTGAAAGACGCTGAAGCTCTTGAGGACGAGGAAGATGAATTTGATTACTTGGCATACGCACAGGATAGAGCGTTGTTTTTCTGGGGAGACGTGGTTGGGCTGGGAATCGTGAAGAAAGAGGACCTGCCTCAGGATTTGGTGGAAAGGATGAAGATTGTTGATCACTAGATGATTAGGGGGCTGCAGACTAGATGGATGAGATGCATGGGACGAATTTGAGCAATGAGCGAGCAACGATGACTTATGAGATTAATAGACCGAGATACCATAGAACGAAATGATAAGACTCATGATAGCCTCCACTCCAACCGCTTCGTCTGCTGATATTGCACCAAGCTGTTTTACTTATTCATTCCGCCAATTTGCAAGGCATCTTGAGATGGTTCAGGATGTGAAGTGATAGAGCGTCAGGACACTAGCAAGCTAGGACGCCAACCTCTTCCGGAAAGCTAAGTCCAGTGCCGGTCTTTCTCCCGAGCCTTCACTGGGTATTTCCCGCCAGAAGATCCCCACTACAAAGCTCACTTGGCATTTTTGAAGACGTGCATCAGAACCCAGAGTCGTGGGCTTAAGACCCTTCCATCTCGATGATATCAGGTCATCCAGACCCAAGGAAGGCTCTACGGGTGTCGTTAGTACACGTCACGATGTCACCAGGTACTGCTACATTTACCCACGGCTTTCGTCAGCCCACTTCAACGTCTAGACCGCTCCAAACACCTAATTCCTACTCCGGAGCACATTTCTTGGCTCGAAATTCGACGTGCAACAAAATATCTGAGAGCATTTGGTTTCTCGCTGAAATACGTGTACGTTTACGTGTACGATTCAAGTGCCGCTCCAGTAAAGCGAAGGTCGATGTCGTCGCTGCCTTTTTTCCGGCTTGGACCGAAAATGGCGCGTCTCGGCTCCCCTATTTGCTACAGAACGGCACCCAGTATCCCAAACCTACCAAACAATACAACGACTTCCCCCTATATTTTTTGTCGACCTTTTGTTTGTCCGCATCATATTTCTCTCAAGTCCAGAAGACTTCTGATTTGGGTATATATATATATCCTGACTTCCTCATGTAGACGTGCACTTGGATGAACCATGTTTGCCACAGTCATCAAAGATGACAGTAGTGCCGCTTTTGCGTTCACCACGAGTTACCTTCATTTCCCGAAGGCTCGGCGACGTTCAACGAAAGTACCGTGAAAGAAGAGAGCGACTTGGTATTGCAGAGCTGGTAGTATCGCTCCACTCGGGGAATTGGCACGAGAGTGTGATCCCCCTGGGCATGTAGCTAAGTTTATTGTATATCGCGAACCGACGTCGATCCGGATCTCTCCCAGAGCTCAAGCGGCTTGACCTCGGCCAAGGAAGAAGACATGCAACAAATCTTCGCGAGAGCCCGCGAGATGAATCATCACTTTGTGGTGTCGTTCCTGGTATGTGGGATCTGGTCACGGGGTGGTCTTGAAGAGACGACCTCTTTAGAATCCTGCAGGATATATAAGAGATAAGATTTGAAACTAGATGAGAAGGTGACTCTTGAGTGCTACGACGTTTGTGTTCAATCCAGAAGTCCGTTCCTGTTGGAAAGGTAACACCTCCCACAACTCCCTCCAGGCCAACGCCACAAGCCAGCGGCCAAGCCAAATGGCGATCTGCAACGAAAGTCAGCCGCTGCCCCTTCAGTTCATCCTTCCGAGATTCGATTCGTTGCCTCGTAAGCACATACACCGGCTCGGGCTCTAGACTTTCCCCAGCGGGCCGTGCCGCTCAACAGTCTCGTCAGACCACCTTTGAGCTTCCCGATTGCTATCCCCTTCGCAACACTGCAGCTTTAGTGGGATTGGCAAAAGTTGCTACTTGCAACAAAGAAGGAATGGAATGGGTGTGAGTGGTCTCTGTCTTGGAAGGCTCAAGTAATAATGCTGGGCATACGGCTCGATACATCCGTCTTGTCCTTGGCTCTCCGATATAGGCCCGCCGTGACTTCTTGTCTCCTTACCCAAGAAGTACAGCTGCCTCTAGACTGCAGGACTAGAAGTGGCACAAAGCAGACTCGCGCCTCTGCCGTTCCTATCTCCTCCAACGTCGTCAAACCTCCCACCGCCATGAACAACGAGTCAAACGGCCAACGCTGCCAAGCATCTTCACCCCGCAATGGCCAGGAAGCAAGGTCTGGGCTTTGCGAACGACTTGCAACAGAAGTAAGATATCGGTGACATGGGAGTGTTGGTTATGAGTTGCGAGGTGGGGGTTGTCGGGGAATGGGTTTCATCGCCTCCAGGCAGAGAGGCGAAAAGGCTCTAGGCCCTGCTGGATAAATACGCTTCGCGGTCTAGACACACTGCGATGTGCAAAATTGAAGCGTGGCGAGCAGGCATCGATGAGAGATTCGGGAGCTTGTCGGTCAAATTTCACGAGTTTAGCTTTAGGTACGTGCCTACAAGTATCTAAATTCCCGAAGTAAGTAAGTCCTAGTTAGTGAAGACAAAACTTGTCACGTGTTTACGAAGTGAACCTCATCCAGTCGTTCAATATCAAGAAGTCGGCGGGGGAGAGCGTGTAAGAGCTCGCACCATTCCTCTACGTGAAGTATCTTTGCTCTCCCTTTCTAGAATTGACCCTCTTTACATTGTTCCAAAGATTCCAGGTCAATGCAGTTGAGGGAGGTTTCAAGATGTTCCAGCGTTCTTGGAACTTTCTATGTATAATAATTCGTTCATAGAAAGCTTGCTACTATACGCAGAGCAACGGCTCCGACTATAAGTTATAAATGACTTTCCTGTGTAATCACTTGTAGCTTGGATAGCTGTTGTACCCAATATAGTCAGACTTGTAGCCGGTAGCAAGAGGACCACCCAATTAACTTTGTCACCAATGGCTGCCCGAACCCGTGGCGCAGTATTAGTTTCCGATGTACTACATACAGATCAAGGAACATTGAGAAGAAGAAGAGGACCTCAATGAAACGAAATAGTCTTCTGACTCTGAATGCCGCTCAACTTGCGGTGAAATCAAACTTAGTGTTGCGTAACAACCTCAGACAACCTCTGGAGTATTAATATCATGCGAGATTCATGGTAGGAATATATTCACTGACATCACGAACATCACCAAGCACGACGCAGGTAAGATCATCAATTCATTCAGTTTGCCGGTCAGTCAATTTGCCTCCGCGTCGCCATCGTCTCCGAAGAGGTCGATCTACCTTCCAGACACTCCTCACGATCCATGGAAGGACCCGCCTCTCACCAACAGTGAAATTTCTCCTCACCAGCGCCCTATATACAATGGAATCGACCCGTCTCCAAACCAATGAGATTACTCGTGAAGCAAATTCTTCGTCAACGTTCTCCACCTAGAAAGAAGAGGCAAGGACGGCTCCTGTGATACGTCTTCATGAAAAATCCTCGTCCACCACCGGCTCGCTTATCCAAATCCTGGATGGGTGACGAGTACCTTCTTGTGATAAAGTAATTGAAAAGAAATCGTTGAGACGCTGCGCACGTCTCTAAAGCCGTCGCTGTGTGCTCGTCTGATCATCGGTGATGTGCTGTCTCATCGCGCAGAACGGACAGATTCATGTATTGTGGGTCCATGTCTAGATGTTGGCTCAAGAGTCCTGTGACGTTGGAATAGGCTTTGGCTTCCTTGGTCCGCTTTTCAAGCTCTTGACTCTCGACAGAAAGCCACCTCCTGTCTTCGCAGGGGCTTCCCCGCCGCTGCCATCACTAGTAGCCCGTCTTTCAAGACGTTCTCCGAAACCTCGTCTCGGACTGCTTGGAGCCCTTGGTCTTCCAGTCATCGATGGTTCAACAATGGAAATGCTTTCCTTCTTGCTATCGTCGCCCTTTGTGAATTCGTTGAAGAAAGGGTTGGATTCAACCTTGGTTCCACCGGGTGTTCGTGCCTCGGGAGACGTTGGCGTATAGACTCCTTCTGGGCTTGTAATTCTTCCTGAAGGTCCGTATTCACGTCGATTGTTATTGATGCCACGAATCTTCTGGGCTAGAGACTTCTTCCGACCCAAACCACCATCTAAAGGAGAAATCTGCTCACTCTCTCGTCGTTGAATGGCGGTTCTAGAAGCAGGTGCGCCTTCTAAGAAAGTGGATGTACCCAGACCAAGCGTTTCCTCCCCATGAATCGGCTCTACTCGAGTCGTTGCGCTCAAAATATGAGATTCTACACGAACTGGTCCCGGTCGAACAGCGCCATTCTCGTACGGCTCGTATTCTCTGGATCCAACACCGCCTTTGGAATAGTCCTTGAAAGCCTCGTCGGTGCTGGTTCCTAGGAATGTCGCATGGTCGGGTCTCTTGTTGAGTGGGCCTCCACCTCCCAAGGCATTGTTCAATGAATCTTTGGGAAATGCCTGCATGGGTGCTCGTCTGCTTCCTTGGCGATTTCGGTGCGGATTGCAAGCATCGAATGGCCCATCATGATGGAATACTGCCATAAGTTAATGATAAATCAGGGGAAATTGGAATATAGGTACTTACATCCGGTACCATATATACTCGTAACATCTAATTTATCGATAATATCCAACTTCCGGTCTGGCTTCCTTGATTTTGGATCTTTGCTGTCACGTTCCCGATGTCTCCGTTCACGCTCACGACGTTTTCTCTCTTGGCGTTTCTTTTCCTCCTCGGGGTCGAGTGGTTTGCGATCTACTACTGAGGTTTCAGAATTGCGTCGCATTCGCCGTCCTTCTGGTACCCTTCGCGACGAGGACGACTCAGCAGGGTCTGCAAAGATGTCCAGTTCTCCATTAGGGCGGGGTCTACCAGATGACGATGATGTTGATCCCCCAGCTGCTCTGCGTGCCCGCATCGCTTCTTCTTGTGAGCGGGATGGTCGATGGCCAGGAGGTCCACGGGGGGGAACGTTTTCACCGCGTGCTACAGAGGTATATGGTGGAGGCATCGTGTCACCAGTATTCGATCGAGGGGGTGGAGGTCGCATGCTGCCGTTGCTCGTGGATGGCTTATCGTCGAGAGTGAGATTGTCCTGTAGTGCAACAGTCAGCCAAGATTTTCGCTTTGACTTGTCTGCTGTTCAGTGCGGATTGAGACCTTGGGAAAGATTTGGACTTGTCCATGGTTGTGCTCAGACAGAGCCAAGGAGGAGAAAGGTTTCTATGCCCAGGGGGGAATGACGTACAAAAAGCTCCGCAGCATTGCCTGTCAATGCAGGCCTTGGCGCTGAAGACTCTGCTGCAAACGACATCTTATCTGGAGAAGCAACTGGTGGTTGTGGGAATGACTTCGTAGAGGACCCGTCTAGGAACGGATTTCGTGAGACTGGTCTTGGAGGTGGAGCATCAAAGGGAGAGCGCTGCTCGTCTGATAAAGAAGGTGACACCGCCCGATTGCGAAAGGGATTGTTGGAAGAGAGGTTGAGGGTCAGTCCTGGGGATGGACGTGAGTCTATAGCCAGAAACAGGATACACTGGTTAGCCGACGGGTTCATGCATGTCCATGACGGAGGATAGGGAGATAGGGAGGGCTTTTGAAACGAGACGACTGCCAACTTGACACGCCTATCACCATGATAAGTGGGGAGGGGGGAGGTGTTGTCGAAGCGTGCCCAAGGATATATTGCTTGATTTGATGATTGACTGACCTGCTTGACCTGGTTGGGCGAGAGACATTGTGGCGATGAGCTGGGTGTCCAGGATTAAATCTTGTCGTCGTAATGGCTGGGTTCCAACTGTGACGAGGAAGTGGATGCGGCTCGCTGGGCTCTGTTGAGATAGGCCCACGCTCAGATCGAATTTCTCCGGGTGAGGCACTGAAGATGCTCGAGCGGAGGGAGGTCGCGTCGCGAGAGGGTGTTTGCTTTGTCAACTCTCCAGGTGCACTTGGGGAGTTCGAATTCCTTAGCGACTGACCAGCGGAACTAGCTACTGGCGCTGGCGCGCATGCACACCCCTTTCTAGTTCCAAACCGAGCGAGCGTTGAATTCGAGCGTGAGCCTGAGCCTCGACCTCTCCAGGCTTCAGATGCTGCCAGTTGCTGCCAGTTGCTGCGTGGTGCGAGGGGAGCTGGCGGCTGCGACGATGTGGTGTCGTGGGTTGGGTGACGACGGGGGTGGGTGTTCAAATATGACCTCTGTGCGGGGACACACTCCGGGTCTCCTGGGTCTGGGCAGCGAGCGGTTGTCGCAGCAGTCGGGTGGTACGGTAAATCCAGATGCGAAATATGATGCCGGGAGAGATATTTCCTAGGAGAGATGGGATCGGATGCTGGTTCAAAAGTGCTGTTCCTGTAGTTGTTTCTCTATTCAAGATCAAGATGGTCCTGGCAGAGGTGAAGGAGGAGAGAGAGGCCTGCGCTCACGAGGGACCCTTATTATTTCTCCCAGGGAAGCGGCGCCCAAGAATACGGGGGGGAAGGTCCCAGCGAGGCACATATTGCATTATTCTGCATAACCCGAACAAGATTACAGCTGAAGATGCTGCTGCCGCCCGGCGATTGGCAGCTGCGTCAGCGCCCCTGAGCCATGGGAAGCCACGATTTCTCGTGAAGAGGTAAATCGTCAATGGAGGGGTCAGCTGCAGCCTGAATGGCTAAACCCCCCATCCGTCACCTGGCTGCTGGAGGGAGATCGCTGGCACCTTTTCTTCTTCTGTGCGAGCAGGCCGCTGCTTCAGTGCAAGTCGCACGCCTTTGCTTCTTAGACGGGCAAGACAGCAGCAGCTGGAGGTGGAAGCCCACCATGTCACCGAGGTAGGGGAGAGACTGGAAGACTGGAAGACTGGAGAGTGCTGGAGCGGCCTTCTCCTAGCACGCTTCTCCCTGAAGTTCCTAAACTCATTGCAGCTCGTATTGCGGTGCATCAAACAGCTGTGGGGACGATGGTCACTTCGGAGAGTTGGGATCGTCAGCGGGCCGCTGAGGTGCCTCGGCCGACACTCGCACAAACTTACAAAGAGAGAGAGAGAGAGAGCGGTGAAGTACATAATCTCGCTGCAGCAGCAGCGCGCCAAGAGCCAAGGCAAGGTGTGAAGGGAAGGTCAAATTGTGACGGCCGTCGATTCTACCGTAAACAGAATATGAGCTGAAGTGCCCATCTCTTCCTTGGTTGAAGCACGATGTCATAAGCACCAGAAACATGTCTGGATCTGCGCCGTTATCTCCCCGGAGAAGACTCCTGGCAGTACCTGCGTATCTCGCGCGCGGTGATAAGATTTCATGCAAGCCATCTAGGACATTCTGAATTCACACCAATTTTAGCAATTTTAAGCTTCGTTGTAGCCCGCCAATGATGTTGTTGTGACCCCTCAGCCTTGTGTGCTGCCCAAACATTCTCAATTCCCACCCTCAGCCTCAATCATTTCAGATACTTTACACTACCCTATCTCGCGGCACGCAGGAGGAATCGCTATGGCGACTTCTTCGCCCCAAGACATCGCAATGACAGAGGGTCAAACACCGCCGCCAATACCATCCGAGGAACCCAAGTATGGCGGCTTCACAAGGTTTGAAATTGAGCTCGAGGTAATTGCCCTTGTCTTGCGAGCTCCTGACACACGCCATCTTATTGACTCCTCACAGTTCGTCCAATCCCTGGCCTCTCCGCAATACCTCAATCACCTAGCCTCTCTAAAATACTTCGAGAATCCCGCTTTCGTTGCGTACCTGTCATACCTCCAATACTGGTCGCATCCTCCCTACACGAAATTCCTGACCTACCCCGGGCCTACACTTAAGAATCTAGAACTGCTGCAGCAGGAAAGATTTAGAACGGAAATCTTGAGCCCGGATAAGGTTATGGAAATGATAGAGGAGGGCATAAAGGCCGGCATGGAAGGACCTCGTAGTTGATTCATGACAAGGGAGATACAGGGGGGAATAAAACTTGAGATACCCAGGAACAGGCGTTTACAGCTGGTGGGACTGGAAAGGGCACACTGAAAGCTTTTTATTAGGATTCTAAATTCCTACATTTGGTGTTTATGGGGATGGGTTCTGCAAATAGCAGCATTGACTCTTGTCGAAATCACGAATCCTCCATCATTTCTCCCAACTCCTCGCTGAACTGCAGTCAAATAAAGCAAAAACTTCCTTTCCCCACCCTTCACAGCTTGAGGGTATGCCATTCCACCTTCAAGCTCTCAATTTTCCCTCCACCGATTCCCACAAGTCATGCACTACGTCAATCAGAAATCACACACCTTCTGAATCTAGAACTGAGTCTCACCTTGTAGAATCCAGTCATAGGCTCATCAGCACTTCTAATCTGCACCTGAAAGAATGCAGCTGTCTCTCCGTCGCATCCTTCCTTCGGACATTGCATCTGTGCCTTGTCTGCATTATCCCAAGCTCCGGGTCCACCGAACACATCTTCTTTCTCTTTTCTTGCGAAGGTCTTGCGTTCGTAGTACCGTTTCTTGAGGATGTATTGGTAGGGACAAGTTTGACATTCGAGTCGATTTACGGCTTCATGAGAGTCACCCTCTCCAGAAGATGCAGGAGTAGTCGTGGAAACGGTGAGGACATTGCTGCAGGAGGGGCAGACTGGTTTGAATCGTTAGTCTGGTGCTTGGTCCACGGTTGCAGATGGGAGAGCAATAGCATACAGAGTAACATATTGAATGTCTACGTCAACTTGACCAGTATTGCAGACTCAGAAGGAATACGCAGAGCTCGAACAGATTTCTTGATTCTGACTCGGTGCCCGCCCAAAAATATATCCCCACGTCGGCGAAAATAAACTCCGACCCATCGCGCTAAACCATTTGCGAAACTGAAGCATTACAACAGTCGAAGCGCTCACGTCGACTTGTGATTCCAAACATACATTTCCTTCTCCAATCCTCGGCCCACTTGCTCCCCAGTACTTCGCCAACCACACCGACTATTACACTCCTTTGAAACGCCCAACATCTGCTCCACAAGCACTCCCTCCAGGCGACGCAACACTACTGCCACGCAACCTCGAGGAGGCACGAGCAATCGCAAGCGCGTAGAGACAACATTTCGTGAAGCTATTCAGACTGTGCAAGCAAGATGGCAGATCTACGGTCTCATCCTGAGCAGGATATGGAGCACGAGGTATGTTTCCTGCTAGTTCCTCCTCTCCTTCAACCCCTCCATTGACT
>Ga0302140_10008264_pt1 | contig 12955 bp, 5 predicted proteins | sample I_Bog_E1_1_FD_202095 | JGI IMG/M metagenome (GOLD analysis project Ga0302140, IMG submission 202095) | Peat permafrost microbial communities from Stordalen Mire near Abisko, Sweden - I_Bog_E1_1 | ecosystem: Environmental > Terrestrial > Soil > Wetlands > Peat | place: Sweden: Abisko, Stordalen...
CGCCAAACAACACTGGACTCATCTGGAACGGTCCCAAGAGCCCAACGGGCGGTACCAAGCCACCGATTTCCGGTTGGTCAAGCCAGTTGTTCTTCTACGATCCGCGCGTGGGCGCTGCATACGACGTCTTCGGAACAGGCAAGACGGTTGTGCGCGGCGGCTTCGGAACCTATCGTTATCAGGTCTCCAACGGTGACGCAGGCAATTCCTTCCAGCTTCCGATGGGATCGTTCAACTACTCCACCGGCTCCTCCAGCAATGGGTTCTATACCTACTCCATTGCGGGGAATCAACTGAACAATGGTCCGGGCGCCACTCCCACGACCCTCACGAATATTCCAACCGGCTTGAACGTTACCGGTTCTGGAAGCACCATCTCTCCTGACAAACAGGGCGACAACCTGGTGCCCTACGCGGATACCTGGAGCTTCGGCGTGGCACAGGCGCTGCCTGCCCACACCGTCTTCCAGGCATCGTATGTGGGCAGCGGAAGCCACAACCAAATGTTGAACGGCGGCAACGGGCATATCGAAGATGCAAACGCGATTGCCTACGGCGCATTCTTCACGCCTGATCCGAAAACCGGCGCGCTTAACAACATATCCCCCGCCTGCCCCACAGGGAATAACTGCCCCACTGCCGCGAATGCAAATGACTGGAGACCGCTCAACAACTACCAGGACATCTATCTCCAGACGCATGGCGGCTGGGCCAACTATCACTCCTTGCAGGTAGCTGCGCAAAAGCAGTCCGGCAATCTGTACATGTTCGCCAACTTCACCTTCGGCAAGGTTCTCGGCACCCGCGACGGAAATACCAACAACGGCAATGGTAACGGTTCCGTCGTCAACCCATTCAATCTCGGCGACAACTACGGCCAACTGGCATATGACCACACCAAGACCTTCAACCTCTCGTTCAGCTACAAACTGCCAAAGCCCATTCACAACAACTTCCTGTTAGGCGAGGCAATCAACGGCTGGCAGATTTCCAATTACACCACTTACGAGGACGGTTCGCCGCTCCAGCCCTCGACGGGTAACTTGAACTTTGGCGTCAACCAATTAAAGACGTCAGCCGGCGCCCCAGTCCAGACCTTCACCATGCCCGACGGGCTGACGACTAATAGCGCCGGAGAGAACACCTGGTTTGGCACCTCGCAGGGTGGGCTATTCATGCCCGTCCTGACCTGCGATCCCAGGCATTTCATCAAGACCTTGGTGGGGCAGCATTTCAATCCCAATTGCTTTGCTGCTCCGTTGCCTCCAACCGCCACAACGTTCGGCCAGCAGGGACCGTTTATCTGGCCGTACATCCGCAACCCTGGATACTTCGGCAGCGATCTGGCCATCTTCAAGGCATTCCGGGTAACCGATTCGCAGCGCGTCGAGCTTCGCATCTCGGCAACCAACTGGCTTAACCACCCCAATGCTGAATTCGGCCAGAACGGCAACGGCGATGAAACATTGACGTTCGCCGGAACCACCCAAGGGTCGTACGTGGCCCCACAAGTCAACAGTTCGCTTACCGGCGCACCCTCTTCCAAGACGGGATACCGGTGGATGCAATTCGCGGGCAAATACTACTTCTGAGTCGCTTCGGAAGCTTACAACACAGGAGAGGGTGGCTACCGCCACCCTCTCTCGTCTCCGGTACCGACCCGGCAATCGACAGCAAACCCTGCTCGGAACAATCATTCAACGTGAATGTGACCGTGCAGTAGATTTTGGGTGGGTGCCCCCTGCCCTTTGCCGGCCGAGGGCGGAGAATTCGCTCCCGGCCGGATTTTTTATAAGACCTTAGGTGTCGCGAGACGACCAGACGCCCCATCATGCAGTTACTATTGCTGATACGAGATAGCTCGATCCAATCTCGTCAGCCAAATTCGTTGAAGAAAGTCCAGGTTCATGGTCAATTCAGTTCTGCGGCAGCTTTCAATCCTTGTCATTGGTTACTGTGTGGCATCCTCTGCATTCTCTCTTGACGCTCAATCGCGACAGGCTTCACCCCGCACGATTGTTGTGAATCTCAAAGACTCGACGGGCCCGGTGGATCGCTTCTTCGACTTGTCGGTTGGGTCCGATTATCCTGGAACGCTGATTCGCGACGACAGCCAGGCTCAGCTCAAGCGCACTGTGGATGAACTTGGCTTTCGCTACATCCGTTTTCACGCGATCTTTCACGACGTGTTGGGAACGGTGCGGATCGAAGATGGTAAGACCGTTTACGATTGGTCAAAGATCGACCAGCTTTATGACGACTTGTTGGCCCGCCACATCCGGCCGTTTGTCGAGCTCGGTTTCACGCCGAAGGCGCTTGCCACGTCCGAAAACAGCATCTTCTATTGGAAAGGCAATACATCGCACCCGAAACCGGATGGCTGGCGCGACCTTGTCGATGCGTTTATCCGGCACATCGAACAGCGCTACGGAAAGGACGAAGTGCGCACATGGTTCTTCGAAGTGTGGAACGAGCCCAACCTCTCCGGCTTCTGGGAAGGCGGCGATCGGAAAGCATACTTCGAGCTCTACGATCTAACTGCGAAGACCATCAAGTCCATTGACTCTGCGTTGCGGGTCGGAGGACCGAGCACCGCTGGAGCGGCGTGGGTTCCCGAGTTTCTCGCGCATGTGAAGCAGATCGGCGCTCCGGTTGACTTCGTGACCACGCACACGTATGGCGTCCAGGGCGGCTTTCTCGATGAAAATGGAAAATCCGATACAAAGCTCGATCCGTCGCCGGACGCGATCGTTGGCGATGTACGCCGCGTGCGCGAGCAGATTTCGGCGTCACCGTTTCCGGGGCTTCCGCTCTACTTTACCGAGTGGAGCACAAGTTATACGCCGCGCGACTCGGTGCACGATTCCTACATCAGCGCGGCCTACATTCTCACCAAGCTCAAAGCAAGTCAGGGACTGCTCCAGGGCATGAGCTACTGGACCTATACCGATCTTTTCGAAGAACCCGGCCCTCCGACCACTCCGTTTCAAGGAGGTTTCGGGCTGCTGAACCCGGAGGGCATTCGCAAGCCGGCGCACTTCGCCTACAAATACCTTCACGCGCTTCAGGGCGAGAGTCTCAGGACGACCGATCCGCAGGCAATGTTGGCCACCCAGAATGGAGACGTTACCGCTGTCCTCTGGGATCTCGAGCAGCCTGATCAGAAGGTGAGCAATCGATCTTTTTATACAAAGCCGATTCCCAATCGTGCGGCCGCGCCCGTTGAGTTGCAGGTGACGCATCTTGTGCCCAATGCCGCTTACCGCGTGGAAGTACATCGCACCGGGTATCACGCCAACGATGCGTATTCCGCATACATCGAGATGGGCTCTCCCAGGGAGCTGACCGCGGCGCAGATTGCGCATCTGAATGAGCTTACGCGCGACCTGCCGGAGATAGACAAGTTGGTGCGAAGCGGTTCTGATGGAACGGTTAAGTTTTCGATCCCGATGAACAGCAACGACGTTGTGCTCGCCAAGGTCATGCGCAGCGGGGCAAACAAGTAAGCTTGGAGCCTCGAATCTAAGTACGAATGCTGGTTGTACACCATTCTCCGACAGGGTCAAAGGGGCCTTTTGTATGAATCGATTTGCAGGGCTATTCTTCGTTCTTCTTCTTTTTTCGATTGCGCTCTCAATCGTGGCGTGCGGCGGTGGAAGCCAGGGAGGCGGGGGGACGACAAGCCAGAGTCCCACTACGCCGACGGTTACCGTCACACCGGCATCCAGCAGCATAAGTACCGCGCAATCGCTTTCGGTCACCATTGCGGTTTCCGGATCGAATGGAGCGCCAACAGGCTCGGTGGTTCTCTCCAGCGGCAGCTATACTTCGGCCGCCACAACGCTCAACTCCGGCTCGGCGACCATTACAGTTGCGGCAGGATCCATCGGCGCAGGCTCCAACACGCTGACCGCGAAGTACACGCCGGACAGCGCCAGTTCCGCGACCTACGACAGCGCGTCCGGAACCGCCTCCGTGACTGTGACGGCTCCTGCAACCACGCCCACGGTAACCGTCACGCCGGCCTCGAGCAGCATCACTACCGCTCAATCGCTTTCCGTCGCCATTGCAGTCACCGGATCGAGTGGTACGCCGACCGGGTCGGCGGTTCTCACCAGCGGCAGTTATACCTCCTCCGCTGCTACGCTCAGTTCCGGCTCGGCGACCATTGCGATTCCGGCAGGATCGCTGGCTACCGGTTCCGACACGTTGACCGCCAAGTACACGCCGGACAGCTCCAGCTCCGCGACCTACAACAGCGCGTCCGGAACTGCCTCTGTTACCGTCACCGCGAATAGCGGCACCGCCGTCACGGTTAATGTCGACGTTCTTGCGAATCGCCACGCGATCAGTCCCTTTGTGTACGGCGGCAATATCAGCAGCGCTTCGACTGTTGCCGACTCGGGTACGACGCTGGGCCGCTGGGGCGGGAACGCCTCGTCAACTTACAACTGGCAGCTGCACACGTACAACGCTGACGCGGACTACTACTTCGAGGACTTCGATACCGGAGGAAATGGAGCGGAAAGCGATTCCGTGCAGTTCATTACGGATGTTCAGAATGCCGGAAGCCACCCGTTGACCACAATGGCGATGCTGGGATGGGTGGCGCAGAGTGCTGAGAACGGTTCGAACGGCCACTGGAGCTTTTCTGTTGCGACTTATGGAGCGCAGTGCGCAGTCGATCCATACAACTCGGATGCCGGAGACGGTCTTAAACCGGACTGCCAGACCCCTGTGACCACAAGCCCGGTCACCACGGCCTACTACCCGTTGCTTGACAGCTCCAGTGACGCCTGCCCGTCTGGGGATTGCGTTTATCGCGAGCCGTGGGCGCAGGCGCTTGCAACAGCCTTTGGCAGCGGTTCGTGCGCGGTGCCCTATACGCCGATTACGTCCTGCCATTTTTACGATATGGACAACGAAGTCGACATCTGGGGAGGGACCCATCGGGATGTGCACCCCGCTCCTTCGGGCTACGATGAACTCGCCAATCTGTTTGAGAGTGAGGCGGGGAGCCTGAAGAAATGGGACACTGCGGCCGTCCGGTTCGGTCCGGTGACGTGCTGCTGGTGGTACTACTGGAACGGCGCCAACAGCGCCGACAAGGGCGATCACGGCGGAGTGGACTATCTGCCGTGGTGGCTGAACCAGATCAACTGGATGGACACGATCAACGGCGCGCGGACGCTGGATGTTTTCGATATCCATGCCTATGCCGATGCCAATACTTCGGGGCTTACCACCGCTCAGTTGCAGGCGCTTTCCGCGTCAGTCTATCGCGATTATTGGGATCCGACTTATGTCAGCACATCGGGGACCATCGATCAGATTTATGCCACCAGCATTCAGCCCAACCGAACCATCCCCTTCCGCATTCCTCGCATGAAGGCCTTGGTGAATACGATCTATCCAGGAACACCGCTTTCGTTCACAGAGTGGAGCGCAGCTTTCTATCAGGAGTCAGACTTCTCAACGGCGCTGGGAGATGCGGAGGCCTATGGCATCTTTGGTCGCGAGGGTATGTCATTTGCGACACGCTGGGGCGCGCCCACCCAGGGCAACCCAAACTACCAGGCGCTGAAGATATACACCAACTACGACGGCGCGCATCACGGATTCGGGACGGTTTCGGTTTCCGACCTGAACAGTGGCAATCCGAGTCTGTTTTCCAGCTACGCCGCGCTGAACTCGACAGGCACAATGATGACGATCATGGTCCTGAACGAGGATCCCACTAATGCGGCGCAGGTTACCTTCGACATGAACGCTTTCAGCGCAAGCACCTATGTTGCGTACACGCTGTCCTCCACGGCCTCAAGCTCCATCGCGGCTTCCAGTTCGGCGCCCTGGAACGCGACGCAGAGCTTTGCGCCCTATAGCATTACCCTGTTGGTGGTGAACGGAAGCGAAGGCTCAACGCCCGCATCGCAGTGGTACCTCAACCCCGACGACCTTATGGTTCCCGCCTCCGGCACTGCAACCCTGCATCCGGCGATTAGCAGCGGCAGCGCAAACGTGACGCTCTCCTCGGCTGTCTTCAATGCCTATGAGGGCACCCCTGCCTGCAGCGGTTCGCTGGCGCTCAGCAACTCCACCATCACCACTGCACAGCCCGGAACCATAACCGTGACTGCAGGGAGCACACCCGGATTCTGCCACTTCACCGTCACGGGCAGCGACGGCACGGCAACCCAGACCCAGGGCGGATGGATTGTTGTGGGCAATCCACCCGCCACGCTTGCCCAGTCTGGCAACAACCAATCGGGCAGCGCTGGAACAGCACTGTCGCAACCCCTCACCGTCACGCTGACTCCCGGCCAGTCCGGAGGCTCGGCCAGCGGTGCAGGCATTCTATTCACCACTTCGGCCGGTACACTCTCCAACGGCACAACGAGCGGGACCAGCGTGATTGCCCAAACCAACTCAGCGGGGACGGCCTCGGTCACTCTAACGCTGCCTTCGTCCCAGGGAGGTGTCACTGTCACCGCGCAGGATCAGTTTGCACTCGGCGGAGCTTCGGTGACGTTTACCGAAACCGTCAACTAATCAATCGGGAGTTCCCCCGGCTCTGCCGGGGAGGCAGTCAAACTTTGAGAATTCCGGGAGCATTTCCCGGGCTGTTGCTTTGGCTTTGTAGAAGCTCATTGTCGAACGAGCTATTGGCTGTTGCAGTTGCTTTTGCTTTTCAACGGTTGCGATAAGGCCCCTTTGAGGGGCCAGCAACCGAAAGCCTCCGGCTCTGCCGGAGGATTCTTACTTCCAGGCCGGCCTGCTCGACCCTTCATTGCGGGCAACGCGCCATGGAGGAGCCGACCAGCCCCAGGTAGTCTTGAAGAGACATCAAAACGTTCAGTCAATTCTTTTCGCAAGATGGTTTCATGAGAAAGAGGACTCGGTTGTTGCGTCATCGAAAATGCTCGGGTTCCTCAATAGGGCAGCTTACGGTTTCGCTGGCTGTCGGATTGGCTCTAAGCACATTTTGTGCCGCTCAGGATAATCATAAGCATCCGAACTGGCCCGGTCCTGGGCAGCTCTTTGTGGGGACCTGTTATCAGCCCATTGACCGCTCGCCCGAGGAAATCGATCGCGATATCGCCATCATGAAACACGCAGGATTCAACGTCGTGCGCATGGGTGACCTGTCGTGGGACTCGTTTGAACCCTCGCAAGGCAAGTTTGAATTCGAGTGGTTCGATAAAATCATGGACAAGATGCAGGCAAACGGGATCAGGGTAATCCTGGACATTCCGGGCCTACCGGCACCGATCTGGCTGCATCGTTTGTACCCGGGCGTCGATATTACCAGCCAAAACGGCACGCGCCTTGCACCCGCGGAGCGCTATATGGACAACATCGGCGATCCGGATTATGTGCGCGAGGTCGAAATTCTTGCCGACACAATGACAAAACGCTATGCGCATCATCCTGCTGTAATCGCTGTCGGCTACGACAACGAAATCGGAAACGGATTCATGTCCTATTCAGAAGCTGACCGGAAGCGCTTCATCGCATGGCTCAAGAAGAAGTACGGAACCATCGAGGAACTCAACAAGGCATGGGCGACGCAGCGATGGTCACGGCGGTTGAACAGCTTCGACGATGTCGACCTGCCGCTCGCGTCCGGCCCTGGACCGTCCGAGCGCTATCTGGATCTGCATCGCTACTGGTCCGATGTCACGGTGGCCAGGCTTGAGGAACTGGAAGCGATCCGCCGCCGCAACATGCCAGGAGTTCCGACCATCTCTAATCTCTGGGACACTGCGTCCCGACGAGGCTTCGACTATCTCAGCACCTACAAGTCCTACGTATCCTACGGCGCCGAAGGCTTCTATCCTGGCGACCCGATCAGCGGTGCATTCGGCGCGCTGATGACCAAGGGAGATCTTCCGACTCCCATCTGGTTCAATGAATTCACTGCGGGCGGCGGAGGCTTTTATGGAACGCCCGGCCGAAGCCGCATGTACGCAAATCTCGCCCTCATGATGGGCGCGCAGGGCATTCTCGCATGGACCTTCAACAGCCATCTCGGCGGAGAAGAGCAGGCGCTGTTTGGGCTTGTCGATCACGATGGCACGCCTTCGTGGAAGGTGGACGAATTTGCCAGCATTGCTTCGGAGTTCGCCACCCTTTCAAAGTTTGGATTCCCGCGCTACACGCATCCAGAAGTTGCCATCGCCTATTCCTTCGATTCCTTCATCGATTCAGATCCCAATGGCCCATCCAACACGACGCTGCAATACTTCAAGCCGCCTTACACTGACCAGGTGCAGGCAGCCTTTGAGCCCTTGTTTCGCGCCAATATCGACACCGCCATCATTAACATCGGGCATGACGCTCTTTCATCATACAAACTGGTCGTCGTGCCGGGCGACTATGTGATGGATGCGGCCAGTGCAAAGGCACTGCGCGCATACGTGAGCGGAGGCGGAGTCGTTCTAATGACCGCGCTATCTGCAAAGGTTGATGAGCATGGACAGTGGTTCAACACGCCGCTGCCGGGACGCCTGAGTGATGTCTTCGGCTTGAAGACGAACGCGTTCTACGATGCCCCGTCCACGCTGACATTCGCGTTGGACGGTGCCTCGTTTCAGACCAGTGTTCATCGCTATGAAATTCTTGAGCCTTCAACTGCCGCCGTTGTTTCTTCATTCTCAAACACCGCCGACCATTCTCCTGCAGTCACAATCAATCGGTTTGGCAAAGGCCGTGCCATCTACCTCGCGACGGAATCGAATCCCTCTGCGATCGGGCCGGTTCTTGCTTATCTGTATAAGAATGCGGGGATTCAAACAGGCCCGCAGACTCCCGAAGGCGTGTATGCAAGAGTTGTTGACGGCCGAACGTTCTATGTGAACACAACGACACAAGAGCAGAGGATACCCATCGCAGGTACAGAAAAAGGAGTCATAAGTAATCGTGTCTATGGAGGAACCTTAGTACTCGATCCCTTTCAGTCGGACCTGGTTGAGGAGTCTGCCAAACCGTGATTCAACTCGCGCAGAGAATCCGCGGACTCTCACTGAAGTATGTGCTCGGCTTCCGGATCTGTTGCTCACAGTAAATGCGATCCCCCGACGATAGCTGCGCTGAGTGGTAGGAAAACGCTTTGAGGGAAAAGGAAGCCTTTAGAACGCGATCCATTAACACGAGATGTTGAAATGGAGAATGGATGTAATCCGCGATCTAGATCTCCTGGTCACGACCATGATCATTTTCAGTCAATCAAGCTCAATTTCCGTTGCGGAGTTGCACTATGATGCCTCCGGATTCGTGATCTGAAAATGGGTCGAAGTAGCAGTTGTGGGTCAGGCGGGATTGGGTATACCGGGGACAGCCACGAGCGCTCCCAAGTCCAAATCATTCACTTTGCCCGTGTTTACCTATAGTGAAGTCGTTGTCCCGGTCCTACCGGCTGAAGTAGTGAAAAGTATCAAGACTCGGGCGAACATCCCGGGATGCTCCCCCAAAGCCCCTACAAAAACCCGAACTGGATTCGGGGTCCGGAAATTAGATGGTACAGCGGGGACAGGTTGGCGGCCGTCGCACCCCCGGCGCAGAGGCCATTCCCGAGCCGAATGGAGTTCCCGGCGGCGTAAGAGAGATCGACAGAGTAACCCAGACTCTCATGCATACCAACATCCATACCAGGGTAGAAAAATATCTTGGCCAGGTCATAGACCGTCATGCAGGATAGCACCGACGATGATTCATCGTTCGGGTCCGACTCAACCAGCTTTCCACGCACCGCAAGGTGCAGGATGAAGCGTCGAAGACGGCCACCGCATCCGGCGCGCCTCTGATCCGATCAAAAGAAGCAATCAGCCACTCTGCATTCATCGCAGCAGCGCCTCTGCCAGGATTGCCTTCAACTTGTCGCGCAGTGTGGCGGCCTGCGCTTCAGCCTCGGAACAACGCGGCAGAAACGTCGTGCTCATCCGCCACCGTGTTGGGGTTCTTGAAGTCCAGGTTGTAGCCGCGCGCCTTCACCTCATCCGCGGCCACTTTCCATGCAACATCGGTTGCCTCCCTACCCTTGCGCTGGGCGGTGCCGATCCTATACTGGTCCGGTCGATCCTTGAGAGTTTGCGCAAGTGATCGAACTGCGCACTGAAACCAGGATCTGGATCGCCGCCGGCGTGACCGACATGCGGCGTGGATTCGACGGTCTGAGCGCGAAGGTGCAGACCGTTCTGGAGCAGCAGCCGTTCTCCGGACATGTCTCCGTATTTCGAGGGCGCAGAGGCGACATCGTCAAGCTTTTGTGGTGGGACGGAGATGGCCTGTGCCTGTTTGCCAAGCGTCTTGAGCGAGGGCGATTTATCTGGCCCAGGGCGGAGAGCGGAACTGTTTCTCTGAGTCGAGCGCAGCTGTCGATGCTTCTGGAAGGCATCGACTGGAGAAGACCTGAGAGGACATTTCAACCTCAGATAGCTGTCTGATTGATTATTGTGATTCCCCTGTATTCATGCGGGTTTTATTGATGATTTCTGTCTTGTTTTATGGCATACTTCGGACATGGTTCGTGCTTCCTTGCCTGACCTTGACGGACTCGATCCTGAAGCGTTGAAGGCGCTGGTGATCGCCAAGCATTCGGAGTCGATGGAGCAACATAAGCAGCTTACTTCGAACACGCAAGAGATCGAACATCTGAAGCTGGTAATCGAAAAATACCGGCGTATGATCTTCGGCCGGAAGAGCGAGAAGCTCACGGGAGAACTGGAACAGCTTGAGTTCCGGCTTGAGGAACTGGAGACTGCTCAGGCTGCCGAAGAAGCTGCGCAAGTGGCAACCGAATCGACGCAAGCTTCTTCGACTCAGCCTGATTCGAAGCGTCGCTCTCGCCCTGCACGCAAGCCACTGCCGGAGGATCTTCCGCGTGAAGTGGTCACCCATCTTCCCGCGCACAACTGCTGCCCCGATTGCGGCGGTGCCCTGCGGCAGTTCGGTGAAGATGTTTCCGAACAACTGGAGCGCATTCCGGCAAGCTTCAAGGTGATTCGTCACGTGCGGCCGCAGTTCGCTTGCGCAGGTTGCCAGAGCGTTGTTGAGGCGCCTGCTCCTGCACGGCCCATCGACCGCGGACTGCTTGGTCCGGGCCTGCTTGCCCAGGTGCTGGTTTCCAAGTACGCCGACCAGCTCCCGCTTTATCGCCAGTCACAGATCTATGCCCGCGAAGGTGTCGATCTCGATCGTTCAACACTGGCCGGTTGGGTGGGCGCGGCCAGCGAGTTATTAACTCCCCTGGTCGATCAGATCAGGAAGCATGTTCTGGCAGCAGCGAAGATCCACGCAGACGACACGCCGGTTCCGGTGCTTGCTCCCGGCAGCGGCAAGACGAAGACAGGCAGGCTGTGGACCTATGTGCGCGATGATCGGCCTGCAGGCATCAAGACCGCACCGCAGTGTGGTTCGCATACTCGGAAGATCGCAAGGGAGAACATCCCAGGCAGCATCTTGCCAAATTCAAGGGTGCGTTGCAGGCCGATGCCTACTCGGGATTTCATCATCTCTACGGCGATGGCGACATCTATGAAGTCGCCTGCTGGGCGCACACCCGGCGTAAATTCCATGACATCCACGTGGCCCATGCGTCGCCCACTACGACAGAAGCGCTCGCCCGCATCGGAGCCCTGTACGGCATCGAGGAGCAGATCCGCGGAAAGCCCGCAGAACTTCGTTGCTCGATCCGTCAGACCCGCGCCAGGCCGCTGCTCGATGAGTTGCGTAACTGGATGGAGAAGACGCTTCGCTCGCTCTCGACCAAGAGCGAGACCGCCGGCGCGATCCGGTATGCGCTTTCACACTGGCGTGCGCTGACACGATACGTGGATAACGGGCTTTTGGAAATCGATAACAACGCCGCCGAGAGGGCGCTGCGTGCCGTGGCCATCGGACGGAAGAATTACCTCTTCATGGGAGCTGACTCAGGTGGCCAACGTGCCGCGTCGCTCTATAGCCTCATCGGAACAGCCAAGCTGAACGGACTCGATCCTGCCTTCTATCTGGGCACGGTCCTGGCAACGATCGCCGAGCATCCGATCAATCGCATCGAGGAACTCCTGCTCTGGAATGTCGCCGCCTCGCTCCAGACCGACTCTTCAAGAGCCGCTTAGACCCACTCAACAAGTGTCCACTTACAAAGTAGCTGTTGAAAAACTCGCCAATTCGCTGTTCCATTATATGGGATTATGTCTTGCAGTGTGCTCTTACTTAGTGCATTCTATGTCCGTGGTTCACTATTCCTGTGGGAGCCTTCCTCGCCATGATGGGACAGCAATGCCGCTCAGAGTCTCTTTTCTACTACTTCCGAATCGAAGATCACGTGCCGGAGAATAACCTGCTGCGCCTGATCGATCGTCATGTCAGCTTTGACTTCGTGCGAGAAAAGCTCAAACCGTTTTACAGCGATACCGGCAGACCATCAATTGATCCAGAACGGCTGCTGCGGATTCTGCTGATTGGGTATGGGCGAGCGGAGTGCGGTCGGACCAAAATCCGGGGAAACGGTTCGCCAATCCGTTCCGGCGCTGAGACGGCCTACACCTCCACCGACAGCTGGCCGAAAGCCAGCGGCTCGCCCTCCCATTCACTCCCTCCATGCACAAAACTCCAAAAATCAATCCAAGCCGCGTTTGGCGGGCATCGCTCAGCGTAAAACTGGCCGGGGTGCGGGGCAGAGCCCCGCCGTTCATTCCCGGCGCGCAGCGCCGGGCTCCTTTACGCCCCTCGTTCAATCCCCCCCGATTGAACCTTATGCTCTCGACGATTCCCAAATCACGGCCCTAATCCAGTTCTTTGAGACCCTTGACCGCTGGGATAGGGAAACTCATGGAATCTAGCCCAACTTCCGCAGTTTGGATTGTAGTGTAACTTTCTTGGTTCGTTTGGAGCAGGTGCGGGTCGCTGAGATAGCTCGGCGGCCCTTTTCTTTTCAACAGCCATGAGCGCAGAT
>Ga0302140_10008265_pt1 | contig 12952 bp, 5 predicted proteins | sample I_Bog_E1_1_FD_202095 | JGI IMG/M metagenome (GOLD analysis project Ga0302140, IMG submission 202095) | Peat permafrost microbial communities from Stordalen Mire near Abisko, Sweden - I_Bog_E1_1 | ecosystem: Environmental > Terrestrial > Soil > Wetlands > Peat | place: Sweden: Abisko, Stordalen...
CCGCGAATGGCCGGGAGAATTGCGCTACAAAGCAAGTTCCGCCGTGGGACCTTCCGCGCACAGTATTGTCGTTGACGATTTCAATCTCCCCTCCGGACCGGCCAAGGTCGACAAGAAGGTGCGAGTCTTGTGCCTCGGGAAAGGTGAAGCGGAAGATCCCAGTCCAGGTAGTCGCGGTCATTTCGACCTTGGTTCTGAAGTCATCAAGGTAGACGCTGTAGTATCCAGGCGAGGACTTTTCACGAGCCTTGTCATAGACAGAGCTGCTGCGTTCCGGGGGGACCGTCCAGTTGCCAACCACAGGCATAACTGTCGGGCCGTCTTCGGATCCGCTTGAAAAGCCCACTATCGTCCGATTCGGATAAAAGTAGGGCGCTCTGACTCCGGCGTCATAGTTCAAGTCCAGATTCGCATTGATGGGCGCCAGGTCTGTTGAGCTGTGAGGTAGCACCGCTCCCGGCGAAGTAAAGCCTGAGTAGAGTTGTTCGCCCGGAGGCGGAGCATTGCCTATTAACTTCCGATCGTCGAGCGGCGCGGTGCCGACCAGGCCATTTACGTAGTCGATAGGCCGCTTGCCGGGAGTCGGCACGCGCTGGGCCGGCAAGCTCGGAACAAGCAAACATCCAAGCAGCACTGCGACGGCCAGGCATTTGCCCGATGGACAGGAAGTGATCATGAAAGCAGTTTCTCCATATCAGGTTAAAGGCGCATTCATGATGCTTATTTCTGCGCCGGCACAAGGGTCACGCCGAGCACAAGAACATTCTCATTGGTGGGCAGGTTTATGCTGCTCGCGACCTTGTTGCTGTCGAGAGCGAAGGAATAAGCGTGGGTATAGAATGCGTTGGCATCCTTCGAGCCATCCGCACTGAGGCGATAGGACATTTCCGAGGCCACGGACTCGCGGCTCAAATTTCCGGGCACGGCCCAGTCGGAGAGACTCTGGGTAAACGAAGAAGATGTTCCGTCAGCATAGTTGACAGTGAATGTCTGTAGTCCCTGGTTGCCGTCGACAGCGACGGCGAGGATCTTGATACCGGCAAATGTTCCAGCTGGGAGCGTCACCGCCTTGCTTGTCACCGCATCGGGCGCATTGGCAGGCCCAAGGCGAAAGACCACGCCGTCGCCTACCTGTTCTTTACCAAGCTGTTGTTCTGAAAAGGCGGATCCATCGCGGTCGAGACCTGCTGAGGGCGGAAACTTCGAGCCGTCGCTATAAATGCCCGTGACGTTGAAGGCGGAAGATAGATCGACAGCCACGGTACCGGCCAAAACCGGAGTAACCGTGACGCCAGTTGCGAGCGTGTGAGATAAAGTTCCTGATACACCGGTGACAGTGAGCGAAGTGGTTGCCGGGGGCGTCGAACTGCTTGTGGTCAGCGTCATGGTGCTGGATTCGGTGGTGCTGGCCGGACTAAATGCGGCGGTTACGCCTGGCGGAAGGCCCGACGCGGAGAAATGTACCTCGCCGTTGAAACTGCCCCTTGGCAAGACGACGATTCTGGTTGCGACTGTCCTTCCCTGGGGAACCGAAACGCCTGCTATCGACGCAGACAGCGCAAAGTTGCTGGCGCTGCCATTGGGCGAGGGAAGCACATCATACAGCGGACGTACCGGCCTTACTCCAGGATTCTCATCGGCAAGCGAGATTGCCAGGATTCGAATTTTGCTGTTGTTCGGCAACCTGAGAGTCCTCGCCGTGGGCGGCAGGTCAATCGCATATCCAAATAGATACGAATAGGAATAGGCTACATTTTGTCCAAACGCGTTGTGATGATGGTCGCAATACCATGCCAGATCCGAACGCTTGATGTAGCCAGGGTTCAGGCCTGTCATCTCACCATAGTTGTCATGTGAGGTATCCAGCGAACTCCACCGCCGGTTGTCCCACTGCCCGACGAATCCTCCCCAATCCTGAATTTTCAACTCGACCCTTTTGCCGCCGACTTCGAACGTACTTTTTTGATCCCCGCCGGCCGAGGCCGCCAACACATAAACGCGATTGTAGTGGCCCGCTGGAAGATCGATCGACTGCCCCTTCGCCACAACTGCATTCAATACTCCAGTTCTGGCCGGAGCCAACTGGAATCCGACATCGTCGAACTGGATTTGCGTAGGGAGCATCCCTGCCGGCAGCGCATTCCCCTTGCCGTCAAAACCACCTGTCGAACTATCTCCGTCATTACTGGCAGTCGCGAGGTCATAAGACAGTGCAACCGGGATCGAGCGCACACCCGCAGCCTGGGAGGCAGGTGCGGTTAGCCGGAGTGCGAACGTGCGCGGCTGATAGGCGCCGAACGAAGTTACAAGCGCTCCTGTGGTCACTGTCGCCGCCCCAACGGGCTGCTCTTGCCCGTTCACTTCGCGTGCACTGGCCACCGAGGCAGCAAAAGTGACGTGGACATTGGATTGGGGTTTGCCAGCCAGTTCAACGAGCCGCACGATGATTTCGTCCCCATGTTCCGCCTTCTTAACGGCAAGAACCCTTATTCGAGGGTTGTCTACATTCAGCAGCGAGAAGGTCCGTCCCTGAGCGCCTCCGTGTTTCGATGTTTGAAAGGCAATGAGCGGCGCATTCAATCGTTGCGCCTGCCAGTCGGTTTGCGCTTCACGCCAGCCGGCCGCGTGCCCAGCGATGCCGTAGACGAATTCGTGATGTCCAATGTCCTGAGTACCCTCATCCGCATACCCTCCAGCGGTGCCAGGGGTTCTGATCAGCGTCAGGCGAATGGTGTGGTCGTTCGGCTTGTCCGATCCATTCTTGCAATCCGTTAGGATCGTCGCTCCGAACTGCCCGTTCATGTCGGTCAAGTCGACCCATTGATGCGTCGCCACTTCGAATTTCTTCGGTTTCGCCGTGGGACGCTCGATTGTGCCAATGTCCAGGTTATAGGTAGCCATCTCGTTCGAGGCCGTCATCGGAAATGTTGCCTTGAGATTCGATTCCCGCGTGTTCCAGTCAATCACGTTTCCAAACTCGATACGCTTTCCTGCATCGCCCGCCGATAGACTGATGGTTTGAACAAACTGTGATCCCGCCGTCTCTCGCGAGACTTCGATCGCCACACGAGCCGGTCCGTCCTCGATGACTCTGATCCGCGCTGGACCTGCGACGAACTCCTTCGGCGCAGCCTGCTCCTGCTCCCAATCCATGTTCCACGCCGGCCACTGGGCGGGATTATCGTAGGAGATAGCGAGACGCGCCGGAGCGGAAAGTAATTCTCTACCGCTCTGCTTATCGAAGATGCTTGCTACATCTCCATCCTGGTTAAGGCTGACGCGGTAATACTGGTTCTCCAGGCCGTCCTTGGATGCTTTCAGTGACGATGACGACTCAGCAGCTTCGGCGGCGGGTTGGACATCATAAACCACATCGCCGACCGACGGTACACTGGCCACGAATATCACTCTGCCACCCCAAATCTGTGCGGGAACATCCTTTCCGTCAGGACCACTCACGCGCACTGCCTTGGGCGCGCCGTCTGAGAAGTCTACGTTGGCTTCCACAACATCTTCGCGAGCGATATTGAGCGGGTTGAAGACAACCAATGGCACCCCTTTTGTTTCGGTGTCCAATGTCGCGGCGACGCCCACGATGGCGCTGTTCAACACTCCCGCGAATTGATTCATTGCGATCACATCGTCGTTCCATGCGAATTCGTACGACTTCGGCGTTGCGGTTCCAGCGGCAAGGTCGTGAAAATGCGCGCCCATTGCAAGGGTCCAGGCATCGTTCAGCCGTTCCAGCGGATAGGTCCGCGCACCCAGCCATTCGGCGGCAATCGACGCCTTCTCCGCCGCATCGGCAAGCAACTCCTCCTGCCGAATCCAACGCTTCTGGTAAGCCTGCGAAGTAAGGGACCCGGCCGAGTGATTCGTCAATTCAAGTTCGCCGGTATAGCGCGGGAGCCCAGCTGCTTCGGCAGGTGTGACATTGAGGAACATCTGGTCGGCGGTCGCGGAGATCACATGCACCGGACCATCGCCAACCTTCACCATCGCGCCTTCGGGATGCTCTCGGCCGGGTGCGAAGCCTCCCCCCTGCGGGGGAAGAGCGACGTTCCCCTGTGTGACTATGGCTTCCAGCCGCTTCACTGACTCTTCGTTGGGAGCTCCACCTATATCTCCCGTTCCATAATAGTGATAGTCGGTGAACACCCCGCTGACCTTGCCGTTCCGCAAGACGCGTGCAGCCCAGTCGCTTTGATATCGTTGATGGGCACGATCCAGTTGCCCGCTAACAAGGGCAGCCTGCTCGGTGCGTAGAGTACGGAATTCCTCAACGTCCTTTTCATCAAGTGGCTGCGAGTTTTCGCGGGCCTGCTGCAATCTACCCTGCAGCGCACCGATCTTCTTATCCATGTCCGCAATCGCCGGATCGATCGGTTCCGAAGGCAGCGGTTTGCTCAAATCGGTATCGACGTGGCCGCCATAGCTACCGGGATTGAGTCCCGCAATGACGCTCTCGCCATCGGGCCCAACCCAGATGCCCACATTGAACGGCGTTCCTTCCGGCGTTTTCTCGAGCGACTGCACGCCTCCGGCATCAGCCGATGAACCCCACACCAGTTTTTGCGTTGAGAAGCCCTTCACGCCGGAGTGAGCCAGGATTGTGGGCAACGAGGCTGGGAATCCGAAGCAGTCCGGCAACATGTATTCTGCGCTGGCTTTGCCGAACTCGCGGCGAAACCACTCATTTCCATAGAGGACTTGACGGATGATCCCTTCCGCACTCGGCGCATTCACATCGCCCTCTTCAACTGAAGAACCCGCGGGAAACCATTGCCCTTTGTCTACATACACCTTCACTTTCGCAAAATCGGCGGGGAAATACTCCTTCATGAAGCGGTAACGGTTCGACCCGCTGAAATTGAAGATATAGTGCGGAAACTTTTCAAACAGTTTGAAGTTGTCCTCCATGGTCTTCCGAATGTACTCTTTGATTACCTGCGGATACTCCCAACGCCATTCTGTGTCCAGGTGCGCATATCCGACCACATAGAGCGTCGGTTGCTTGCTCAGGTCCGGAGCTTCGGTGGTTTGTGCGGTTGACGTAAAAGGCAAAGCAATCGCAAGCATTGAAGCCGTAATCAGAATCGTGCAGAATTTGTGCATTGCAACTCCTCAAAATCCGTAATGGCTTGAAAAATTCTTCAGTCGAAATGCATGTCCCAATGAGGAATCTCTCATTGCTTTTCAAGCTCCGCTGCCGCGACCAGTACATCCAACGCCGAGGTCTGACGAATCGCGTCGGCTGAGTCAAACGGCCCTTGCCACACGGCTCCCAACTCATCACTGCGCCCGCGATTGTTCTCCCAGATACTGTTGGCGTTTGCATCGACAAACTTCTTGTACTCGGCATTGGGAGCGGCTTTATTTAGAATCGCTAGATTGCGGATGAAAATGCCTTTGAACTGCGGTGCATCGTTTCCGCTTATCGTCGACTCAACCAGAACTCCATTCCGTGTCAGCTTGGCAATTGTCGCATTCCCAATTGCCATCGCCTGACCCAATAGCGCCGGGTCATGTTCAGCTTTGGAGAGTTCAACCAGCCCTCCCACAATGACTCCCTGGTTATATGTCCATGCTGTCCTGCCGTTGTTTGTACATGCGCCTGAGTCGGTCACGGTCAACCCGTCATTGATCAGATTTTGCGAGTTGATCATTCCGGAAGCCTTGAACCATCTCCATTCTTTTCGCGCCCACATCAGGTAGGCGGCCGATTCGCTTCCGCTGGTTCTGTTTGCCAGCGAGGCGGCGACAGCGAGAAAGAGTTCGTTCGCAATAGCGTTCTTGTAGTTGTTTGGCTTCTGCCACCACACGCCTCCACCGCACACGGTCGTGTCCCATTCACCGGCAATGTCCGCAAATATCGTTTCGGCCATCGTCAAATATGCGTGCTTACCCGTCAGGTCGTAGGCGTCAATCCAGGCCAGCGCCCACCAGCCTTCGTCATCATCGTATGCGTTGATGAAGTTGGTGGTCCCGTTTGCCTTGTTTGCGTGCTTGAATGTGTTGGAAATTGCAGATAAATATTTGGTGCTGCCGGTGGCTCTGGAGTAGTTTGCTAGTACGGTAATTGCGTTGGCCGCATTCCACCATCCGGATGGCGATGCGTAAAGCCCCGAACCTTGTAAGTACCATTGTTGTAGAGTGCGAACCCCGGCCGTTGCTTGTTGAGAATAATTCGGTGGGCCGGAGGGTTCACTGTTGCCACTGGCTGCCACACATACGACGCAGAGTCCAACCAAGATCACGCTTTGCCTAGCCAATGTCTTCAGCATCATGTCTTTCCAGTGTGCCCAAATACCAGTTGCATCGGCACCAAGCTTACGCGATAAGTCCCCGGCTCCTACGATTGTAGACATGGACGCAGGAACCGGGGACACTGGGCAGGTCAGAATGTAATTTTGCCTGAGACCTGGAGTATTCTGGGGAAGTTCTGCTGGTATGGTCCAACAGTACCGAAGCCGCTCCAGCCTGCTCCCTGCGTATAGGTTGCGTTGTTATCTCCGGGGTTCGTATCCGGACCGCCGAACAGCACGGAGTTAAATGCGTTGAAGGCATCGAGCCGAAGGGAGAAGTTCGCCCACTCCCGGATCGGTATCTGCTTCATCAGGGACAAGTCGACGTTGGTAATGGTTGGAGTGCGCACTACATCCGTTTCGCCGTCCAAAACACTCAGTGCCCACTGGCCGTTGCCCGCCCAGCAGGACTTATCGGCATTGAACCAGTGTCCGCCGCCAACCGAGGTCCCGTTATCTGGACGGTAACTATGACTGCAAGTGTACTGGTAGCCTGTATTAATTCCGACCGGCTGTCCACTCTGCGCGGCAATGACGGAACTCAGCCTCCAGTTATTGATGAACCCGCCCACAATTCGGTTCGGGCTGTTCAACACCATGCCCCCCTTGCCGAAGGGTAAATCATAGACGGTGGTTATCCCTGCCACATTGGTGCGGTCGGTACCAGCAATCCAATGGATCTGCTGCGGATCCTGATACGGCCAGCCATTCTGGTAGCCGGCGCCGTTGATTGACTTCGACCAGGTGTATGCTACCTGGAAGCTGAGGCCCTGAGTAGCGCCTCCCTGGATGCGTTTGGTGAGCTTGACTTCGAGACCGTTGTACCAGTTGTGTCCCAGCGGGGCATTGGGTTGGCCAGTAACGGAGTTGCCGCCCGCATTGCAATACTGGGAAAGCGGCAACAACAGGTCGATCGCCTGCACCGTTTTGCCCTGGCCGCAGCCGTTTCCCACCATGGAGGCAACCTGGTAGTAGGGATTTGGAACCTGCTGGTTCCAGATAGCAGGATCAGCTATCGCCGCTTTTTCCTGTGCCAAGGTCGCGACGCCGTTGAGCCACAGACCGATACGCAGCTTGCTGGTGTAATTCGCAGCATACCGCGCATCCAGCACCACCGCGCCTGGGAATTCATGCTGTATTCCGAACGAGAAGATCTTCTCCCGCGGAATCTTGCGATCCGGGAAATCTTCCTGGCCAATACCTTCGCCCACGTCGGTGAGCAGCCCCTGCGAGTTGCCTGGCGGCTTGTTCAAGACGTTTGAGACGTTCGAGAAAGGACTGCCACCCTGGAAGTAGTTGGTTGGACTGACGCTGTCCAAACTGGAGATGTAGGGCGTGTTCGCACTCGCGCCGCTGGCATTTCCGCCTTCCAGCCCATACGAGTACATGAGCCCCCATCCGCCACGTAGCACCGTCTTGGGATCCAGGGCGTATGCAAATCCAACGCGCGGACCGATATCCGTCCAGTCCAGGTCGTACGCACTGCGTGGCTGGCCGTTATAGCCGGCAAATTCAAGCCCGCCGTACACCGTGCCAGGAGTTGGAATACCAGCCGCAGCCCACGCGCTCTGGTTGGCCCCGTTGGCGATATTCGCCGCGTAATTTGGATCGCTCGTAATCGGGCTCACGCATGTCAGACACAGGCCACGATCCAACAGGTTATTCCGTTCGCGCAATCCGCGCTCCACGTCCCAGCGCAAACCGAGGTTCAGCGTCAAACGATGAGTCACCCGCCAGTCGTCCTGTCCATAAATGGCATACACCGGCTGTCCTATAGCCTGTGTTACGTTCCAGGTAACACCGCCGCCTGTTGGATACCCGAGCAGAAGTGAAGCTACGCCCAAACCATTATTTTGATTGGAGTTGCAAGGGTTAACAGGGTTCGGCGTCGCCTGGTAGCAGTTGCCGTTTTGCGGGTCATACTGCGTAAATTGAGACGAGAACGAGAAGTTGCCGCTGGCGTTTCCCAGGTCTCCGAAATTGTTGTACTGGAACTCGTAGATCATGCCGCCAACGTGAATGTTGTGCGAACCCCAGGTCTTCGTGAAGTCCGTGTCGAAGCCGAGGCTGTTGCTGACGTCGGAGCCCGGTGTGTTGCCAATATAGCCGGGTAGTCCGTTCACATTGATTTCAGGAAGATCCTTCAGCTTGGTCGTATCCGGCAACGGCATGGACAGCCCGATGCTGGCCGGATCGACAGCCGCGGACAAGTCGCCATCCGGGGTGTTTGTAAGGTAGCGCGTGAACGAGCCCTTGAAGTCTCCCAACAGGGTGGGCGAGAAGACGTGGGTAACGTCCTGCGTGGCAACCCAGTTCTCCCTCGTCCAGTTGATATTGCCTTTCGCCGCAACGCCGGTGAATCCATTCTGGTTGCGGTTCTCGGTGCCTTTCTGCCACTCGTAGTAGCTGTACATCTTGGTCGATTGGTTCAGGTTGTAGTCCACACGGATCATCGGCTGGTTATAGTCGTATACGTCGGGCGTGCTGGCCGTATAGTTGTTTCCGCCCGCCAGGTTCAACGCGGTGGGAATATTTGGCAAAGGAACGTATTGCAGCAGCGCCGCGCCAACGGGATTGATTTGCGTGCCAGGAATATCGTTGCCCGGATACTGCATCTGCGCCAGACTGTTGCCACCGCAACTGGTTGCCGGGCCGCCGGTCGTGCAGTACGCCGTCCCAGGCTCATAGATGGGTATTCCGTTTGGGTACTCCGCCGGATCCAATGTCTGAATCAGGCTGAAATCAACGCCCGCATTTCCGTTGTACCCCGGCCGCTCATACGCCGGAGCAACATGTTCCAGAACCTGTGCGGATAGCGATTCGCGATATCCTTCAAATCCAAAGAAAAAGAACAGCCGGTCCCGCTTGACCGGACCGCCCGCCGTGATGTGGAACTGATTCTGAACCCAGCCGCCCCTCGGTGTGCCAGTAAGGTTGTTCTCGTAGTTATTGGCGTTCATGAGCGCGCCTTCGTACGCCTCATCCGCAGTGCCGTGAAAATGATTGGAGCCACTCTTCGTCACCATGTTGACGGTGCCCCCGCTGGTACGGCCGTAACGGGCATCGTAGCTTGTCGTCATGACATTCGTTTCCTGAATGGCATCGATGTTCGGAGACACGATCCAGGCGCCGGCGCCGTTCTGCGAAGCCGTCTGCTGAGTGATGTTGGTGCCGTTCAAGGTGAATTGGTTGTTACCCACGACACCGCCGCCCAAGGTGTAGTTGTTCGTTACGTCCCAGCCGCGGGTTCCAGAGTAGCCGCCGGTGCCGAACGAAGTCTGCGCGAACTGGCTTCCCGGAGTGGTGCCGAGCAGCATGTACACCTGCGCGCCATTCAATGGCACGCCCTCGAGCTCGCGCGAGTCAATGACCGTGCCGCCAGAGCCGCTGGCAGTCTCAATCTCCGGAGGGGCGGCAGTTACCTCCACCGTTTCGGCAACCGATCCTAAAGCGAGCATGAAATTCTGAGCGTACGACTGGGATGCCGTCAAGAGGACGTTATCCTGAATCGCAGTCTTGAATCCAGCCTGCTCGGCCGTGACTTTATAGGTTCCGGGAAGAACATAGGGAATGTAGTAGACCCCTTGAGCAGTTGTCTTGTTCGTGTAAGACGTTCCGGAAGCAATGTTGACAGCCGTCACTGTGACATTCTTGATCACCGCACCCGACGGATCAGTCACCTGCCCGGTGATAACAGCTCGAAATTCCTGTGCCTGGATCGCGAAGTCCTGTAAGGCAATCAGAAGTGCTCCGAGTATCAAGCTGCTCCACAATGATGAGAATCGAAAACCACCCGCTGCCTGCCTCATTCGCTACCTCCAAAAGATTTCCACCGTAAGCACCTTCACGTCGAACGGGAGAGTAGATTTTGCTCTTCATTGGTCAGTACCTTAGCGCCAACCACATACGCACGTATGAGCACGATTGACCAAGAATGCCATTTTCTTTTCGTCCGATGAAACAGGTGGAGGAGACACTCACGAATTGAGGGGAACTTTACAGCGTAATCTCGCCAAGGCAATCAGGCCGGCTCTGGCAGCAACGATGGACACGACCACACTCTTGGTCTCGATCTTCTTTTGCTATGCTTTCCGAATCGCGCTTGGGGAACCGGCATTTACGATTTCGACAATGTCGGATGGAAGGATATCTTCACCTCGAGCGGCGCCATACTCGATAACTCGGATCTTCTATACCATCTACCCTGCAAATTGCAGAATAGCTTGGTGCACAAAAACCGCAACCTCACATTTAGCGAAGTCTCAAGCCAGGCAGATGAGGGGTTCGGCTCTCGTGCGGCGCACCGCGGTGCAGCGTTCGGAGACATTGACAACGACGGCCGAATCGACATCGTCGTTAACTGTCTGAATGACAAACCGGAACTGCTGATGAACCGCGCCGGCGGCGGTCGAAATTGGACTCTGCACCTGGTGGCGACCCGAAGCAATCGCGACGGTCTGGGCGCGCGTGTGCCTTTCACAAGTGCAACCGGCATACAACACAACCACGCCACCACAAGCGTAGGCTACGGATCTTCGAGCGATAAGCGGGTGCATTTCGGCCTGGGCGGGGACAGCAAGGTCGACAAAATCGACATTCTATGGCCGAGTGGAGTTCGCCATAGCCGAGGGACCACGGCAGTGAACCAGATTCTAAGGGTACTTGAGCCGAGCAGGGGTTAGGAAGCAAGAGTCACCGCTGGCTGCGCGAAACAAGTGCAACGCTGAAATCACTTCGCTCAACGCTGCTCGCACTCTGCCGAATCGCCTCGCTGGAAGGCGGAGAAAAAGGCTTCGCGACCCGTGGCTTGAAAACATGAGATGACCGAAGAAGCGCGTTTGACTTCTCGATCAGTTTCTACCACCATCAGACATATCGTTTCGAGCGCCCCATGATCAAAACTGCGCCCATCTCGCATCCACCCTCATGTTTGCGCAACAGATGATTCGTTGTCTCTGTAGGCATGCAGGTGACCCGGCGTTGCTTTCTGGTGAACTGCCCGGTCAAATTCGTTGGTTGGGCGTTCTGCCGGCAGCCCATGCAGCGGCTCCGCAACCGCGCCCGGGCATGGCCAGCGCGATCAACATCACTTCATATGCTCAAGGGCTTCGTAGCTGGGACAGACCGTTGCCAGGCATCCTGCCGGTTGTCATCCAAGTACTTCTTCGGGGCCAAATTGGAAGCAAATGTCCGACCATCTGTCCATGATCTATTTCGTAGGATGTAAATAGGATCATTGCGTTACCGGTTCGCTCAAGAGGATTGAGATAGCTTGTGGCGGGAAAAGGCCTCTGACAATTCAGTCGTCACAAGTCCCGCTTGAGACGTAGGAGTTTTTAAGTTGTCTTTGTGGAAAAAATGGCAATTTGTTTATGCAAATATGCAAGAAATTGCACATAGTATCAACTTGCCTCCCATAACTTATTGAGTTTAAACGATATCTGTTTGGCATTCGAAGTGTATATAGAGAGTTAACCCATTGGGGCCAAAATCAGCAACCAGGGCTGAGATTTCCAAAGCGCTTAGGGTTGGGCGGCTATTCGTGGCCGTCAATTTAGGAGGAAGTATGAAGAAGTTCTTGTTAGCATTTCTAGCGTTGGCGATGGGCCTCGCAGTTGTCCCAAATGCGATCGCGGGTACTTGGCAATACACCATCTCCGGTTCAAACTTCACCTCGGACCTGATCCTCACCACCTCAGGTTCTGGCTCGACTCAGACCATCACAGCAGTGCAGGGAACCTTCGACATCGCCGGCAATCCCTCCGTTTGGTTCGGCACCACCTCCGCTGAAAACGCCAACGGCGGCAGCGCCAACAACCTCACCTTGTCTTCGGATGGCCAGTTCCTGTTTGACAATCAGCTCTACACGACTGCCTCCGGAAATGGGATTCTGGATTGGGGCGGATTGCTTGTCGATATCAACGGCTACGAGCTCAACATCTTTTCCGGCGCCTCCGGCAGCGGAGCTCCCCTGAATAGTTACTTCTACTTCGCAGACAATGGCGCCTACCATTACAACGACGCCATTCCAGATTCGAAGGACCCGGGCCTCCCCGCTTTGCAGTCTAATGATGGAACTGTAACGCTGACGCAGGTTTCGGGAGATGCGGTGGTAACCCCTGAGCCTGGATCGCTGCTCCTGCTCGGCACCGGCCTCCTTGGGCTCGCTTTGATCCTGTTCCGGAAGGAAACCAAGCGGCCCGCGAACCTGGTTCTGGGCGCATAAGCGACTTATGGCCCGAGGCTGTCGCCGACAGAAGACGGTCGCTTTGTGAGCAAATCAGAGGACCATGCAAAGCAAGCGGATGAACCGCTGCGACAGGCGCATGGAGCAGGAGCAACTTGAATCAGTGGCTCCACTTCATGCGTCTTTCATTGCTCGATGGTTGCCGCCTCGTGCGATCTACCGGGTTGCCTGAATTCTCTCCCAAAAGCCAAAACCAGCTGGATACTGCTCCAATCCGTCCCTGCGCGGCAGGCCTGGAGAGATTGTGCGTAATGTCCTCGCGTAACCAAAATGGCTAATTTCAGTCCACTTTGTATGCAGAGTTTTGCAGGCTGGAATTTGTGGCCATTGAAAAATAAGGGGTTATTTGTCAATTTTTCGGTAATCGAATTGCATTATTGACTAAGTAACAAACAGTGCG
>Ga0302140_10008270_pt1 | contig 12950 bp, 13 predicted proteins | sample I_Bog_E1_1_FD_202095 | JGI IMG/M metagenome (GOLD analysis project Ga0302140, IMG submission 202095) | Peat permafrost microbial communities from Stordalen Mire near Abisko, Sweden - I_Bog_E1_1 | ecosystem: Environmental > Terrestrial > Soil > Wetlands > Peat | place: Sweden: Abisko, Stordalen...
ACGGCTTGTTGCAGTTCTTTTAGTTCTTCGGCCAGGAGTGAAATGCGCAGTTCACATCTTTCTTTTGAAGGTATTGCAGGTTTGGCAACAACAGGGTGTTTAAAAGTATGGTGAAATTCGGCTACCTGGTTCAACGAGTTAGTATCTTTTATCATAATTATTTAAGGGAAAATGCGTTTTGCAAAATGTCATTTTGTTGCAAGTATAATTAAAATAATCAGGCGCAATTAAACCTTTGTATCTAAAAAAACTCTATTCACTAAACAATAAAAAAAGCATAAAACATAAAATCATGAAAAGGTCTTTCAAATATTTATTATCAATTGGGTTAAGCTCACTAGTATGTTTGTTTTTAGCCCTTCCGGCCAGCGCCCAACACGGCCACGGCGGTGGTGGTGGTCATAGTGGCGGCGGCGGACATGCCAGCGGTGGTGGCCGTGCTTATTCAGGTGGCGGCTCACGCGCTTACTCCGCTCCTCAACGCAGCAGTTATCAGCGTTCCAGCGCTGCTCCGCAACGTGCTAACACTAACGCTTACCGTGGCAATACCAATGCTTACAGGGGTAATACCAACGCCTACCGTGGCAATACCAATGCTTACCGTGGCAATACTAGTGCATATCGGGGTAACGTGAATGCTTATCGCGGCAATACAAATGCATACAGGGGCAGTGTTAATGGGTACAGAGGAAATGTAAGTGCCTACCATGGTAATTATGGTGGCCGGGCTTATGGCGCCGGTGGCTATGGCTGGCATCCAGGTGCTTATGGATATGTACGGGGCTTTGGTTACGGCTACTACTATGGACCAAGCTATTGGGGTGGTCGCGGCTGGTGGGGATACCACGGCGGCTGGTGGTGGAACGGCGGCTTGTACGCTAGTTTGTACTGGCCACGTATTGGTTTCAGCGTAGGATTTTTGCCTTACGGTTACTACCCTTTCTACTGGAACGATGCCGCTTATTATTACAGCAATGGTTATTACTACCAGTATTTGAACAACCAGTATACAGTAGTTGAGCCTCCACTGGGTGCAGAGGTTGCCCAATTACCGCACGGCGCTCAGCCTATAACCATCAACGGTCAGCAATACTATGAGTTGAACGGCGTATACTATCAACCCGTAACCAAAGATGATGGCACTACAGCTTATGTAATTGCAGGTAAAGATGGTCAGCTAAACACTGATAACGGGGGCGGTGCTCAAACTAACGCACCTGCCCAGGCCCCAGCCGACAATTACAACAATGCGCCGGCACAGGAACCTGCACCAGCCCCGGTTGTAAATAACGCTCCGCAACCACAAGTTGGAGATATTTACGACCAGCTTCCACAGGATACCAGGAAGATTAAGATGAATGGTGAAACTTTTTACGTATCGCCCGATGATTACTATTACCAGGAGACTATCGACGTTAAAGGAAACAAGGTCTACAAAATTGTAGGTACACCTTCGGATGAACCACAAAGCAACCAGTAATTAATATCTCATCATATATTTTTGAAAGGTGGCCTTTTTTCCGGGCCACCTTTTTTTATTTCGCCCTCAAATATTTCAGCTTCGCCCCTCCTGTTTTATAAATTGACAGTTTAACATTTACCTTTATCAGATGGATAAAACTGAAAACCGAATAAGCTGGTACAGCGCAACCCTGATAAGTCTGCTCATGAGCAGCCCGAGGTTGCTCGCACTCCGCGAAAACGGCTGGATGGCTCAATTCTGGCATTTCAACCTGTTCGAATTCCTGTTCCAGGTTTTGGCAAATATGGCTTTCTGTTATGTGTTGTTCTACCTGAATCTGAAAAAAAGCAAGGGAATACCCATAAAAGGCAGTTTTCCGAAGCAGTCGTTCAACTTACTTATAACCGCATTGCTAATGTTTACCTGCTGTTTAATAGCAGGTGTGCTGCAGCGCAGGCTGTTTTCAAATTTTCAGTTTAAGGGTGTGTTTTGGTCGGGATATTTTTCACGATTTTTTCTAAGTACTGTCTTTACGGTAATCGTGCTCCGGATTATACAGTTGGTGCGCGAAGGAAAGAAAAAAGACGAAGAACACAATCACCTGCAAACAGCCTACCTGGAGGCGGAGCTCGGTATGTTAAAAGAGCAATTAAACCCGCATTTCTTATTTAATACGCTTAGTAGTCTTTCGGCTATTGTTAAAGAGGATCCTGACAAGGCGCAGCAATTTATCAGCCACCTGTCTAAAATATTTCGGTATTCGCTCGATAAATCATCCAATCAAATGGTAACCATCGAAGAAGAACTTACAATGATCAAATCATATGTACAACTCTTAAAAATGCGCTTTGAGGATGCATTTCAGCTGGAAATTACAGTGGCTGAATCGTATCTGCCACTGAAAATTCCGCACCTCAGCTTGCAGCCGCTGCTGGAGAACGCTGCCAGGCACAATTCAGCATCGTTAAAAAAGCCCCTGATGGTGAAAATATATTCAAACGGGCATAACCTGGTCGTCACCAACAACCTGCAGCAGATCAGCGAGCCGGAAGGCAGCACCGGCATTGGCCTGGCCAATTTGAACAGCCGGTTTCGCATCCTAATGCACAACGATATCGCCATTGAAAAAACAACCGCCGAATTCATTGTCAAACTACCGGTAAAATGAGTACGCCATTGAATGTAGTAATAGTGGAAGATGAACCGGCGACTGCACGCAGCCTGTCGTCAATTTTGCTTAAGCTGGACGACTCCCTAACGGTTAAGGCCATGCTCACCGGGGTTGAAGAGTCTGCAGAATGGTTTGGTAGTCCCGATAATCCCTACGATCTTATTTTTATGGATATCAGGCTGTCGGATGGCTTATCGTTCGAGATATTCAAAAGGGTAAAGATTGCGAAGCCCGTAATATTTGTAACTGCGTATAATGATTATGCAATACAGGCCTTCAAGAACAATGGTATTGATTATGTTTTAAAGCCGTTTGATGAAAGTGACGTAGAACAAGCGCTGAATAAGTTCAATAGCCTGGTTTCGCGGGCTGAAAAAGAGCAGGAAATTCAAAAACTGGAGCAGTTGATCGTACAGTTAAGCGAAGGCAAACAGCAGTATAAACGATCATTCCTGGTTCATTTTCGCGACAAACTTATCCCTTTGGAAACTGTCAATATCGCCTGGTTTTATACGGCCAATGAAATTGTTTATGCGCAAACCAATGACAATCGTCAATACGTGGTCGATTTTACGATGGAGCAGTTGGAACAGCAGGTGGATAACAATCAGTTTTACAGGGCCAACAGGCAATTTATTGTCAACCGAAAATGTATAACCGAAGTAGCCTTTTACTTTAACGGGCGTTTGATCGTAAAAATAAAACCCGACCCGCCGGAAAATATCATCGTTAGCAAAGCCCGGGTTCCTGAATTTAAAAATTGGATGAACCGCTAAAACAGTTCACCCGCAGCAATTGCAGTCTTACCCATTTTATGGCAACGATGTTAAGTTTTTTAAGTCAATTTTATGATGATCGTAATAATATGGTTATCAACAAAAAATAAAAAGATGAGACAACACCCAGGTCCGTTCAGAATCGGGATTTTGATATTTTTATTGCTGCTTATTACAGCTGAGATACTTTGGAGCTGGAAAAATGATAAAAAGGCATACGACATAAAAGAAACCTTCTCCAACCTGGCTGTGTTCGCCGGATTTCAATTTTCAAAGTTTCTTTTTGCCGGCTACCAGTTAGCCGTTCTGGGCTTTTTCGCGCATATCGCACCTTACACCCTTCCGGCAAACGGCTGGGTTTTCGTGTCGACATTTATATTGACGGACCTTGTGTATTACTGGTTTCACCGCATATCGCATCATTGGAAACCATTATGGGCTTTTCACCAGGTACATCATTCAGCCATGCACATGAATTTAACCGCAGCTTACCGCTTAAATTGGCTTTCCGCATTGATCAGCCCGATATTTTTTATCCCGCTGGTTTTGCTGGGCATGCCAGTGGAGTTTATCGCAGGTTCATACGTGATCAACCTGGCCTACCAGTTCTTTTTACACACCGAGGTGGTGTACAAATTAGGGGTAATAGAAGGCTTCATGGATACACCGTCGGCACATCGGGTACATCACGGCAGTAACCCGATTTATATCGACAAGAACTTCGGCGGCGTGCTCATCATCTGGGACAAGTTATTTAAAACATACCAGCCCGAAACAGAAAAACCGGTGTACGGACTGACTACAGGTTTTATGAGTTATAACCCTGTAACATTGGTGTTTAAAGGATTTTTTGATCTTTTCAAGGGAAAAATAAAGACAGGCAGTTAGTTCACCCCCTTTTTTAGACGTTTCGCCTTTTGCCGATTAAACTATTATGCCCAAATCTCGTTTAACATTGTAACAAACTTAATATAATCAACTTTAAAAGTAATACTCATCATGAACAGTAAAATCAACATCACTAAAATTGTTTATGCCGCTGCTATAGTAGCAGCTTCTGCATTAACGCTAACGTCGTGCCACAAGGACAGCTCAACCGGCACAACAACTATTACCGAAGCCGATGCCGCCCAGGTAACAACTGACGCCGTAACCCCTTCCACAGGCGGCATGGTAAGCCAGGTAAGCAGTTCAGCCAGCTTCTTCAGCAACGCAACTGTAACAGGCGGTACAGTTAGTTCGGTGAACAATCACCTTACAACCGACAGCTACGCCCTGCCATGCGGTACCGAAAAGGATTCCACAGTTTCCTATGCAAGCGTGTCAACCACTGTGCCGTCATATACTTATTCGCTGAGCTGGAAATACACATTGGCTTGTACCGTACCCAGCAGCCTTACACTTAATTTTAACGGCGCGGGCACATACAATGGATTTATCCAGTCATCGTCATTTACCAGCACCGGTGGGTTTGTTTTAACCGGCTTAGGTTCAACTGCAACCCAGTTTACCTTTAATTCGAACTATGCACGTACCGGCACAACTACGTCAAAGGTCGGCAACAAAAACACTTTCGATCATACCTTGACCATAACATCGTCAAACATTGTTTATGATAAGGCCACACAGGAGATCGTATCAGGTACCGCAACTGTTTCTATTAAGGTAACTTCTACCTCAGGCAATAGCTGGAACTATGGCGGAACGCTTACTTTCCTGGGCAACAAAACTGCCAAACTTGTGCTAAACAGCGGCACTGTTTATAATATTTCCTGGTCGTAATAACCGGATTATTAACAGATGGACAAACGCCGGCGCATTTATATCGTTCTTTTGGCAATGATGCTGATATGTGTGCACAGTAGTTGTAGTTATGGTCAGCAAAATAATTTAAAGAACTTTAAAAACTCAACGCCACAGCAGCGGGCTGATTATCAAACCAGCCTGATGAAAAAAAAGTTGAAGCTGGACGCAGGTCAAATAACCAAAGTGCAGGCGATCAACTTGAAATATGCAGAGAAGTTTCAGCCGCTCATTAAAAGCACCGATGACCGGGCCTCGAAAATAAAGCAATTTTTAACTTTGCAAAAACAAAAGGACAACGAGCTGCAGGCAGTATTTACTAAAGACCAGTACGAACAATATAAAGCTTTTGAACAGGAAATCCGGAGCAAAATGAGAGATAGGTTTAAAAAATAAATTGCCAATACCTCTTTTCAAATTAGTTTTATCCTTGTGTTAATCCGCCCCGGCCATACCGGGGCGGATTTTTTGTTAAAAAATCGATTTTTGCTGTGTTTAATCATATACCATATTTAAAGTACCTGGTTAAAACATTTTTGCATTTTAATCCTTAATACTTCATCTTGACTTTCAACCATGCCGATGCTTAACTTACGAGGAAGAAAGCTGTTTGGTGTTATTCTTTTGCTATTATTCAGCGCAAAGGTGCAGGCTTATTCCGTACTCACTCATGAAGCCCTGATAGACGCCAGTTGGGATAAGTTTATCAAACCGCTTTTAAAATCAAAATACCCTGACGCTACCGACGCACAGCTCAAAGAAGCACATGCATACGCATATGGCGGAAGTCTGCTGGCCGATATGGGTTATTATCCCTTTGGCAGCACTTATTTTACAAACCTGGCGCATTATGTGCGCAGCGGCCACTTTGTGCAAAACCTATTGGACGAAGCTCAAAATGTTGATGAATACGCTTTCGCCGTTGGGTCGCTATGCCACTATTTTGCCGACAAATACGGCCACTCACTCGCTACCAATTTAACGGTGCCCGAAGTGTATCCTAAAATTGAGCAGAAATTTGGCCGCGTAGTGACTTATGATGACGATCATACCTCGCACAGCAGGGTTGAGTTATCATTTGATGTGCTAGAAATTGCCCGGGGCAATTACGCATCTACTACCTACCATGATTTTATTGGCTTCCAGGTATCAAAGCCGCTGCTGGAGCGGGCATTTTTAAAAACTTACGGACAGGATATTAACGAAGTATTCGGCAACATCGACCTAACGATATCAACCTTCAGATGGGCTGTTAAAAGCCTTTTCCCAACGGTAACACACAGCGCATGGCAGCTGAAAAAGAACGATATAAAAAAGCTGAACCCAAGCATCAATGAGCACAGGTTTCATTACAAAATGAAGAATAAGGCTTATTACAAAGAATTTGGGTCCTCAAGAGAAAAGCCAACATTTAAAGAGGTAATAGTTGCATTTATAATAAAGATTGTTCCAAAGATCGGTCCGTTTAAAGCGTTAAAGTTTAAAGATGTTGGCCCGGACGGTGAGAAAAAATTTATCGCCAGCTTTGATACTTCACTTACTACCTATGAGCACGCACTAACACAACTACAAGCAGGCAAATTAACTTTACCGGATATTGACTATGATACCGGCAACCCAACCGCTCCCGGCGAATATGGCCTATGCGATAAAACATATGATGATTTGCTTGATAAGTTAACCGGCAATAAATTTGCCGGCTTAACTGCTCCCTTGCAACAAAATGTACTCGCATTTTATAATAAAGCCGATACGGCGCAATTCGCGACGAAGTATCCTTCAGACTGGAAAAAAGCCTCGGCTGAGTTGCAGCAGCTTAGAGCTGCAATGCCAGTTAAAATGGACAGTTTAAAAAATGACAAAGGGCTCTACTATAAGCTTATCCAGGAAGCGCCCGCACCAGCCGGCGGCAAAGCGCCATCAACAAAATAATTACTTATCGCACAATGCTGCAAAGGGTATACTGTCACTGTATTTGCCAGGTAGCGCCAGGGCTGCCGTTGCCTGGTGTAAGCCGGACATTGCCGGCACCCATGCTTAAATACTGACTCGATTGAACATTTTTAATATGAAACAGGTTGCCGTCAACCGGCTCCAGCGACCACATGGTACCGGGCGATTGATCTACAGGAGCCATCGTAATATAGCCTCGTTCGGTATCGATAAAGTTCCCTTTCCAGCGGTTCTTTATTTTAACATAGTTTGACCCCGGCACAGGTATAATTTGCCATTGCGCACTGAACCACCCATTTTGTATCGGCGAACAATTGATCACCCCGGTTTGGATATTCACAAATGTATTGTTATAGGCATTTTTTATCTGGTAAAAGCCATCGGGTGTAAAAACAGGGGGTGGCTGATTGGAAACAGGGGCCGGCGCTGGTCCGGGCGGGGGCCCGGCTACCACCGCGTTTATAGGTACCAATTGCTGGGTATATCCAATGTAAAAAACCATCATATTGAGTTGTTCGTTCAGCGGAATGATCATAATTTCATCCACACTGATAGTTTGACCAGGCATTATACCGTAACCCATTTTCGCTACCCCGCCGTTTTGGTACACGTTATAAGCCGGAGCTTTTATCACCGCATATTTACTGGTGAACCGCGCACCGGTAGCATTAAGGCAGTTAAACTGCACAAGATTATCGGCAACGCCATTCATCCCATTGATACCTGGTCTGAACGGCAATACCCTTGGCCTGTCAGAAATATTTTTTACGAAAAAACTGATAGAATAGCGGCTAAAGTCGCCTTTGTCGCCTACTTGTTTGGTTTCAAGCGATTTAATTTTGTAACCGCAGCTAAGCCCTTCGATTGCTACGGGTTGCTGGTCGGTTACCGGGAAGCCCTGTTGAGCGTATGCCTTGTTTAACGCAATAATGCAAAAGCAGATGAGTAAGACGTATCTCGTTTTCATATCTTAAGGTTTTTGTTCACAATAAAACTTTTTATTCCTGCTGGAAGTGATTGACGTTGAATTCGGCAGATGCTCAATTTCTGATTTCAATACAACTCAGACCAATCTCCTGACATAAATTTAAGGAAGAAACACTTAATGGAAGGGTATTAACCAGCAAAATAGCCATTTTATCCCATAAGGGTTTGACAGCAGTTTACACTGGAGAATATTTATTTCATCTAATGAAAATAGTACCCAGGTGTTCCCGGAAGAAAGTGATTATCTGCCCTTTAGGCGATTAAGGAAAGTATATACATAGCAACCTGCGCAAAAGCCTAAAAAGCTTTCAAGCGATGCAAAGGCAATTAGCACACCTGCAATAGCCTTTGTCGCAATATCAGGGCCAGTGAAAAATACAACCAGTATAGCTGATAAAAAAACAACCCCGACAAACGCAGCAAACCTTTTCGGCGCACGGTCAACCGGTTTAGGTTTTAAGCTCAGTTGTTTTACGACCACGCCGCTCAATAAACCAAGCGGGCTATATTCATTTTGATTAAAGGCCCGCAGCAGAAAGTCAGCGAGCAACAGTCCAACTACAATCGGGCTGCCGTTTACAAAATAAAACAACACAGATACCACCACAAGAAAAGCGACGACCCTTGCCCTGTTTTCATCGATTCTTACAAAATCGACCGGGCAATCTATCGATGCGGACTTTTTAATAAGGCTTGTCTGTGAATTAATCATAGTTTAATTATATAATGTCTATGGCATTAATAGTATTTACAAATGTAATACTTTTGTTTAATTTTCTAAATATCCTGTTTTGTTAATTCGTTTATTTGCTTTAAAGCAAAATCGCTCATAATCGGGAATAGTTGCATAAAATGGTGATCAGTATTTTAGGTTGTGGCTGGTATGGACAGGCGCTTGCGGCCGCGCTTTTAAAAAAAGGTTATATTGTTAAAGGCTCGGCGACTTTACCTGATAAACTCGGGCTTTTAATTGCATTGGGCATACAGCCATACGTCGTTAAGTTCGATGCAGACAGCACTACAGTTGGTCCCACTTTTTTTGAATGCGATATACTGATAATCAGCATTCCGCCAAGACTTAAAGCGGGCGAAGTCGAATATTATCTATACAAAATTCAGCGCGTCATAAAAACTTGTGTTCAATACCAGGTTGGAAAAGTTATCTACATCAGTTCAACCGGAGTTTATGGCGAACATAACTGCGGGGTAAACGAACTTAACGAACCTAAACCTGATACAGCAACCGGTTCAATTTTATCTGAGGCAGAAAATCTTTTTCAAAAGGAGCCTGCCTTTAAAACAACGATCATTCGTTTTGGCGGCTTGATTGGGCCAGGGCGTCATCCGGGGCGTTTTTTTACAGGCAAAACCAATATACCTAACGGTTTGGCGCCGGTTAACCTGGTACACCAGTCAGATTGCGTAGCCATCACTTTGGCAATTGTTGAACAGGATGCGTTTGGTTACCTGTTTAACGCGGTTTCGCCTGATCATCCGTTAAAATCCGGCTACTACACCGAGATGGCGCTAAAGGCAGCCCTGCCCCTACCCGAATTTGTCAACGAAGCAAAAAGCTGGAAAATAGTGAACAGCATCAATCTATCTAAAGTATTAGGATATAAGTTCATCCATCAGCACTTAAATCAATACGCATTTGACGCGGCTCAATTGATGTAATCCATTAATAGCCGGGAATTGCCTTTTTATCGGGCTATTTTATCCTGACGTAAGTTTCTATCGACTGCGAGTTGTTTTTCGCATCGCTGATCACCTGGGTATATTCATTGTCGCCGCTGAATGCAATTTTGATATTGAATTTATGCTTCAAGGCAGAAACATCACTTGCAATGGTATTTTCTTCCACAAGGTCACTACCGTTAAGGCTAAAAGAACCGTAGCCAAAATTGTTTTTGAATTGAATTGCCGGTTTATCAACCTGGTACCTGCCCGCAAAAAGAAAATTTCCGCCCTGGAATATTTTGTATTGCGTTACCTCTTTTTTTAAGGTGTCCTTCCCGTTTACCAAAATACTCTTTGTCATTTTCCACAAGCCATCAAGCTTGGTGGTGTCACCCGATGGCGTCTTGCTGTATTTTTCCATCAGGTCGTATTTCACGCCTTTTATCGTGGCTATGGCCGGAATCTTTTGCGTGAACCCACTATCCGTTAACGTAATATCAACCTTAAACATCCTCGAAGTATCCAACCTGTAACTGCTGTAAAATTCATTTTCGACCACACGGTTACCTGAATCGGCTTTGTAATTTCCAACGCCGAAACTGACCGCCGAGTCGGGCGTTATCCCGGCGTAAATAAACTGGTGGGCCGTATAAATCTTGATTTGCGTTTTTTTATAGACAGAATCATTCCCCCCGCCGCTTATCCATTGTTTTTGAAGTGTGTAAACACCTGTCATCGACAAATTTTTGTTCTTCTTGCATCCTATGAGCAGGCAGCTTAGTAAAGCTGCAAAAAATAATATCCGTTTCATATCATTTAAGTTTATTTTAAGAAAATGGAATAATTGGTTTGACAGTACAATGGAGGGCAAGTTTTTGGCTACCTGTCTGTAAAATATGCACCACGCAGGGGCAAATAAATGCCCATGGCCTTAGTTTTCATAACTTTTACACTTTAGGTGAATTGGTATAATAAATTTACGAACAATAAATATTATTATCAATTAATAACATTGAAGATTTATTGTTTTTTATGAACCGGGAATTGACAAAATCGAGCTGATAGCGGCGCGGAGAAATAAAATGCATTTCAATAGCTACTTGCCGATGCAAAACTTACTGAATATATTTTCAAGCAGGTCGTCCGTGGTAACCGCGCCGGTAATTTCGCCCAGGTAGTGCAGTGCCTGTTTGATATCCATCGAAAGAAAATCGGACGTAACGGTATCCATCCCGCCCAATACACGGCCCAGCGCTTCTTCTGTTTTTTGCAGCGCCTCCAGGTGGCGGATATTGGTAACTAAGGTTTCTTCGCCGGTTAGTTTTTCTTTTATCGCAGTGTTATAGATGCGTTGTTTAAGCTCGTCAATGCCCGTTTTTTCTTTGGCGCTGATTTGGAGAAGGTCCGAATCCCGATAGCTATCGGGACGGAAAGTCTGGATCCCGATAGCTATCGGGACCGAAAGATGATCGCCGGCTTCATTTAAAAGGTCAATTTTATTAGCAACGACCAACATTTTTATTCCGGGCTTTTGCAAGCTTTCAATATCCTGATTCAAGTCGTCAGCCGTTATTGCGGCAGCATCGAAAATGTAAACCAATAGGGCCGATTGGCTGATCTTTTCCATTGTCCGCTCCACTCCTATTTTTTCGATGGCGTCTGTTGCTTCGCGGATGCCGGCTGTATCGATAAGCCGGAAGTTTATTCCGTTGATATTGAGCACTTCCTCGATCGTATCGCGGGTGGTGCCGGGAATATGGCTCACAATGGCGCGCTCTTCGTTTAGTAAAGCGTTTAACAGGGTTGATTTGCCGGCATTCGGTCGCCCGGCTATAACCGTGTTAACGCCTTGTTTAATGGCATTCCCGAGTTCGAACGAGCGGATGAGCCCGCCGATGACACCGTTGATCTGCAGGATCAGTATTTTTAATTGGTCGCGGTTGGCAAATTCCACGTCTTCTTCGGCAAAATCCAGTTCCAGCTCGATTAATGAAGCAAACTGAACCAGTTGTTCCCTCAACGCTTGCAATTGGCTGCTGAACCCGCCCCGTAGCTGCTGTATGGCCACCTGTTGTGATGCTTTGGAGTTGGATGCGATCAGGTCGGCAACCGCCTCAGCCTGTGAAAGGTCGAGTTGTCCGTTTAAAAATGCCCTTAGCGTAAATTCACCGGGCTTTGCGGCGCGCGCACCTTTCTTCATTAATAATTTGATCACCGATTCCAGGATATACGCAGAGCCGTGACAGGAAATCTCCACGACATTCTCGCCTGTATATGACTTTGGCGCAATGAATATCGATGCTAAAACCTCGTCCAGAACCGCGTCGCCATCAACAATATGCCCGAAATGTATGGTGTGGGTGGTTTGTTTGGTGAGATCCTTACCTTTGAAAGCGTTATTGGCTATAGTGATCGCATCCGGCCCCGAAAGGCGGATAATGCCAATGGCGCCAGTGCCTGCGGGCGTTGCTAATGCGACGATGGTGTCTGTTTGGTTCATAGTTCATGGTTCATGGTTCATGGTAGCTGCGGCGCGGGGCTGCTGTTATTGTGAACCAGGAAGCTGCAAAGTTCGTCATTTAACGTCAATAAATCCCTTTTTTGCTATGAACTATCCCGCACGTGCGGGATGAACTATGTACCAAAAAAACTAACTTCGTTTAACTTATGGCCAAACCCGCCCCATTTGAATTTGTGCTCGACTACCTGCCGAATGGCATAACCGTTAAACAGATGTTTGGCATGTATTACATTTATTGGGGTAAGCGCATATTAATGATCCTTCGGAAAAGCCAAAAGGAGCCTGAATGGAACGGCGTTTGGATAGCCACCAGCCGGGAGCATCATGAAAGCCTGAAAGCGATAGTCCCTGAGCTTGGCGCGTTTTTGCTGGATGAAAATGACCGGCATAGCAATTGGTTGCTGTTGAAAGATGACGCCGAAGATTTTGAAGGCGCCGCCATAAAAGTTTGTGAGCTGATAACACGCGGCGACCCGCGGATTGGAAAAGTGACAGAAAAGCCGCCCCTCTGAACAATATTTTGTTACTTTCGGTGCCAACTATGGTAACTTTTTTTGAAGCTTCGCTTAATTCGATTTCGGTGCATCACGTGGGCAA
>Ga0302140_10008280_pt1 | contig 12944 bp, 10 predicted proteins | sample I_Bog_E1_1_FD_202095 | JGI IMG/M metagenome (GOLD analysis project Ga0302140, IMG submission 202095) | Peat permafrost microbial communities from Stordalen Mire near Abisko, Sweden - I_Bog_E1_1 | ecosystem: Environmental > Terrestrial > Soil > Wetlands > Peat | place: Sweden: Abisko, Stordalen...
CGGATAGAAAAATTACTCAACTTTCAGTCCTCTGCTTGCTTCCCCCTTCAGCTTTCTAGTTTCAGCTTTCATCCCTCGCTCCCGTCTGCCTTCGACCCTCGTCTTTCGACTTTCCCTCCCTTCCCCAGCCTTCGACTTCCGTCTCAGGCCCTACCTCTTCGCCAATTGGCCTCGGAAGATAGGAGGCGCATGCTCCCTTGGGGCTATCTGCTGCTTGACCGCTTTTTGGATGTACGGCTCGGCTGCGATAAATCCAATCATCCAGAAAATCATGTTGTAAGAAGGGATTACTCCCGAGATCGGGGAGAGTAGCAGCGTGGTAAACAGCAAACAGAAGGTAAATTCGCAGAGACTCTTAGCCAGAGTTCCTTCGGGGCAGAGTTTGAGCACCCGGAGATTTCTTCGGAGCAACTCGATCATGAAGCCATAATAGAGCACCACGCCCAGCCAGCCAAGGATCGGCAGGATGCTGAAGAATGTCGTCTCCGATGCCCCCATTCGGATAGCAATTTTGACAGCGGCTTCATAGGCCTCCTGACCATAAGTGTAGGTTGTCATATCAATCGAGTCATCCCATCCTTTGAACCCTTTGCCTAGGATCATCGATCGGTAGTTCTCATTGGCGTAGTCCCACGCACCCTTGATCAGATCCTGATGCCATTGATCGCTTCCCTCGGTCATGACTGCATCGTCAATCACCTTATCCGCAGGGAGAAAGATGGAGACTGCCCGCTGCACCATCATGAAGCTCTGGGGCATATTCTGAAGCTGCCGAGCATCCATCGTCCGGCCGGCGATTGCCATCCCCGTTGCCGTCATGGCCAGCAGCCATCCCCAGAAAATCACAAACTTCCATTTCTTGCGAATGATGAGCCAGCACGCGAAACTCACTAAAATTCCCACAAGGGAGAGACGCCCGCCACCGAAGAAAGTCGCGGGGAGCAGAATCACAACACCACCACGATAGAGCACCTTATCCCATCCCTTTGGGCTAGAGGCCGTCAGGCAGAGGGCAAGCAGCAGCATCAATGGAGCCACACTTCTCAGATACCCGTTCGCAGTATCTGGATCAGCCCAGGAAAAATTCAGATACCCATCAGAGAGTAGAGGAATAACCATATCATAAATCGTGAGCATCACCCCCACGATACTGAAGAGGATGGTGACGAGCAGCATCAGGTTGATGATTTGCCTGAGCCCCTTAGGATGGGCATAGCGATCCAGGCACCAGATGAAGATCAGAGGGGCAACCAGGGCGTAGTAGCGCTTGGCGATATTCTTGAACTGCGTGTCGGCGTTGAAGTAGTTATCGACACCATAGAGCACCGCATGGGCCCCCACATAGAGGATAAGGAGGTAGAAGAAGAGACCCAGATTCGGGTGGGTATTCTTGGGAGTGAGTTTTCCCATCGCCACCATGGCAAGGAGGCAGGCAAATCCGAAGAGAAGCATCAGATCGGTTCCATCGAGCTTGAATCCCGGCGCTATCGTCGAGAGACCGAAGACCCCGATAGCAAAGGCAGGAAGCCACCAATACCATCGCGCCGTCAGGACAGCGAGCACACTAACGAGGAATAAGATACCCAACAGCACGCCCGTATAAGCGTCATCGGCAATCTTATTGCCCGCATACCAGGCGGCCCAGAGGCCGACCAAAATTGTTACCCACGACAAGAGCTTTCCCTGGACCAGATGCAGACCGGTATTCCTCATGCTGAGAATGTCGTGGATGATGAGTCGGGCATATCAGAGAGAAGAATAGGTGATAGTACCACAAAGCGAAGAAAAAGCACCATCGAAGGATGAGGAGGGGGAAAAAGCTGAACCAAGCCATTAGGAAATGGCGCGGTAGACTACCGAAGGTAGCCCCGTCAGGGGCGGCACTGCTTGCCGGGAGGCAAGTGCCGTCAAACTTGAAAGCTGAAGAGGGAAGTCGATGGACGAACCAAGCCATTAGGAAATGGCGCGGTAGACTACCGAAGGTAGCCCCGTTAGGGGGAGCACTGCTGCCGGGAGGCAAGTGCCATCAAAGTCTAAGGTCGATGGCAGACGGGGACGAAGGATGCAACAGAACGTCGAAGGACGATGGTCGATAGTCGAACGGCTAGAGGAGGGAAGATGGGGAGTCGAAAGCCTTTGGAAAGGACTGATTCAATTTGGCTTTGCTACCACCGCTCCCACGAATACAACCAATCGGTCTTCATTCCTGCTGGCTATCGACTTTAGCCCTTCGACTTTCGACCCTCGATCCCTTGCATTAGCCTTCAGCTTTCAGCTTTCATCCTTCAAGTTTCTCTCCTGCTTCACTCCCCCTCTCCTCCATGCAGATTCATCAAGCACCAACAAAACGGAAGGTCGGGATCGATCTCGGCCCTGTTTCCCGGCTGCAGCAGGCACCCGGAACTGCGGTGCATGTCTCGCATCAACTGACCGCGCTCTTTAAATTGGATCTCCCTTGGGAGTGGGTGCCTGTCGCCGAGTCGGATAAGAATCCATTGCTAGATCAGGTGACCGGATGGAATCCCTCCATCATCCCAGGAAAGAGCTACTGGCGGAGGGCTGTGTTTTCTGTTGGCAGAGAGTGGCAGCGAAGGAATTGCGGTCTCGGTTTTGCCACGGCATTTTTCGCCCCGTGGACTGGCATCCCGGTGGTGACCAATTTCTTCGATGCGGGAATGTTCACCGAGGAATACGCCCGCTCCTGGAGCAGTAGTGGCAAGGGATGGAACTTCAAACTGATCAAGACCCTTGGCATCCATGCCCTCTGGCGCTCCCGGCAAATCTATACTCTCTCGGACTACTGGAGGGACTTTCTCCAGCAACGTTTCCCCTCCTATGCGGATAAAATCATCGTGACTCCCTGCGGTGTCGAGCCTCCCCGCCTCGACCCTCTGCCAAAGCCAGACTGGGCAAAATCGATTCATCGTCCCTTCTTCCTCTTCGCGGGAGCCTTCTCGGATAACAAAAACCAGTTCCGCCTCATCGAGCTTTGGGCACGCCTGCAGGCCCTGCATCAGGATCTTCCCTCACTCGTGCTGACTGGCCCCTGCCCGAGCAATTACAGACAAGAACGCATCGAGCCGCTGCTCCGCCTTTTGCCACGGCCAGAGCAGGTAATCCTTCCCGGCGTGGTCAGTAATGACGATCTGGCCTGGGCCTTCCAACAGGCCATGGCCTACCTCCAGCCTTCGTTCATGGAAGGCTTCGGGATGCCGGTCATCGAGGCGATGAGTTACGGACTCCCTGTCGCCTGCTCCGACACCACGTGCCTCCCCAGCACGGCGGGAGGAGCTTCCCTTCTATTTACTCCCGACCAGCTCGACTCCATCGGTGAGTGTGTCTTGGCCCTGTGGCAGGACGTCTCACTCCGTGAAGATCTGCGCAAACGAGGCCTCGAACGAGCTACAGAATTCACCTGGGAGAAAAACGCTCGAATCGTCGCCGGAGAAATCGAGAAGACTCTGAGTTCGATTTAAAATCGAATAGGTAAAAGGTAAAAAGTGGGAAGGTTAAGAAAACCGAGGTCGGAAGGTAAAAAGTAAAAGGTTAAAGGTGCGAAAGTTGGTGGCTAAGGGCGGAAATCAGAGGTCGAAAGTCGATAGACGAGGGTCGAAGGACGAAGGACGAAGGAAGCAAGCAAAGAAGTTTTAACCACAAAGAACCGAAAAGGTATCAGCCAAGTTGACCGAATAGGGGAACAATTTATCATTCGGTAGCATCAGCTTTGATCCCCCATGGATCCCACTTTGACCCTTCTCAATGGTTAAAATACTTCTCCTTGGTTCCGGCAACTGATCTCTGAAACCTGATTTGTCCTCCGCATTCGAGTTTAACACTTCTCCCTACTGATTCTACTTTGTCTCTCCTCTGTGGTAAAAAATTCAGCATTCACCACAAAGAACCGAAAAGGTATCAGCCAAGTTGACCGAAAAGCTTCAATTAATTCTTTCCTTGGATCCCTCTTTGTCCCCCTCTGTGGTTAAAATTTGGGTTCTTTTCGCATTCCCTCATTAGAGGACGAATCGGCGAATGCCATTTCGAAGCAAAATCACATTAAAATTGATGAGCAACCCCGTTTTCTTTCCAGCCAACTTCAAGTAGGTGATTAACTGCGCCTCATGAATCGGTTTCAGGCTTTCCACAGCCTTAATCTCCACGACGACATCATCTTCAACAAGTAGATCAATACGATAGCCGCAATCCAGATTCTCTCCCTTGTAGTGAAGAGGCAGTGCTATTTGCCGCTGATAACTGATTTCAGCCAATTCTAACTCTCGGGCCAGAGCCATCTCATAGGAGGATTCTAAAAGCCCAGGGCCAAGCTCCTGATGAACCTTAATAGCACAACCGATAATCCGTTTCGTCCAATCAGATTGTGATTTCGAGACATCCACTGATGTAACCCTATGCTAGCCATGCCAAGAACCAAGAACTGAGAAAATCTTAAATTAATTCTCTCCTTGGATCCTACTTTGTCTCTCCTCTGTGGTAAAAAATTCAGCATTCACCACATCTACCTCTTCATTAGATCCCATCTTGGATCCACCTTTTCAGTCCTTAGTGGTCGAATCCTCAGCTTGCTTCGCAAGCTTCACCCCCAACACCCGGATCAGCCGATCCAGTGATTTTTCCATCGAGAAGTCCCGGGGCTTGGGATTGAGCGGCAGGGGTGCCTCCGCAGCCTGCCTCAACAATGCCTCCAACTCACTCCCTCCATCATTGGTAGAAAAGCGATACCCGTCATCTGCCACCACCTCCCTTAAGCTGGTGTTATCGCCCACGATAGCCGGGCAACCGCACGACATCGCCTCCAACGGGGGCAATCCAAACCCCTCTCCTCGCGACGGATAGAGGAAGAGCTCGGCTCCAGCATAGAGACCTGGCAGATCCTCATCGGCAATAAATCCTGGGGTCATGATCTCCCGATCGGATAGCCCGGTGACTTGAATCGCACCCCGGACATCGCACAGTGTGGGGTGCTGTCGCTCCGGGATCTTTCCTGCCAGAACCAGTGGCGGAAGTTCCCGGGTTGCACGCACTGCGGCATAGGATCGGATCAGGAACTCCACATTCTTGCGAATGTCATATCCTCCAAGATAGAGCCAATAGCGCTCCGGGAGTCCATAGGTGGTTCGCACCCTTGCACGAAGCTCGGCACCCTTGGCGATGGAGTACATCTCGGACTCCCAACAGGTGACCACATGAATGCGCTCCCGGGGTATTCCCAACATCCGTTCGATATCCCCCTTGCTCGCCTCACTATCGGTAATGACACCTTGGCACCGTGCCAGATACCGAAGCCCACGGTAATAGCGCCACTTACGCAGGGGATTCTTCCCGAGATAGACGGGAAAGTGGAGTGGCATGCAATCATGGCAAGTGACCCAGACATTCTGAGGGACAAAAAGGGAGTAAAATTGTGCCGGTGAAAAAAAGATGCTGTTGGACTGTTGAGCAAGCCACCAACCAACCATCTCCGGCCAAAGTGCGTCGCTAAGCTTGCGTGGAACCCAGAAGGGGAGCCCGATCTTTTTTACCTTCAGCCCGGAGGCCAAAATAGTAGGATTTTCTGCCAAACGGAACGGGCAAATCAGCACTATTTGCGATGCCACTTGGGAGCGTCCAAGTCCAAGGATCAGATCCCTCGTGTAGGCACCGATGCCAAATCCCCCCAACTCCAGCGGAAGTGCATTAATGTAGAGAGTCATTTCAGAAGAGACGGATGAAAGCTGAAACTTGAAAGCTGAGGAAGGAAAGTAAAGACAACCGAGGTCGAAAGGGGAGAATCTAAAGCTAAGAAGCTTTACCACAAAGCACCGAAAAGATATCAGCCAAGTTGAGCGAAAAATATGCAATCAATTCTCTCCTTGAATCCCACTTTGTGGGCAAAACTCTTAAGACTTCAGCTTTTCATTTTTCAAGAACAACCACGCCCACAATCAATCGTGACGGGACTTTGATTGCCTCTCCCTCGCCAACCTCACGAATATATTTCATGGAGCGCCATACCATCAAGGCACGTGACAATCTGGACTGAATGGGAGCTGCATTCAAGACTGTCATACCACTCCGGTTTTCACGCTGACAATCTTGCTCCCAGAAATATTGTCTTCTTGGTTCAATAAGAAACTTTTTTGTAACACACCGTAGCCCTGATGATTCAATGAGCCGTTGTTCCAGTGAGTGGAAATCGTAGATTCGTTGAAAGAAAACGGGCTTATCTACAATAGTTCTCTCATAGACATGATTCATCTTATATTCATCTCTCGCAGCAGCAGACATTGGAACAGATATAACTACTCTACCACCCGGTTTCAAGATACGCTCAAACTCTCGAACTGTTTCCATATCTCCATTTTCAGGTATATGTTCGATTGTAGAAACGCAGCTAATACGATCAAAAGTATTATTTAAAAAGGGAGTCGCTCGAGCATCGGCATTAAGATAAACAGGCTGTGTAGAGGTTAATTTCTCATCAATTATTTTGTTAAATCTGACTTTGAGAATATCCATCGGATCAGAATAATCCAAAACTGTTAGTTTAATATTTCTCTGGAAAGCTAAGAGTAGAGGGAAAAATGAAGCGTCTCCCGAACCCACATCCAAAACTTCCATGCCGTCCTGCAAATCTATTGTATACTCCGCAAGGGGCCATTCACGAAAACGGCAATAGTCAACGCCCGTTAAACCCCTTAAAAATCCATCTGTTGTGGACTTGAGTTTAACTAATGATATCGGAGGATGTAATTTATTCATTGTTATTATTTCGGTATACTGAAATTTCAGTTGAACTTGATTCAAAGAGAGCAAGTTTTGCTTTCATTCTTAATGATGCTTCATTTGATGGCAACCACCCCGAGTATGGCATACATGACCGCATCAGGGAAAATCTCTTTCATGCAAGGATGGTTCGTAAATTTGCATTCCCTCAGGTGGCATGGGGCGCATTCCACAGGATGATGCAGCACCAGGTTGTTGCCCTGAGCCTTCCATCGTGGCACCTCATTCGCCTCACTGAAAATCGTCACTGCAGGAGTATTCACCAGTGCAGCCATGTGGGGTGCCGCGCTATCCAGCCCGACAAGCAGATCGGCATCAGCCAAAATCTGCAACGTCTCCCGAATGGTGCCACTGACGACAAAGGTGTCCTTTTCCCGAAGCGTAGATTCCATTTCTGCTAACAAAGGGCGCTCCTTCTCACCGCCTAACCAGAAAACCTCAAGTTGAGGGAGTTCTCGGGTAAGCAACTTCCTCAACTCGATCCAGTGCTCCGTTGGCCACATCTTTGAGGCAAATCCAGCACCGGGGTGAATCACGATACGGCGATTACCCTGGGGTCGAATTCTCCGGATCGAAGTCACCGGCCCAGTACCATCCTTCAATTTTCCATAATAGGCTTCGATGCGATTCCCGATAATCTCTGCCTCATGCACTCCTGAATTCCGAACTGCATGGGTCAGAAAGTTGCTCCCTGAGCCCTCTCCTCCGATCCGATTTTTTGCCCCAGAAAGGCGCGCGATCAATTTGCCCCTCCAATCCTGGACAACCGTACGCAGATCGAGAGCTTCAGTGTACTGCCTTGATCGGAGACGCCAGGCAAGTGCGAATAAAGCCCAAAGCGTTGCAAGGCGCGTGAAGCGCTTTCCCCTTCCCGCCTGATATCCGGGGAATTGCACTGTGTAGAGTTCACCCACCCAAGGGAGAACATCGTGCCAGCCTGCATTCACAGGGGAGACAACCAAATCTAACATACCGCTCTGTGTGGCTACAGCAAGGGCATGGCACGCTGGCAACGCCAAGGCAAGATCACCAATATGATCCAGTTTAACGATGAGAATTGATCCCATGGTATATTACACCACTATCTCAAAAATCACCTTCATCAATCGAAGACATCGCGGCTTTTAGTTAGAGTAGTTAGCGCAAGATCTTGCGCATTATCTTGACCAACGTCCAAGGAACGAAAAACATTGGCGTAATCTTGAACCAGAAATAGGGGCGCGTCCGGAACTCCTTTGCCAGTTTTATGTAGAGTTTGAAACGACTGCACAGACTTAGGGAGTTTGAATCCCTCATCAGACGTGTCTTACTAACGATGCTTCTTTTAAGTGCAGTATCAAGGGCTTGTAAGCGAACTACTTCCAAACCATTTCCTTTCACAAACTCTCGGCAAATTTCGCCGAAATAAGGCAGCGTTGCTAAACCGGAAAATCCACGATCTTCATCTCCACTCCTATATCTGATCATGGATTCGGAAATATAAGCAGCTGATTGATCGCGAAGCATGTGGGCTATGCACCAGACAAAATCTACTGCGGTATTGTTAAAATTAGCTGGAAGAGATTCTTTCGAATGTAAAAATGACTCTCTTTTGATTACCAAGCAGCTTATAAAAGACATGAGTTCAGCGACACAACCAAAAATCTGAAGACCCTTTTTATAGTATTGCTCATTCGACATCGTGATGCATCCAGAACTAAGTGCTTTGGTCAAACTTGAATTCCATACACTGTAATTCAAGTAGAGCAGCGCTACATCTGGAAATAGCGCGATGGATTCTGTAATTTTTTCCCAAACAGCGTCCTCAAAATCATCATCATCCCCTAACAACCATACAAATTCTGTGTCGCAATCTTCGACTACAGAAAATATATTATAATCAATCCCAAGATTTTTTTGATTTTTAGTTGCTTTAACTAAGCGCGTTGTATTCTTGCGATAATTTTCAATTGTATTCCAAGACTCATCACTTGATCCATTATCTCTAATAACAACCGGGATTTCTAGGGGCACGATTACTTCGATTCGCATCAACAGTTCCATAAGCTTATCAGACCTATTGAAAGTTGGTATAGCTATAGATAAGGAAATCATTAATATTATTTCAAGTTTATAACAAATCTATATAATCAAGCAGATTTTACACTAATAATTTTAATATATTTATTTTTAATACATTCTACTAGATTAACAATAATACCATAGATACTATGGTAGGCAGTAAAAATAAACCCTCGATATCTAATGAAAATTTTTATGCTTTTCACCCATTCACTTATATGAAATTTAATCAATGCCCATGTTGATATTTTTATTAATTCTCCGTGGAATCGCTTAAAGGGGAGCAGTCTTTCTTTTAGACTTAATTTGTACACTGAGTTTGTAGAGAGGACCAGTTTTTCAAACAAAAAATAGTCTTGAAGATACTTATTTGTTGGCACATTGCCATCATGTGTTTTGTCATAAATCCCACAGTAATCTTCGATAAACCCAACTGCCCCCTGTAGAGACATCATTAACATTGCTTGTATATCATGAGTGATGAGTTTCTCCGAAAAAATGTTGAGCCGTGCTGCCGTAGAAGTTTTATAAAAACAAAAAAAGAGCCCAGGTCCTAATATATCTTTATCAAAATAATTTAGATAAACCTCACAACCTTCCTGATTACGACGCAATTTTACATTTGAAAAAACAGTATGATTTGGATATTTTATATTAAAGTTGCAGGAAATAAGTTGCAAGTCTTGATTCAGACCGGTTAAAGCCGAAACCTTGCTTAAGTAATAAGAATCTGTAAGATAATTATCATCATCAAGAATCATGAAATAATCTCCATTTGCCATTTCTAGACAACTTTTCCAATTCGCCACCATGCCAATATTAATATCATGCCGTTTGTAGCGAATTAAACACTGTTTGTTACTTTCGATAAACTTATTTACAAAAATTTCTGTACCATCTGTAGAACAGTTATCACAAATCAGAATTTCCTTGTTTGAATATACTTGGTTACAGGCAGAAGCTAAACTCCTTTGAAGAAACCCCATTCGGTTATATGTAGGAATGCAGATCGAAAGAAGAGATATACTGCCATTTTTAATATTTTTTTTAAGCATGCAATAATTTATATAATATTTTTTAAAGTGTATTTCTTTGTTTATTAAACAATTTTTAGCCTATTAAAAAGCCGCATTCTAGTTTCAGAGGTCACTCCACCTATGATTACAATCACAAGTGTTATTATCCCGAATATGCCAGCCTGAACTATCGTTCCTATAAATGATTTGGTGAAATGCAGATGCGGCAGTACACATTGCAAAGCACTAAGGGGTAATATCGCAATTAATACTATCCTTAACAATATTAGATAAAATCCTTTAAAATTTATCTCCAGCCTTCTCATGATCATCATCGGATAGAGAATGAGAGATATGATCTGAGCGATGCAGGCCCCTATCAGGGTTCCGCTCAATCCGTAAATAGAACCAAGTGTAAATCCTAGAGCTGCAGTTAGAACTCCTTCCAGTAGCATTAACCTGGCTCGCTCAGAATACCCATCCACTGCATAGATGACTTGCACGCTCACAACATTGGCAGCGACCAAGATGAATGAAAGGGCTACGAGTATATTGACTGATTGATCGGCAAAATTACTGGCTCCGACCCATGATGCAATAATTCGGGAATTCATCGCCACCAGTATAACAGCGACAGAAACGGATAAAGCCACTATCCAGACACTCGCGTCATACCAGGCCTCGGCAGCACGCTCTCTCTGTCCTCCATGAAACAGTGATCCGACGGGTGTGACGAGAGTTGAGGCCAATGTTTGGAGAAAATCCTTTGTAAAAGAAAAAAATGTCATCGTCACGACCAACTGTGCCACTGAGGCAACTCCCGTATGAAACGTCGCGCTCCAAATGACAGCCTGTGCTAGGACAATTCCCCCAAGCTGCTCTAAGAGACTGTATCCAGTCCGCTTCCCAACATCATCACTGGTTTTTATACTACTCCAGCGTAACCAACTACGATACATCCAGATTGATGTAACAATACATAAGATGCATCCGATAACTGAAATCACACCACTGGCTAAGCATGGTGACCATCCCATCGGATGCCATTTCGACAACATAATCATTAAGATAGGGGCAATGATGGCAAGGGGGATATGTAGAAAATTCAGGACATATTCGCGCTGTTGTGCCTGAATGATCCAAATGAAGGGTGCTGAAAAGAATCCTAATGCCATAGCTGCGGAACTTAGAGCAGCAGCATAAACAAATGATTCCCGCATCGCTGGGGAAATGTTGTACGCATAGGCCAAGGCGTACCCGGAGGGGATCGAGAGCACGAGGAGCACTCCTCCCGCGATCCAGAGATGCTTCAGAGCCCTCGTGACAATGGCATTAACAGAGGAATACTCACCACGGGTCAGGTATCTGACAACTAGACCAAAGGAGGCTCCCGCCACACCGGCACTAGCAAGGGAAAGAAACCCGACACTCGCCGATGCGGATCGATAGACACCGAATTGATCTTTCCCAAGAACGGCTATCAAAACACCAGTTACATAGACATTGCAGGCACTGGCGATGAGTTTGAGTAGAAATCTGGAACCACTATCCAGCATAAACAGGCCAAACCTTTTTTTAAGAAACGCTGTAAACATTATTTTTGGACTAATCAACCCCATGTTGAATCCTCAAGAGACGATGGGAACAATTCCGACACTTCTGATTCATTCGATCCATTGTCGGAGACAAGGATTGAGAACTCCTTGTATGTCTGCTTTCTGAGACTCTCGAGACAGACCAACACAGATCGGTATCGGTTTCTCGTCGGATGTTATCGTGATTTTGATCATTTAATCCTGCACGGATATCTTCTCTAAAAATCTTTCAGTTCTTTATTTCGGTCATGGGTATATTTGTCCCGCAGTCGCTTGCCCATCATCACCAAGAGAGAATTCGGAAGGAGCAATCCCAACCGGGCAATCAGGAAGTCCTTGATCTCACGCTTGTTCGGTCTGCGGAAAGTATCCCCCTTAGGAAATCGGCCTGAGCCATAGGCTCTCAAATTGGCGAGACTCTGCCAGGTGATCCGCTTCCAGCGACGAGCTGTCTCCGGGTTCACGATCTCCCGCAATCCGAAGCTGTGCATCCAGCCAAGATCCATGAGCAGCCGTCGTGCGGATTGCCTCTGGAGGGAGGGAGTCTTGATAAACTCAGGGATCAGACTCATCCCGAGGGCCACCTCCAGTGTGGACCATCCCTTCACAGTGACAACAGGGACAAGCAGGGACTGCTTCCGCAACCAGAGCGGTGCGCTGGCCTGCTCGAGCATCCTGATCATGAGCGCGGTGTGCGGCCCGAATGTGAAACACCCAGGTGCCAGAATGCTGAAGAGGGGCGCGACACTTGCCTTGTGAAAGAGGTGGGAGGAGATGAAGAGCGATCGTATTGGATCATGATAACGATAAAGTTCCTGGAGATCCCCGAGTCGCCGATCTTCCAAAATTTCACCTCCCATGGAATCGAATTCGACGACTCCACTACCGGTCTCTGCACACATCCGCAATGCCGACGCAACCGCATCAGGTACCACAGGGTCATCATCCCCCAAGACCCAGACCCACTCGCCATCAGCTTCCTCAAGCGCCTTGCAGATATTGCGCGCCATCCCGCAATTGAACGGGGTGGTGGTGATCCTGATCCGATCGCTTCCTAACGATCTGACGCACTCCACGGTGTCATCCGTGCTGGCATTGTCAAAGACATGGAGATGAACTCCCTCCACAAGCTGCGGAAGCAGTCGCTGCAACTGTAGCGTGAGAAGATGCGCCCGATTATAAGTCGGTATTGCTATGCAGAGATGAGGCATGGTGTGGAGCGGTGGAACTAAGGATGAAACCTGAAAGGTGAAAGCTGAAAAGGGGAGTCGAAGGACGAGGGTCGAAAGTCGAAGGCTTGAGGCGTGGGTCAGGACATAGGTAACACTTTAGGTTCAAGACATAGGTAACACATGCCGTGAGTGTTTGGTTATGGTGTTGGTGTTTTTATTGTTGGTCAATGACAGGGTGATTTGGGAAGCAGGTAAGGGAGCGGAAGGGGCGAGAGCCCCTGAAGCGGAGTTGCCTGCCTGGCGGTTTAGGCCGCCCCCTT
>Ga0302140_10008281_pt1 | contig 12944 bp, 11 predicted proteins | sample I_Bog_E1_1_FD_202095 | JGI IMG/M metagenome (GOLD analysis project Ga0302140, IMG submission 202095) | Peat permafrost microbial communities from Stordalen Mire near Abisko, Sweden - I_Bog_E1_1 | ecosystem: Environmental > Terrestrial > Soil > Wetlands > Peat | place: Sweden: Abisko, Stordalen...
CGACTTTCTGGCGGCTGACCGGGGGTTGATCCGGGACCTGGCGGCTGGGAAGCTGCTATAGCATCCTCTTAATCCGCAAAGTGGAACTTTGAGTTCCTCTACCATTCAGGCTAGCTAGTTCCGCGAGGCCATGCTCTCAAAGACTCAACCACCGTTAGTGATGCGCAAACATCAGGGCTACATTCAGGCCGATGACGATCAGGCTGGTGGCCCAGGCGATTACGTTGAAGAGTTTTGAGTTGACGTATTCGCCCATGAGATCTTTGCGGTTGATGAGAATGAGCATCAGGACGATTACGACGGGCAACAGGATGCCGTTCAAGACCTGCGACAGGATGGCCATGCTGATCAGTTTGGAGTCTGGCAGGATGAGTACGGCTATTGCTCCGCCAGCGATGAGCAGGGTGTATAGCCAGTAAAAGAATGGAGCTTCCTTGAAGTTCTTGTCCACTCCGGATTCCAGGCCCAGGCCTTCGCAGACGGTGTAGGCCGTCGAAAGCGGCAGGATCGAAGCTGCGAAGAGTGAGGCATTGAACAGGCCGAAGGAAAAGAGGATGAATGCGTAGTTGCCTGCCAGGGGTCGCATTGCTTCTGCTGCGTCTGCCGGGACCTGGATTGCTCCCATGCCGTGGACGTAGAGCGTGGCTGCGCAGGCCACGATGATGAACCAGGCGACGATGTCGGTGAAGAAGCTGCCGACGATGACATCGAGGCGGGAGGCGGCGTAGTCCTTGACGCGAATACCCTTCTCCACGATGGAAGATTGCAGGTAAAACTGCATCCAAGGTGCGATGGTTGTACCTACAACGCCAATTGCCATGTAGATGTAGTCGCCGCTACGCCAGAGGGAGCGTGGGGGCATTTTGACGGTGGCGAGCAGCGCATCGTGCCAGTCAGGTTGAGAAAGTACTCCCGCGAAGATGTATGCGATGTAAACGACTGAGGCGATGAGGAAAATCTTCTCGACCTGTTTGTAGTCGCCACGTACGACAAGGAACCATACAAGGGCAGCAGAGATTGGGACCGAGATGAATTTACTTACGTGGAAGAGGTGCAGGCTGCCAGCGATCCCGATGAATTCGGTGATGACGTTGGTGTAGTTGACTATGACCAGCAGAACCATCATGACTACGGTGACACGCAGGCCAAATTCTTCGCGGATGAGGTCACTAAGACCCTTGCCAGTTACGACTCCCATGCGCGCGCACATCTCCTGCACGACGATGAGCGCCAGGGTGATGGGAATCATGGTCCAGAGCAGGGTGTAGCCGTATTGAGCGCCTGCCTGAGAATAGGTGAGGATGCCGCCTGAGTCGTTATCGACGTTGGCGGTAATGAAGCCGGGGCCTAGCACGGCGAGGAACAGCATAATTCGGATTCGCCAGCGCTTCCACATCCCTCTTAGCCCCTCTGATTCAGTACGGTCCCCCATGAACATATCATCCTGAATCGGCTCGTGATGCTGAGGTTGGCACATCCCGGCTAACGGATATTCGGGGTGATGGCTTATTCTGCTTGTACTTCTGGAAAGGAACTCAATGCGCGATCCCAATTCTTCTAGTAACGAGATTTTGAATCGTTTAAAAAACGAAAATGCTAGCGAGGGCGTCGAAACGGACACCCAGACTGGCTCAACCGCAAGCGAAGCGCTGGGCAGGCGCAAAATGCTCGGGATGCTTGCTTCAGGGGCGGCGGTAATTGGTCTTGGAGCTACCACAGCTGCAGCAAGCCCAGCCGCGAAGGCCGGTGCTACGCAACCGGTGGAACCAGCGCCGGGGGTTCCGGAGGAACTGTTTGCTCACTCCCGATTGAGAAGCTACAAATCGCGCCGCTCCTCAAGCTGGGATCGGTCCGGCGGCAACGGGGACGCTGTTCCGATCGAGCCGGGTGCGACTGCCACGTTGATCGACGTTACGGGCGCTGGGGTAATCACACATATCTGGTTCACGATTGCTTCGCCGGATGAGTATCACCTGAAGAACCTGGTTCTGCGGGCGTGGTGGGATGGCGAGAGTTCGCCGTCAGTCGAAGTGCCTGTTGGGGATTTCTTCGGGCTAGGCCTCGGCGAATACTTTATCTACGATTCAGAGTTAGTGGCTGTGTCCTCGGTCAAGGCGCTGAATGCGTATTTCCAGATGCCGTTTGCGAGTGCAGCTAAGCTCACAGTGACCAATGAGGGCAAGGAAAAGACTGACGCCTTCTACTTTGCCATCGACTATGTGACGGTGCCCAGCCTACCCGGCGATTTAGGACGCTTCCATGCACAGTATGCCCAGGCTGCTCCGTGCAAGGGTGAGGTTAGCAACTGGACGGATCAGGGCGAGGACGCTATCAATAATCGCAAAAACCTCGACGGCAAAGGCAACTATGTGTACCTCGAAGCGACGGGACGCGGACATTTTGTGGGTGTGACCCATGCTGTGCTTCAAAACCAATCCGGGTGGTTCGGCGAAGGCGACGACATGTTCTTTATCGACGGAGATACGGCGCCCACGATCAATGGAACGGGCTCAGAGGACTACTTCAACGGGGCATGGAACTTTGGGATGCAGCCCTTCGCGCACCGAAATCACGGCGCTCCGTTCATCGTGGACGCAGAGCGCATTGGCGGCCGGTACTGCCTCTATCGCTGGCATACGGAGGGTCCGATCACGTTCGAGAAGTCAATTCGCGTTACGATCGAGCACGGACACGCCAATCACCGGTCGGACGACTTCTATTCGGTTGCGTACTGGTATCAGACAGAGCCACACGCCGCCTTCCCTGCCCTGCCCAAGGCAGAGTCGCGCATTCCCAGGGTATTTGCAGTAGGCGGACCAGGGGCAGAGAAAATTCCGGGCGAATAGGCTGGGGTTAAGCGATAGCATCTGCTGATACTGGCTGGCTGGTGGGCCGTACACCGAGCGCGGCCAGTGTCAGCGTTATCAGATTGCGAATCAGGGTGCGCAACTCATCGGCACTGCGGGCTGAGTCTTTGTAGCCGTGGATTGAGGCTGCCAGCAGATGGGCAATCTCTGACGTGGGTAAAATCGCCTGTCTGTCGGCTGCGACTACAGGCTGCAGGACCTCAGTTAGAAGCGATTCGAAACCGGCCGAAATTTGCGCGAGGACATCTGCCGCGAAGTCGTGGCCGCAGTGTACTAAATCTTTAGCGTCGGGTGACTTGAGCATGATCTCGAATGGCTGAACGGTCCATATCTCAAACATAGAATTCAACTTCTGCTCTATGGTCGATAAGGTCGGCAACTCGCGCCGGATAATCTCCATGCTCTGCGCGGTGACTTCCTGAATTGTCGCTTTGAAGACTTCCTCTTTGTTGAGGAAAATCAGGTAAAGCGCAGGGCGTGAGATTCCTGCTTCCTCGGCGACGTCCTGCATGGTGACCCGGCGGAATCCGTAACGAAGAAAAACTCGCTTCGCGGCCTCGATCACGCGTAACTTTTTCTCGTTTTCCATGAATCGATTGTTGACATTTTATGTCCACATGTCAATACTGGATACAGGATTGACATATGGACGATTTTTGTCACCGCGATTCAAGGGGATTTCAGATGAAAATAGCAGTCAAGAAAGGCTGGAGCACGACGGACATTCCAGATCAATACGGCAAGCTAGCCATTGTGACAGGCGGAACTGGCGGATTGGGTTACGAGACGGCCCTGGAGTTGGCGAGGGCTGGCGCTGAGGTGATACTGGCCGGGCGCAATCAAGCCAAGGGAGTTGCCGCTATACAGCGGATTCGTGCCGATGTTTCAGGGGCGAAGGTCAGGTTTGAGTTGATTGATCTGGGTAGCCTGGAATCTGTAGCGAAGTTCAGCGAGCGTCTGTTGAAAACAGACCGGCCAATCGACATTCTGGTTAACAATGCGGGTGTTATGGCACCGCCCAAACGCGAGACCACGAAGGATGGATTTGAACTGCAGTTTGGCACAAATCACCTGGCGCATTTTGCTTTGACGGCGCAGTTACTACCACTGTTGCGTCGTGCGGTTGCGCCGCGAGTTACGACGGTGAGCAGCCTGATGCACAGAATTAGTGCTGACATTCATTTCGACGATCTGCAATGGACTCGCAAATACAATCCCAATGGCGCGTATGGACAATCCAAACTTGCAAATATTCTCTTTGCTCTCGAATTGCAACGGCGCAGTGATGCAAATGGCTGGGGATTGATGAGTAATGCGGCGCATCCTGGTGGATCAAGCACTGACCTCATCGCCAATGGCCCTGGAACGGATACGTTTGCGGGAAGAATGAGTGCTAGGGTGGTTGGAATTATTGGGCAATCCGCGGCTCAGGGCGCTCTGCCTACACTTTATGCCGCTACTTCCCCTGAAGCTCAGCCAGGCGGATATTATGGCCCCGCGAATCTGTTTGAGATGAAGGGCCCAGTTACTAACGCAAAGATTTCTGATAAGGCAAAAAATCCAGTGCTGGGCGAGCGGCTCTGGACTGTTTCAGAGCAACTTACCAATGTCTTCTGGCCTGATTCTGAGAACGTTCCTGCTCCAGCGGACAAGAGGTGATTGCGTGATGAAGGTGCTTGTATTTGGAGCTACTGGAATGGTGGGGCAAGGAGTTTTGCGGGAGTGCCTGCTTGCTCCGGATGTTGAGCTTGTGCAAACGGTCGGTCGAACTTCTACGGAACTTCGCGACGCTAAGCTTCGTGAAATTGTAGCTGCGGACTTGTTGGATCTCCCGTCCTACGAGGGGGAGTTGAGTGGCTTTGATGCGTGCTTCTTTTGCCTGGGTGTGTCGTCTGCGGGGATGAAGGAAGATGCGTATACACACCTTACGTACGATCTGACGGTCGCGATTGCAGGCAAGCTTGCTCGGCTTAATTCAAAGATGACGTTTATTTATGTGTCGGGCACGGGAACGGATAGCTCGGAACGTGGGCGAAGCATGTGGGCGCGGGTAAAGGGGCGCACTGAAAATGCTTTGCTTCGGCTGCCGTTCAAGGCCGCTTATATGTTCCGGCCTGGGCTGATTGTGCCGCTGCACGGCATTCGCTCCAAGACTAAGGCTTACTGGATTTTATACACGCTCATGAGGCCTGTGCTCCCGCTGTTTCGCCGCGCCTTTCCTAACCAGGTGGTGACGACGGAAGAGTTGGGCCGGGCTATGCTGATTGCTGCTGAAAACGGTGCGCCCAAGGCAGTGCTGGAGACGCATGATCTGCGCGCACTGCTGAATCGGCAAACGAACTAAACCGTATTTTTGATTTCAAGAGCCGCGAGTACGTCCCTAACGGTGTAGGTTTCTTTGCCAGCGGGGAGGAATTGAGCGACGGTATTGAGATCATCGCCTGCGGTGATCAATGGTGGCTCCTGGAAATGGTGTTTGCCGATTTGCGCGTGACCGATATTGGCGAGTAGCGCGTTGCAGAGACATTTTCGTCCGACTGTATCTTCGATCATGCCGCCTTTGGCAAGGTAGGAATCGACCGGCTCGGCGGCACAGCGATAGGCAATCTGTCCGTTGGGGGATACATACAACTCGCGGAGAAAGCCCAGGTTGCAGACACGGTTTCGGGTTGCGTAGACTGCTGGCTCGGAGGCTGTGCCTGGCATTTGCACAACCTTGAACGGGAATCCAGTTGGCGAAGCTTGCGGGTCGGTGAAGACTTCTGCCCGACCTAGGCGAACCTGGGCCAGTACGGCCTTTTTGTAAGAGTCAGTAAGCCCTGACTCCTGGGCAAATTCGAAGGCAGTTCCTACCTGAATGCCTGTCGCTCCCTGTTTGAGGGCTTCGCGCAGCTTTTCGCGACTGCCGTAGCCGCCGGCCAGCCAGAAGGGAACGCCCAGCGTCCGTAGTTCATCGATCCTGACCTGATCGCGCTGGCCGTAGACCGGTTCGCCGTTGGTGTCCAGTTGCAGCTTGCCTCGTGGAGGAGCGTTATGTCCACCGGCGGTCTGAGTTTCGATTACCAGTCCATCGACGCGTCCGTTGGCACGCTTGAGCATGGTTGTCGCGAGGGTATTGGAAGAGACGATGGCGAGGAACTTTGGCCGTGTCAGCGATGGCAGTGGACCGTCAGCATAGTCGGCGGCGTCGAAGCGCATCCACGTATCCGTTTCCGGTGAGGCGCCGGTTACGCTGAGCCTGTACTCTGCTGGTTTTTGGGCAGCTAGAGCGTCCAGGACGCCGGGTATGTGGAGGGGAATACCCGCGCCCATGAGGACGTAGCCGACGCCGGCCAGCATGGCTCCATAGATCGATGGAAGATGAACGGTCTGAACTTTCTCGAGAAAATTGATTCCTACGGGGTTGTTGTGGCCTTCGCGCGCCAGAAACACTTCAACGAAATTGCTGACCATGCACAGCTCGACGAGCTTGCGTGGTTCTTTTAGCTGGTGCATGGGAGTCGTGGGATAGGGCGCCTCCGCTGACTTGCCCCCAGCAACGAAATATTCTTCCCAGATGCGACGGGCTATGCGCGGAAACGGGAAGGCGTCCAGTCCACGACGCATGGCCCCGCCGATGTCTCCATCAGCTAATCTGCGTATGAGGATTTGATCGAGAGCGGTTCCAGACACTACGCCGAGCTGGCCTAGTTTTGAGACAGCCTGGGCCAGACGCCAGTTCGACACGCCGGCCCCCATCCCGCCCTGGATGATTCTTGGGAAGTGGTTCATCCAGCCAGCTTTTCACGCTGGTGGCAAGCTTAGATGTGTTCTGGCTCACGCCGCTTGTCCGGGCGAACTCGGTGGGGAAGCTAGAGCTTTTCGAGCAGGTAGCTGATGACCTGGTCAGAGTGGACGACGCCGACCATGCGGCCTTGTGTATCAACCACGGCGAGCGAATAGAGATTGTATTTGTCGAACAGCTCGGCTACGTCGGATTGGTGCATCTCTGCTGGGCAGGAACGAACGCGCGGCTCGGACAGGACAGCCAGATGACTGGCGGGAAGCGCCATGATCATACGCGCCAACGGAACGATTCCGCGCAGGACGCGATCTTTGTCGACCAGATAGATTTCCGTCACCGTCTCTGCGTCTCCGTCAAATTCGCGCAAGGCCTGAACTGCGTCGCCTACGGTTGCGTCAACGAGGGCTGAGACAAAGTCTGTCGTCATGCGTCCGGCAGCGGAGTCTTCGTGGAACTCAAGCAGCTCTTCTACTTCGTGGCGCTCCTCCGGGTCCATCTCTTCGAGGATGGCTTCGGAGCGTTCGTCTGACATTTCACTGAGCAGATCGGCGGCTGCGCCGGGGTCCATCTCTTCGACGATGTCTGCGATACGTTCTTCGTCGAGCCCTTCGAGAAGAGATTTTTGCAGCTTGGAATCGACTTCTTCGAGCGTTTCTGCAGCAACCTCTTCGTCGAGCGACGTGAAGATGGCTTCGCGTTCGGCTGGCGCCAGGTCGGCGAGAATCTCGGCGAGATCCGAAGGATGCATCTGCGCCAGGCGCTCATGTTCGATACGCAGTTTGACCCGGCGGGCCGGGTCGACTTCGATAACGTCGACAAATTGCCAAGGGATGCCGCGAGAGGCGAAGCGGCGCGAAAAGGCCTCAAGGGTGTGGCGAGGCAGAAGACCTTTGAAGACTCGCTGCACGGCTCCGCGAAGGCCAACCTCAACCTGAGAGACGCGCAGGAGATGAACTCCGCCATGTCCTAGCCATTCGAGATCGACATCGTTGACGCGGACTACTTTGCGTCCGTGGATGTCGATGATCTGGCGATCTATCAAATCCTGCTGCAGGAAGAGGTAGTTTTCGTCGCCCACGAGCGGATGCATCGCAGTGGGAGAGCGCAATTCGAGTGTGCCAGCAGGAGTTTCCATCACCTCTATGGAGGGGACGATTTGCAATCCCTGGCGGGTCTTCAGGACCAGTCCGGCTACGCGCCCTGCTTCTGGCCCGGTGGCGACTGCGACGTCTTTGAGCTTGCCGCGAACGACTCCGTGGGCGTCGGTCACAGGTGTGCCGAGCATGGCGGTGAGGCTTACGCGGGATGTGGTGCGGGGACGCATTTCAGGTTGAGTTTAGTCTGTCCCGGGGTCCGCTGGCGAACCGGTTCGGTTTCTGCTGGTCTTTGGCGGCGATTACGTTGATTCTATTGATGGCCGTTATATGAGTTATCAAGAATGGCGGCGCGGAGGCGTTGATGCATACCTATTCTGTAACGGTAGAGCTGTGGCCTTCTTGACACAATCACTCCCAGCAATGAAACTGCCAGAAAGTAGATTGCATCCAAAAGGCTAGCTGGCAGAGAGTGTTTCCGGATCGGCCGCCGAGGGAGAATCCATCCAATTGACCGGACCACAGACAGGACGGCTGAGCTTTAAACTCGCGTCGACAATGGAAAGCGTGGCAGAGGTCGAGGCTGCGGCTGAAAAGCTTACCCAGTCCGCCGGGCTGGATGAAGACGAGAGTTTCAGGGTGGTGATGGCGGTGCGCGAGGCGGCGGTGAATGCCGTACTTCACGGCAACAACTATGACCCGAGCAAGCAGATCAGCGCGAGCTTTGAAAATAATGGGAAATCGCTGGTCATTACCATTGCAGACCAGGGCGAAGGGCTCGATCCCGCTACGCTGCCCGATCCGCTTGCACCGGAAAATCTTCTGCGCGGTACAGGGCGCGGCATCTTCCTTATCCGATCCTTCCTGGATGAGGTACACTTTCGACAACTGCATCCCGGTACTGAGCTGACGCTAATCAAGCATCTGCCGACGGCCGAAACCAAGACCAACTAAACCGAAGTTTGATTTGACTTGAACAACCGATAATCCCAAGGAGGGTTTTTCTGTGGCATTGACAATTGCAACCCGGGAGCTGGACGGCGTAACAATTCTGGATTTGAGCGGACGGATTACACTTGGCGAGGGCAGTGTGCAGTTGCGCGACGCCATTCGCGAGTTGATCAGCAAGGGCGTGAAGAAGATTCTGCTCAGCCTGGGCGACGTGAACTACATTGACAGCTCTGGCCTGGGCGAGTTGGTTAGCGCTTTCACGACAGCCAAGAACCAGGGTGCTGACGTCCGGTTGCTGAATCTGACCAAGAAGGTCAAGGACGTTCTGCAGGTCACCAAGCTCTACACCGTGTTTGATATTTACGACGACGAAGCCAGCGCCATTGCTTCCTTCAAGTAAATCTTCGTACAGCGCACTCTAATAATGAAAAGGGCTACGCCAGCGGGAACTTCCAGGCGTAGTCCTTTTGTGTTTGCGGCTTGTATTTGCGGCGAAAAGATAAAGCGGCCCATGCGCGGCATTGTGTAAATGCTGTGCATGGGCCGCAATTTGTTGGCTAGAACTTGACGGTTGGAACAGTGCGGGCTGCTGAACTGGCCTCAAAGTAGGCGTCGTTCACATGGAATCCCAGGATGTTGGCCCAGACGCTGTTGGGAAACTGACGGACGAAGGTGTTGTAGTCCTGGAGGGTTTCGTTGTAGCGGCGGCGGGCCACGCTGATGCGATTTTCCGTCCCGGAAAGCTCATCCTGCAGGCGAAGGAACTGTTCGTTGGAGCGCAGTTGCGGATAGTTCTCAGTGAGAGCGAGCAGGCGGCCGAAAGCTGAGTCGAGCTGTCCGTTAGCCGCGATCTTGGACTTTGGGTCGTGCGCGTTCAGCAATCCAGCGCGGGCGTTGGCGATATCGCCAAAGACGGTGCTTTCTTCCTTGGTGAAGCCTTTGACTGTTTCTACCAGGTTGGGGATAAGGTCGGCGCGGCGCTGTAGCTGCACATCCACCTGCGACCAGCTTGATTTGACGTTCTCATCCTTGGCAACCATCTGGTGCTGCGCACTGACGAAGCTGCCATAGACCAGCAGTCCGACGAAAACGAAGACAGCGACAATTCCCAGGAAAATCCAAAGTCCACGACGCATCATGAGTCTTTCTCCTTCAGTTGGCCTGCGGCTAAGTTCGCCGGGCCGGTTGAAACGCTATACAGGCTTGAATCTGCGGGCCTGCGTGAGCTGCAAAACTTGATTACGAAATCTGGGACAAGAAACTGTTGGCTACCAATCTCCACCGGCTCCGCCGCCGCCGGATTCGCCACCGCCGAAGCCCCCGAAGCCGCCTCCGCCGCCAGATCCTCCGCCGCCACCCCCACCGCCCCAGCCGCCGCCTCGACCGCCGCCGCCCAGGAACATGCCCAAGCCAAAGCCGAAGAGGCCGCGAATGCCGAAGAAAGCGAGGACCAGAACGATGATGATGATGCGAAAGATGAGAGACCCGGCAGATGCGTGGCGTGCAGGTTGTCGCCGAACGGGCATCTGGTCAGCGGACTGATCCGGATTTACGTCCAGAGTAACCTTGGCGTCGGCGGCGATTACGTTTGCAATCTGGACTAGCCCGGTCGAGACTGCTCCGTCGTAGTCCTGCGCACGCAGGCGGGGAACCATCAGACGGCCGATGTCGCCAACTTTCGCGTCAGGCAAAATTCCTTCGAGGCCGTAGCCGACTTCGATCCAATAGTGATGGTCGTCGACCGAAATCAGCATCAGGATGCCGCGGTCGGAGCCCTTTTTGCCGACTTTCCATTTCTCTTCAAGACGGTTGGCGAAATCAGCTTTATCGTCCCCATTCAAATTGTGAACGGTTACGATGGCGACCTGGGCATTGGTCTTGGAGTGATCTAACTGGCTGCACAGGCTGTCAAGTTGCGCGACCGTATCAGGCGACAGCACATGCGCAAAGTCAGAGACATAATCTGTAGGTTTAGGGAGATCTTCAACGCGCTCGGCTAGACCAGTTACTGCGGAAAAGATGATCACAAGGCCCAGCGAGAGCCAGATAATAGTCAAGCGGGAACGGCGAACTAACATCACTCTTAATTGTACGCGCTGGGCGGTGCGCCGGTTCCCCTGGCTGAGGCTGGGGGACTATCCTGATACCTGATATGACAACTGAGACCAAAGCTTCACCCTCCCCGAAACTCGATTTGACTCCCGCTCCTCCCGTTGCCCGCAAGGAACCGAAGCAGACTGCCATTCACGGAACTGTCCTGGTGGATGACTACGCATGGCTGCGTGAGAAGGAGAGCCCGGAAGTTACCGCATACCTGGAGGCAGAGAATCAGTATGCCGAGGCCGTGATGGCTCCGCTTGCGGATTTGCGCGAGCAGCTCTACCTGGAGATGCTGGGCCACATGAAGCAGACCGATATTTCAGTTCCCTATCGCGACGGCGGCTGGTGGTACTACATGCGGACTGAAGAAGGTTTGCAGTACCCCGTTTATTGCCGCAAGGCGGATGTGCAGGGCGCGCTGGAGCAGGTCATTCTGGATGGCAACGCTTTGGCCGAGGGCCAGAGCTTTATGGCTATCGGGGGAACGGATGTTTCAGACGATGGAAGATGGCTGGCGTACAGCGTCGACCATACGGGCTTTCGCCAGTACACGCTGCACATCAAAGACTTAAGCAGCACGGACTCAAGCAGCAGGGCCTCGAGCAGCAGGCAACTTGTGGACGGCGCGGTCGAGCGGGTTGGCTCGATCGTATGGGCCGCGGACAACAAGACCTTGTTCTACACGGTTGAGGACGAGGAGCAGAAGAGGCAACATCAGCTCTGGCGTCACGTGCTGGGTACATCTCACTCGGAAGATGTTCTGGTGCTTGAAGAGACGGATGAGCGATTTAACCTGGGGGCGGGGCGTACGCGCGATGGCAAGTTCCTGGTGCTGGAAGCTGGAAGTCATACGACGACCGAAGCGCGATTTCTATCGGCGGACGACCCAACCGGCGCATGGACGCTGGTGACGAAGCGTGTGGACGATCAAGAATATTCGATCGATCACCGCAATGGACTGTGGTTCATTCGCACCAACGATGTGGGTCGCAATTTCCGGCTGGTGACGGCGCCGGTGGAGACGCCGGGGCGGGAGCACTGGAGCGAATTGTTATCGCATCGCGAGGCGATCATGCTGGAAGACATCGACCTCTTCGATCGCTTTTTCGTCGCATGCGAGCGCGAGGATGGATTGCCACGGCTGCGGCTTTGGAGCTTTACGGAAAATGATCGCGCGATTCAGTCGAACGAGATTCGTTTTCCTGAGCCGGTCTACAGCGCCTTTCCGCATGTCAATCGGGAGTTCGACGCGACGAAGTTTCGCTATGCTTACCAGTCCCTGGTGACGCCGAGTTCGGTCTACGAATACGACATTGCAACGACGCAATCGACGTTGTTGAAACAGGTTGAGGTACCGGGCGGTTTCGATCGTGAGCAATATGCATCGGAGCGGGTCTTTGCGACTGCTTCAGATGGGGCAAAGATTCCAATTTCGCTGGTTTATCGCAAGAACAAGCGCGAGGCTGGCGGCAATCCGCTATACGTTTATGGATATGGATCGTATGGCTATTCGCTGCCCATCGGATTCAACGCAAACCGGCTGAGCCTGCTGGATCGCGGTGTCGTGATGGCCTACGCGCACATTCGCGGCGGCGGCGATCTTGGCAAGCCGTGGCATGATGCAGGCAAAATGCTGGTGAAGCGCAATACTTTCAGCGACTTCGTTGCGGCGACGGAATACCTGTGCCTGAGGGGATTTGGCGATCCAACACGAGTTGCGATCGAGGGCGGCAGCGCGGGCGGATTGCTGATGGGCGCCGTCACGAATCTCAAGCCTGAGATCTTCCGCGCGGTGATTTCGCATGTGCCCTTCGTCGACGTGATGAATACGATGCTCGACGCTTCCCTGCCGCTGACGGTGCCTGAGTATGAAGAGTGGGGCAATCCCAATGAGCCTGAGTATTTCAACTATATGCTGAGTTACTCGCCTTACGAGAATCTGAAGGCGGGGAGTTATCCTGCGATGCTGGTGAAGACTTCGCTGAATGATAGCCAGGTGATGTACTGGGAGCCGGCCAAATATGTGGCCAAGCTGCGCACGCTGAAGACAGACGCGCATCCACTGCTGCTGGTGACCAACATGAGCGCCGGACATGGCGGCGCGAGTGGGCGGTATGACTATCTAAAAGAGATTGCGTTCGACTATGC
>Ga0302140_10008282_pt1 | contig 12943 bp, 15 predicted proteins | sample I_Bog_E1_1_FD_202095 | JGI IMG/M metagenome (GOLD analysis project Ga0302140, IMG submission 202095) | Peat permafrost microbial communities from Stordalen Mire near Abisko, Sweden - I_Bog_E1_1 | ecosystem: Environmental > Terrestrial > Soil > Wetlands > Peat | place: Sweden: Abisko, Stordalen...
AAGGTGTGTTTGCTCAAAATGCAATACAGATTGCAGAGAAAGTGAATGCATCCGTAATAAGTGTCGGATGTCACCGTACGCCAGATATGATCGAAGAATGGTTAAATAAAGGGAAAATAGAAGCAATAAGCTTATGCCGTCCTCTTATTTGCGAACCTGAATTGCCAAGTATTTGGGAAGCAGGTAACAGAAAAAAAACAAAATGTATATCGTGTAATAAATGTTATGATTTAGGAAGTGGATTTGGGTGTAAGGTTTTTAAATAATAATAAAATAAATTATGACAGATGCCTTTTACTCACAGAGTGAATATTGAGATATAGTGGTAGTGGGAGCATCAGTGAAACCAGAGAGGGGCAAAGTAGAAACCACGCCTAATGTCCGATAATACTAGTTATGTAAAAGATGCCATTCCATTTTTGAAATGGCATCTGCCGTTAATAAAGCATATATTTGATTTTCTCAGTACTACCAATAGGGTTAAAAGGCGAAGTAATATAATTTATATAATATACAGAAAAACAACAATTCTCAAAGGAGAATGATTATGCTTGAATTTAAATATGATACGCAATTATTAATTGGGGGAGAAAATCTTTCAGAAGATGAAATCAATAAATATATCACAAATAATATTGAAGGTGATTGCTTACTTGCAGTTGGAGATGAAGAACTGATAAAAATTCATTTTCATACGAACACACCTTGGAAACTGCTTGAGTATTGTGATTCTTTGGGTGAAATTTATGATATTGTAGTAGAGGATATGGAACGACAGTCAAAGGGTCTGCAAGGTTAGCAAATTCTGATTTGTTACAGATATGAAGAAAATAATTTAGTGCACAATCTTCTTATCTTGTTCAACAATAACAAAATAAATGTAAAAATTGTTATATATTTTTGGGTATAGAGAAAGAATATGCAGATGCATTGGAATTACCAGTTAATCAAAGTATGATTTATAAAAAAGAACAAAAATGTATTTATACAATAGTATGTGTTGGAGATAGAGGAAGCTTATCATTAAAGATTTTAGATGGTGCTATAAAATATATAGAAGACAATGGTTATAAAATTGTAGATGATATTATTGGAAACCTATTAGCACGAGTACATGAAGATGATAAATACTATATATATATTGAACTATGGATACCAATAGAATAAGTTAAGAATTTATTGATAAAGTGCTGGACCCTGTAGCTACTACAGGGTTTTAGTATACTACTGAAAACAAAGTTTGACTATTAGGAGGAATAAGAAAATGAATTTAATAACTGTAGATCAAGAGAAATGCATCAAATGTGGAATTTGTGCAAATGAATGTCCTGGACAGATATTAAGAATTGGAGAAAATGGTCCGGAAGATATTTGTTCGGAAAAATGTATTGCCTGTGGACATTGTGTAGCTGTTTGTCCAAAAGAAGCTATTAATAATGTAAAATCACCATTAGTCAATCAAAAAAGTTCAAAAAAGTTTTCAAAATTAAGTCCTGAAGAAGCAGAAAACTTTCTTCGTTCAAGACGTGCAATTCGATCTTATAAAGAAACTCCTGTTTCAAGAGAAAAATTAATGGATCTAGCTAATGTTGCACATTTTGCTCCTAGTGGACATAATCTTCAAGGTATATCTTATACTATCATAGATGATAGGGCTATACTTGATAAAGCTGTTGAACTTACTGTTGAAGAATTCGAACATGATGAATTATTCAGTAAGATGTATAAGGACGTTATTAACCCTTATCGTAATGAAGGAATTGATGCTATCTTGCGAAAGGCACCTGCTCTTGTTCTAGCAACTGCTGATGTAGATTTTCCACGTGGAAGAGAAAATTCTATTTTTTCATTAGCATATATGGAACTGTATGCCCCAACACTTGGATTAGGTTCATGTTGGGCTGGAGTATTTGAAAAGATTGCGCTTAAGGATAATTCACCGATGCTTAAATTATTTAATATTCCTAAAGATAAAAAAATAACAGGTGCCGTTATTGTTGGATACCCAAAATATAATTATCCAAGATTAGTGGATAGAAATCCATTGCAAGTTACTTTTTATGAATCTAGATAATCTTATAAATTAGAATAAAAAGCAGAATAAGGATGATCTTATGTTTTATTTCGTATGTAGAGGTTTTTACGATGGGGACATTAGGTCATCTGAAAACAATATTACAAGCAGAATTATCGAGCTTTATATGACCCTATTATATAATTCAAATTATTTAAAATTAGAAATCCAGATGATCTATCATTTAATTGAAAAAATAATTTTGAGGGGGATAAAATGGATTTAATAAGTAGACCAAGAAGACTTAGAAAAAACGAACCTTTAAGAAAAATGATAAGGGAGACTCGAATGGATAAATCTTCTTTGATTTATCCAATATTCGTAAAAGAGGGGACAAATATTCAAGAGGAAATTCCATCCATGGAAGGGCAGTATCGCTATAGTGTAGATAGGCTTCCATATGAATTGGAACGTTTAGCAAAAGTGATTGATAAAATACGGCAAACATTAAGTACTGTAATAGACGAAAAACAGAATTTGTTAGATGCAGAAGTAATTGCTATAAGTCAAAAATTAGATGATGCTTTAAATAAATATAATAATTTACTTGAGAAAAAGTGAATTAAATAAAAAAGTTTATTCATCTAAATTCAATTTGTGCTTTTAATAATTATAAATTAAATAATTTTCTGCATAATGAATTTTATTAATTAAAACTTATATATTAAAAGAATAATTTTGAGGTGGATAAAATGGATTTAATAAGAAGACCAAGAAGACTTAGAAAAAACGAACCTTTAAGAAAAATGATAAGGGAGACTCGAATGGATAAATCTTCTTTAATTTATCCAATATTCGTAAAAGAGGGGACAAATATTCAAGAGGAAATTCCATCCATGGAAGGGCAGTATCGCTATAGTGTAGATAGGCTTCCATATGAATTGGAACGTTTAGCAAAAATTGGTGTGACCAATGTTATGCTTTTCGGAATTCCGAATGAAAAAGATGAATGCGGAAGTCAGGCATATGCAGAAGATGGAATTATTCAACAGGCTTTACGTGAAGCAAAGAGACAATTTCCAGATATGCATTATTCTACTGATGTATGCATGTGTGAATATACCTCTCATGGACATTGTGGCATATTAAAGGGTAAAGATGTAGATAACGACATAACAATAGAACTTATGGCTAAAATTGCTCTTTCTCATGCACAAGCTGGTGCAGATATGGTGGCACCATCTGATATGATGGATGGACGTGTGCTTGCCATACGCAACAAACTAGATAGTGAAGGGTTTATAGATATACCAATAATGTCTTATGGAGTAAAATATGCCTCCGCGTTCTATGGTCCATTTAGGGAAGCGGCAGACTCTACTCCAGCCTTTGGAGATAGGAAAACTTATCAAATGGATTTTCATAATAAAAAAGAAGCAATTAAAGAAGCACTTTTAGATGTAGAAGAGGGTGCAGATATAATTATAGTAAAGCCTGCTTTGGCTTACTTGGATATTGTTAGTGAAGTATCTAAGCAAATAAATGTACCTATTGCAACTTATAGTGTAAGTGGAGAATATGCCATGGTAAAAGCAGGAGCAAAACTTGGATACATAGATGAAAATCAGATTATTTGTGAAATGGCAACGAGTGCTTATCGTGCTGGTTCAGATATATATATAACATATTTTGCAAAAGAGCTTGCTAAATTCATGGATGAAGGAAGAATTGGATAATGATAATCAACAGGTTCTGGATTGAAGATCTTATGTAGCTTATCCACCTTAAACTTTTGGTATTCAAGACTATGTTAATTCTCAAAAGCCCACTGCTTATGAGGAATATGTTTAGCAATAAACAAAAGTAAGTGGGAAATTACTTTCAAAAGGCATTGATTATATAAAAATAAATAAGTTATAATTGAATCCAAGACAATGACAACCTTTCGTGTTTATTTTTGTTTGGTGAGAGATTCAATTATAACACAAAAAGGGGGTCATTGTTTTTTATTTCTAAAAAACGCTGTAACCCTTGATATATAAAGAAAAAAATAAAAGAATAGTGTGAAAAATTTTAGCTTTTTAGATGTTATAAACCAATACTTATATAAAGAAACTAGATATTTAGGGGGGGATACGATGAATATATCAAATTCAAAAATAACAGCCCTGGGGGCATATGTGCCAAGTAAAATATTGAACAATTTTGATCTTGAAAAGATGGTGGATACTAATGATGAGTGGATAGTACGCCGAACTGGTGTAAAAGAGAGAAGAATAGCTGAAAAAGATGAGTTTGCAAGCGATTTGGCTATAAAAGCTGTTGAAAATTTAGTAGAAAAATATAATGCTAAAATTGAAGATGTTGATATGATTATTGTAACAACTTTTACTCCAGATCATTATACTCCAACTGTTTCTGCTATAGTTCAAGGACATTTTAATATAGCACAAGCTGGAACAATGGATATTAACTCTGGATGTGCAGGATTTGTCTATGCATTAAGTGTTGCGGATTCTTTAATCACAGCTGGTCATTGTAATAAAGTATTATTAATATCAGCAGAGGCCGTTTCTAAGGTAATAGATTATTCAGACAGAAATACATGTATACTTTTTGGTGATGCAGCAGTGGCTACGCTTATTGAAAGAACTGATAAAAGAGGAAGTTTAATAGCATCATATTTTACTACTGATGGAAAGGTGGCAGAAAAAGTTTCTTGCAGCAACTTCTCACAAAGGATTAATGGTAAAGAAATTAGTAAGGAAAGGTTATTTGAGCAAGAAGGTAGATTCTTATATGAATATGTTGTTAAGAATGTTCCTGATGGTATATGTAATCTATTAAAGAAAGCTGATTTAACTTTAGAGGACATTAATTGGTTTGTTCCACATAGTGCAAATTTGCGTATGATAGAAGCAATTAATAAAAGGCTTGAATATCCTATTGAGAAAACACTTGTAAGTAATGAGCTTTATGGAAATACATCATCATCATCAATTCCTCTTGCTCTATGGATAGCTTTGGAGGAATCGAAAATAAATTCTGGAGATAAAATGGTGTTATACGGCTATGGAAGTGGATTAACTCATGGAGGAGTTGTAATCCAGTGGTAAAACAAAATTCCAATGAAGGCCTTCGGTAAAATGTTTACTTAACCAATATATACTGAAATTTAATATGAAATAATAGAATTTTCAACTACAAGATATGCAGAAGGATTTGAAAAATTTATAAATGCATAATTTATGTAGATTATATGGAGTAATTATTTAAATAATTTTCTTTGGAAAGTTAGCAGTTTTGGATCAGCTATATCAATAATAAAAAGAATTATAAGAGTTGATATTAATTCGTACCAGAACGAATGAGGTGAATAAATGAAAAAAGGATGTATATTAGATAAGATAAACGAAATTAACTCTATTTCAAATAAGTTTATTGAAAAAAAAATAAAAGAAGAAGGGTTACCAATATTACAAAATCATATTCCGTTGTTTTATATACTTCCTGAAGATGGAAGTGCATTGATTTTTAATGAAATATCAAATATATGGGAAATATCTAAATCATCTTTATCTGATATTATAAATAAGTATGAAAGCCAAGGTTTAATAAAAAAATGCAATTGCCTTGAAGATAAAAGAACTGTATATGTAAGTTTAAAATCAGAAGCTCTATATATAGTACGGAAGCTTTTGAGCATAGAGGCTGAATTCTTAGGCTTAATGCTAAATGATTTTGACAATAATGAAAAGCAAATCTTTGAAAAAAATATTAATAAATCTCTGAAAAATATTAGGAAAATACTCTAATAAAATTTTTTCAAAAGAACTATTTCGTTCACGTACGAAATAAAATAGAGGTATAATCCGAAAATAAGAAATTAAAACGAAAGAACAAAAAATGAGGAGGAAATTTATGTTCAAATCTATAAGAAAAAACTTGATTTTTAATTCTGTAGTGATGGCTACAATTATTTTAATAATTAATACTACTTTTTCAACTTATCAAATGATAGCAGGATTGCAAAATCAAATGAAATATGATGGTGGTAATCTAGCAAATATTATAAAGATAAGCATAGAGAATGCAGGAACTGATAATATGAGTAAAATACAATCTATAGTTGATAATACTTATGATCACTCTGATGGAAATTTATTTTATATAGGGGTACTTTCACCTGATAGAACGCTTTTAGCAGGGACTTCAAAGGATTCCATTGGACAAAAAATAGAGTTAAAAGAATTAGATGAGGTTTTGAAAGGAAAGACTCAAGCCTTTATGACAGAGTGGAAAGATACTAGTGCATATAATGTAACAGTACCTATAAAACAAGGAGAAAAGGTAGTCTTGACCGTTTCAGTAGGTATATCTGTAAATAATATGGAGAATGCAATAAGAAGTGGTATAGTAAAAGCCATTATTGTTAGTATTATTATTTTAATGATAGTTACTGCTTTTGGAATAATAATAGGAAAAAGAATAGGTGAGCCTATAGAAAGCTTAGAACGTACTCTTGGAGAAGTAGGTAAAGGAGATTTAACTGCAGAATATACGGTTGTTAAAAGGAAGGATGAAATTGGCAGGCTTGCGTATACAAGTAGTGAAGCTACAAAAAATATCAGAGAACTTATAAAGAAAATTAAGTCTATTTCTTTAAGTTTAAATAATATATCACAAGATATTTCAAATGGTGGTGAAGAAGTAGCATCAGCCAGTGAAGAAATTGCAGCAGCTGTTACACACGTATCACAGCAGGGGATAAAGCAAACTGAAGCTTTATCAGATGCACTTGAAATTTTAGAAGATTTTTCATCAGACTTAAACAATGTAAGCGGTAAATTAGTTAAACTAGCTCAAAATGGAGAAGAAATAAAGGAGGAATCAACTAAAGGTGCAGAAAATATTAATAGTTTATCAAGTACTATAGAAGATATGCAAAAATCATTTTACATTGTAAGAAATAAAGTAGAAAATTTAGATGAAGCTATATCACAAATCAATTCTATAGTGGATGTTATAAACAGTGTGGCTAAGCAAACAAATCTTTTGGCATTAAATGCATCTATAGAAGCAGCAAGAGCTGGAGAATCAGGAAAAGGTTTTTCAGTAGTAGCTGAAGAAATAAAAAAACTAGCGGAAGAAGTTCTAGACTCTGCTAAAAATATAACAGGTTTAGTTAATAAGGTTATGGAAGAAACAAGGGATGTTTCGGAAACTACTGATTTTGTAACTAATATAGTAGAGGAAAGTAAAGAAAATATAGAAGAGTCAGTAAGTGTGTTCAAGGAAGTTATTAATAAAGTGAATAGCATTCCAGTAAAAATAAATGAAGTTAATGAAGTACTTCAAAGAACTATGAAAGGCAAAGATAAAATTTTATCTACAGTGGAGAGTATAGCATCTAATTCAGAGGAAATCTCATCACTTTCAGAAGAAGTTACAGCATCAACAGAAGAACAAGCTGCTATAACTAATGGAATAGCTATTACAGCTAACAAATTACTTAATATGGCAAATGATTTAGAAAAGAATACTTCAAGTTTTAAAGTGTAATTCAAAGAGAATCCTAGTAAGTTAAAGAATGGGATTGATGTGAGAATTTAAAGAGTGTGCACCTTTCAGCAGAAATCCTATACAATTTAGCGATATTAAAATGAATAACCACATTAAAAAAGTCGCTAAATTGTATCAAAATCTTAGTTATTAGACATTAAACCCATGACAGAAATCTAAAATTTGGATTGTGGGTTGTGCTTTGAATGATGCCCAGTTAAAGCAATAAAATTATATGCATAAAGAAAATGACAAGTCAAAGATATTGCGTATGTTTTGAACCTAATTAGGAGGAATTAATGATTAAAAATTTATTTAAGTTGTATGTTGATAGATGGGACTTTTTCCTTAATCTTATATTGCAGCATTTAGAACTTTCAGCTATTTCAATTTTAATAGCAGCTATATTGGGATTATTACTAGGAATTATTATTAGTGAATATAAAAAAACATCACCTGTTGTTTTGGGAATAACAAATTTTATTTATACAATACCATCTATATCTTTACTTGGATTCCTTATTCCATTTTCAGGAATAGGAAATATGGCAGCTATAATAGCACTTACGGTATATGCACTACTACCTATGGTTAGAAGTACTTATACAGGAATAGAGAATATAGATGCTTCAATTATTGAAGCTGCAAAGGGGATGGGAAGCACACCTTTTCAGATCTTATATAAAATAAAAATCCCTCTTGCATTAACAGTTATATTATCAGGACTTAGAAGTATGGTTGTCATGACAATTGCCCTTGCAGGTATTGCATCATTTATTGGGGCAGGAGGTCTTGGAGTAGCTATATATAGAGGTATTACAACCAATAATGGTGCAATGACAATGGCTGGTAGTTTGCTAATTGCATTACTAGCATTGATACTTGATTTTCTTATTGGAATAATTGAAAAAATAATAAAAAAGAAATGGAGATTAATATAATGAAGAATTTTAAAATTAAAATATTTACAGCTTTTATGGCTGTTATATTAACTATGACAGTTTTCTTGACGGGATGCTCAAAAAACAGTGGAACAATTAAGATTGCTACAAAGCCAATGACAGAACAATTAATACTAAGTGAAATGTTATCATTACTTATTAAAGATAACACTAATCTTAATGTAGAAATCACAAAAGGTGTTGGTGGTGGTACAAGTAATATTCATCCTGCCATTGTAAAAGGTGATTTTGATTTATATCCTGAATATACAGGAACAGGCTGGAGTGAGGTCTTAAAGGAAAAGGAGCTTCCAGATAATGATACACTTTATAAAGAACTTAAAGAAAAGTATGAAGAACAATATAAATTAACATGGGTTGGTTTATATGGATTTAATAATACATACGGACTTGCAGTTAGAAAGGACATTGCAGAAAAATATAATATAAAAACTTATTCTGATTTAGCTAAATATTCACCAGAACTTATTTTTGGAGCTGAATATGATTTTTATGAAAGAGAAGATGGATATAAAGCACTTTGCAATATATACGGATTTAATTTTAAGAAGACAGCAGATATGGATATTGGATTAAAATATAAAGCTATAAATTCTAAAGAAATTGATGTAATGAATGTATTTACAACAGATGGTCAACTTAGCGCATCTGATGTAGTAGTTCTTAAAGATGATAAAAACTTTTTCCAAACATACTACTGTGGAACTGTGGTACGTGAAGATACACTTAAAAAATATCCAGAACTTAACGATGTTTTGATGAAGATGCAAGATATAGTAACTGATAGTGAAATGGCTAAATTAAATTACGAAGTTGAAACTAATGGACGTGATGAAAAGGATGTTGCAAAAGAATTTTTAGAAAATAAAGGCTTATTGAAAAAATAACAATAGTGGGTGAGTAAAATATGAATAATGAGGTAACTATTCACTTTGATAATGTATCAAAAGGATATGATGGGAACTTAATATTAGATAATTTAAATTTGAAGATAAATAAAGGTGAATTCATAACTATAATTGGTAGCTCAGGCTGTGGTAAAACTACAGCCCTAAAGCTTATTAACGGATTACTGAATCCAGACAGTGGAAAGATATATATAGATGGAAACGACATCGCTACAGTTGATCAAATCAAACTAAGAAGAAATATAGGATATGTTATTCAAGGTGTAGGATTATTTCCGCATATGAATATAAAGAAAAATATATCTTATGTACCTAACTTAATAAAAAAAGAGGATAAGAATAAAATTTTAGATAATGTTAGTAATTTAATAAACGTAGTTGGAATGAGTGAAGATATTTTAGAGCGTTATCCAAGTGAACTTTCAGGAGGGCAACGTCAAAGAATTGGTATTGCACGAGCATTAGCAGCTTCACCTAAAATATTGCTTATGGATGAACCTTTTGGAGCTGTTGATGAAATAACTAGGAGATTACTGCAAGAAGAAATTTTAAATATTCATGAAAAACTTGGAGTGACAATTGTATTTATTACTCATGACATTAAGGAAGCTTTAAAGCTAGGAACTAGAGTTTTGGTTATGGATAAAGGAAAAATTATTCAAGCAGGAACACCTACAGAAATTGTGGATCAACCAAAAACTGATTTTGTAAAAGAACTTGTGGGAGCGAAATACCATTAATAAAATAGAGAAATTAGACTTTTTAATAAAGGAATTGATAAGTGAAGAAACAAGATATAGAGAACTTAGAATTCCAGAAGATTATAACGAAAAACGCAAGTTACTACGTTGCGGATAAGAATTATCAAAAGCAGAAAATATTATGAATAGTTTTGATGCTAATAAAGAGCTATATAACATTAAGGAATGAAGTGGTCGGAAGAACTAAAAATTCCACCATTCTTCCGACCATCAACAAGATATGATATATAATTTTAAAATATAATATGTAAAGATATGATATTTTTAATCTAAGGTATGATTTATTTCTAATGACAAATAGATATAATAAAATACACTAAGTTAAAATTTGGTATAATTCTTCAACACACACCTCACGTTGAAACTTCTATTCAACATGAGGGTGTTTTGTTATATTTTGAAATCAAGAAATTTATTGAAAAATTCTAATATATGTTTTGATTTTATAACATTTTTATGTATAGTTTAACGCAAATATGTTATAATAAATAATAATGTTATAAAACTATAACATATCGTTAGTATTAGCGTATAATAATGTTGAAAGGAAGTGTTATTATGAATGCAATTTTAGGAGCAAGGATTAGAACTTTACGTGAATATAAAGGATTAACTCAGGAACAAGTTGCTGAAAAATTAAATTGTACTAGACAAAAGTATGCCAGAATTGAGAAGGGTTTAATAGATATATCATATGCCAGCATTACAAGTATTGCTGGGATTTTAAAAGTTAATGCTGATGATATAACTTCTGCTGTGAATAATGTAGAGAAAAAAGAACCAATGTTCAGAAAAAATGAACAATGTATTAATGATGATGGGTTTGAGTTTATAAATGAAATGATTAATACATTTTATGCTCATAGAAAATTATATAATAGTATAAGGCAGGTTGAGGTAAATGAATAAAACAAGGCAGCTTGAAATCGAAAAAACAGCTGATTCTGTTAGGAATCTATGCAAAGTAATAGATTATGGTTTTCAAAATATATTTGAGGCTGCTGGCAAAATAGGATATAGAGTTATTAGATATCCTATTGGAAGTGAATCTATACTAGGATTTGCATTAATAAAGGATAGTGAGAAAATTATCTTTTCTAATTCGTCATTAATATTATCTAGGGAAATTTTTTCTGTTGCTCACGAAATTGGACATCACAAATTGCATTTATCAGAACAGGGACTTACAATAATAAAGGATCATGATTTTAATGGTAGAGATGAGTATGAACAGGAGGCTAATTATTTTGCAGCATGTTTATTAATGCCAAGAGAAAAGGTAAGTACGTTTATTAGGGTAGAGTTAGATGACAAGAGCATTGATAAATTGAGCGGATTGGATATTGCAAGAATACAAACTGCATTTAATGTCAGCTATGATATGGTACTTATTAGATTACAAGCATTAGGGATGTTAGATGATATTTTAATAGATAAATTAAAACTAGAAAAGCTAGAAAAAACAACATCAAGGTTACTAAATGCTATTGATGGAAATGTTGATTTGTGCAAACCGACTGAAGCTAAAAAAATACCAGCTGATTACTTAGAATGGGTTATTTCAAATTATAACGAGAAATTAATTCCAATGAATAGTGTAGAAAAAGCCTTAAATTATGTAAATTTAAGTGCTGAAGACTTAGAAGACCTATCAGAAGAAAAGCTTGAGGAGGATGAAAGCTTTGATGATTTGATTGGGAGGATGGATTAATGGAAGCATCATTAGATACGAATGTCATTATCCATCTGTAGAATGCGAATTATCAACCTATATTGTTTAATAGATTTGAAAGATTGAAGGTATATGAATTTATTCGTTATCATGATATGGAAAATCATGCTACAAAGGAAGTTATAGATTTATTTGATAAAGATGTAGAATTAGGCAGAATAGAAATGATTACTAATGATTATTTGAAAAGTATTGGAATGTATAATGTATTTAAAGAACATGTGAGCGATATTAGGATTCTTTATGATGGTGGCGACTTAGGAGAAGTTTATGCAATTGCAATGGCTAAGACGTTAGGATGTATAACTTTAGTAACTGATGATATTAAAGAATATGGACCACATTATACATTAATGAGAATACCTGACTCAGATGTTATGCCTTTTGCATTTTATGAAATATTACTGTTAGATTATTTAGAGGGCATAATATCAGAAACTGATTTGGAAAATCAATTTAATATTATTTGCAGCTTATCAGATTTAAATATGAATTTTTCTTCAAAATTAAAGGCATTTATAAGACGATTTTGGATTAGTCCTTATAGCAAAAGTGAGAAGCAATGGATGATTTCTTTTTGCAATGAGAATAATATAAATGCTAAACAGAAGATTCAAAATATAAATATGTATTTAAAACATAAATAAGTTAGGCACATGAAAATAAATAACAAGTCCAAAACTGCCATGAATATTTTTCATCAGGCAAGGAAGTAAAGTGCCATCATAGCGGGCCTATTATGGGATTTTACTGACGCAGGATGATGGAAAATAGGCTGGCAGATGGACTTGTTATTTTTTTGATTGTGCCTTAAACAAAATAATTAGAATATAAACCTTAAAACTATAAAGTTAATAGAATCTAAAATAATGACTTGTAACTCATATTTCGCTGAATGCTATGCACTTTAGCGAAATATTTTTTCTTCATTTAAAATTTGGAATAATAGCTACACATATGTAAATTATTCCATGAGAAATCTCTAATTTATCCCTAATAAAATT
>Ga0302140_10008284_pt1 | contig 12942 bp, 16 predicted proteins | sample I_Bog_E1_1_FD_202095 | JGI IMG/M metagenome (GOLD analysis project Ga0302140, IMG submission 202095) | Peat permafrost microbial communities from Stordalen Mire near Abisko, Sweden - I_Bog_E1_1 | ecosystem: Environmental > Terrestrial > Soil > Wetlands > Peat | place: Sweden: Abisko, Stordalen...
TATTTTCTCAACCAGCCCGGGCAGGCTGAGATTCAAAGCGATTTGTTCTATGACTATCGAACTAATGTGGATGCCTACCCGACATGGCAAGCGTGGATGCGCGAGAAGCAGCCACCCCTGCTGGTGATTTGGGGCAAGTATGAAAGTTCGTTCGACTCCGGCGAACCGGAACGCTACCGCAAGGATGTGCCGACCGCTAAAATCCACGTTGTCGACGGTGGTCATTTCGCGTTGGGCACAGCCGCGGATGAGATTGCCGCGTTCGTTCAAGGATTCGTCGGTTCTTCACGCGAGGGGTTTGCGGCGCGGCGGACGGGATGAAGCCGCTTTGCGAGGGCCGACGCAACTGTGTATTGGGTTGGAACCCTATTAGGCCGAAAGGGGATGAATGTCCGGCAAGAAAACAGCAATCATAACTGGAGCATCAGGGGATATTGGCGCTGGCTTAGTTGAGGGATTTCTGGAAGTAGGTTATAACGTCGTCGCGACATCTCGTGACGCCAGTCGAAAGTTAACTGCCTCCCGTAGCTTGGTTCTCCTCGACGGCGATATCGGCAAGCCGCAAACTGCTACCGATGCCGTCGAAGCAGCCATCAAGAACTTCGGAAGCATCGATGTTTTGGTGAATAACGCCGGCATCTTCTTAACCAAGCCTTTCACTGACTTTACGATTGAGGACTTCAGCGCCCTCATCGCCACCAATCTGCTCGGATTCTTCCACATCACTCAGCGCGCGGTAAAAGAGATGCTGAAACAAAAATCGGGATGCGTTGTGAGCATCACTGCGGCGCTTGCCGACCGGCCAATCTCCGGAGAGAATGGCTCGATTTCAATGATCACGAAGGGTGGCTTGAATTCAGTGACCCAGAATCTGGCGATCGAGTACGCTAAAGACGGCATCCGCTTTAATGCCGTAGCGCCCGGCGAAGTGGATACACCGATGCACGGCAACGATCCCTATGACTCGACCTCGCTGCCGCCGAGGAAAAGGGCGACAGTAAAGGATATTGTCGATGCTGTTCTTTTCCTGGTGCAGGCGGCCCATGTGAACGGGGAGATACTCCACGTGGATGGCGCCGCTCCGGCTCGTCGATGGTAAAAATTAAGAGCACTGTAATCAGAACGTCGCACTCTACAAGGGACAAATGCCCCGATTGCTTTCAGTTAATGTCGGCCAGCCGCGCGACGTGACATGGAACGGTAAAACGGTCCGAACGTCAGTCTGGAAGTCTCCGATTACGGGACGGCGAATGGTGCGCAAACTCGATGTCGATGGCGATGCGCAAGCCGACCTCGCCGGTCATGGCGGGGAGCAGCGCGCCGTTTTTGTCTACCAGATCGATTCTTATCATTACTGGGAACAATTCCTGGGCCGAAGTGATTTTACTTTCGGCCAGTTCGGGGAGAACTTCACCGTCGATGGACTCGCTGACAACGAAGTCTGCATCGGTGATCGATACCGCATCGGTGGCGCTGAATTTGAAGTAACGCAGCCACGCGTGACGTGCTACCGCGTCGGCATCCGCATGAATGAACCTCGCATGCCAGCGCTTCTCGTAGCACATCACAGACCAGGATTTTACTTTCGCGTATTGCAGGAAGGGGAAGTCGGTGCAGGGGACGATATCGTAAAAACCGCTGACGGCCCTGAGCGAATGAGCGTGGCTGATGTTGATGCCCTTTTGTATTTGCCAGGACAGTCTCGCGAACAACTAGAGCAGGCGCTGCGGATTCCCGCACTGAGCAAGGGTTGGCAGAGTTCGTTCCAGGCCATGCTCCAGCAAGACTCGAACTCCAAAACTGCGGCGGGGAATCCGGGACTTGCCAATGAGGAACAAGCGCCAGCATGGCCTGGCTTTCGCCGGATGCGAGTCGCGCATATTAACAAGGAGAGCGATAACGTAACTTCCTTCGTTCTGGAGCCAATCGATGGGCAGCCTCTTCCTCTCTTCCAGGCAGGGCAATTCGTCGTCGTGCGACTGCTGGTCGATCCGGACAAATCGCCGGTTCTTCGCAGCTATTCGTTGTCTGATCTTCCAGCAGGCGACCATTTCCGCATCAGCGTCAAGCGCGAATCGAATGGGATCGGGAGTTCATTTCTGTGCAACCGTGCGCGAGAAGGCGATGTATTGGACGTGAGTGCGCCGCGCGGTAGCTTTACATTGCGACCCGGCCAGAGCCCTGTGGTTCTGCTGAGCGCTGGAGTCGGCGCAACACCTGTAATGTCGATGCTGCACGCACTCGCCGCGGAAAGATCGCCACGAGAGACCTGGTGGATCTATGGAGCGCGCGATCGTGTCGACCATCCATTTGCAGAAGAATCGCGTTCGTTACTGAAGCAGCTCTCGAGCGGACGAGCATACATCGTGTACAGCAGGCCTGCTGCAGACGACCAAGTCGGATCAGACTTCGATGCTCCCGGGCACATCGACGTAGTTTTGCTCGAAAAAATCGGAGTGGCACAGAATAGTGATTTCTATCTGTGTGGCCCACCTTCGTTCCTGCAGAGCATGCGCGATGGGCTGCGAAACTGGGGCGTGCTCGCCGAGAATGTGCACACGGAAATCTTCGGTGCGCTGGAGAGCATTACTCCTGGTATGGCGCAGGTTGTGCACACTCCTCACCTGCCGCAAGGGCCGCCCGGATCCGGGCCCCCAGTCTCGTTCGCGCGTAGCGGGATAACCGCCGCCTGGGATCCGAAATTCGCAAGCTTGCTGGAGCTGGCGGAAGCGTGCGATGTCCCGGTCAGGTGGTCGTGCCGAACTGGAGTCTGCCACACTTGCATGACTGGTCTGATTGCCGGATCGATTACTTATAATCCTGAGCCGCTGGAGAGGCCCGCGCCCGGAAACGTGCTCGTATGCTGTTCCCAGCCAAACGCGGGTGTCACTCTGGATCTTTAAGATAGGACCTTTGAATATCTTTGAGAGAAACGGGAGGAGTCCATCATGCGTTCTGACATTGTGCCCGGAGGCATTTTCCCCAACTACGAACTGCCCGATCACACGGGCACACTGCGCAAACTCAGCGAGTTGCAGGGTGACGATCCGCTCATCCTGACGCTTGCGCGCGGCCACTATTGCCCAAAGGAGCACCAGCAGCATCTGGAACTCGCCGCGTTCTACCCGAAGATCGCGGTCGCCTACACTCAGATCGCCACCATTGCTACCGACGATCACCATACTCTGCAGGAATTCCGTGCGTCCGTCGGAGCCCAGTGGACCTTTCTTTCAGATCCTGAGCGAACAGTTCAGAAAGATCTCGACATCCAGGAGTACACCGATCCCGAGAATAATCCGATGATCCCGCACACGCTCGTGCTCAAGCCGCGCCTCGTGATTTACAGCATCTATAACGGCTACTGGTTCTGGGGGCGTCCATCGGTCATCGATCTTTGGCGCGATCTGCGCGTCGTAACGAGTGAAATCCGCCCCGACTGGGATCTCAGCACTCCGGGACTTCGCGAGGCATGGTATGCGGGTGATTACTCACGTTTCCACGGGTGGAACAAGCAGGCCCGCACGGAAGCGCCCGCGATTGCGCAAAAGAAATAGTTCTCCCCATTTTTGCCGCGCTCTTCGGAATACTTTCGAAAATTTGGCGACCTGCGCGTGGAAACCGAGTAGTTGGCAAAGCGCGAGTGGTCACTTCTGCTCAGATAGGCGGGCGCATCGCTGCTATCGTCGAACTTCGGAAGCAATGGAAGGCCGGAACGCCAGTCGTGCGACTGGCCGCCGACCGATACCGCTCCAGGAGGCGAAGTCCATGTTAATGAATGCTGCGCACCTAAAGGGTCTTGAAATCCAAGCGACAGACGGCAGGCTTGGAACCATCGATCAGTTCTATTTCGACGACGAAACCTGGGCGATACGCTATCTCACGGTAGAGACCGACTGGCTTGGCGACCGGAAGGTGTTGATCTCGCCATTTTCGGTGACCGGGGTCGATTGGCCTGCCCGGCGACTGGATGTGTCGCTGACGAAAAAACAGGTGGAAAACAGCCCCAGCATCGACACGCAGCGGCCCGTTTCCCGGCAGTATGAGACCGAGTATCTCGGCTATTACGGTTATCCCATGTATTGGGGCGGACCCTTAATGTGGGGCCCGGGATCGTACCCACACGGGTTGACGAACCAGCTCCCTACGCCGAAGGAAAAGCTGGCAGAAGAGGTGCGACGGGCCTCGATGGACTCGCACTTGCGAAGCACCAAGGCGGTCACGGGCTATCACATTGAGGCGGAGGATGGCGAAATCGGCCACGTGGCGGGCTTCTTCATGGACGATGAAGCCTGGGCGATCCGCTACCTCGAGGTGGCCACTCGCAATTGGTGGCCGGGCAAAAAAGTCTTAGTTTCGCCGGGGTGGATTCAAAAGGTGAGCTGGCTCGAATCCAAGGTGTGGGTCGGCCTCTACCGGGACGCCATCCAGACCGCGCCACCCTTCGTCGATTCCGTGCCAATCTCTCGTGAATACGAACACCGGCTCTATCTTCATTATGGCCGGCCGCCGTATTGGATTCACGAACACGACGAGAAACCACTTTCCTCCCTCATCGGCGTTTAGTGGAGGGCATTGGATGCGGGCAACAGCGTTTGTAGCTTGACTTGGGCTGATGCGGCAGCATTCCAGCGCAACAACTAATCCTCTCGTGTGGAGAGCAGAATGACCATGAACAACACCGAACACGTGCATCCCAATGGCGAGAGCCATCACGGTCATCACGGCCAGACTCCTTACTGGCGGCGTGCGCATCATGATTGGCGCTTCTGGTTCGGCCTTATCGCAATGCTCGTGGCCATCGGGATCTATGTCGGCACCAATGATTTGTCGATGGTGCCCTCGGGCCGGCAGAAACAGATGCCAGCCGGAAGTAGGGTTCCGTAAAAAGCGCACAACTCCTGTACGCAATGCTTCAGACAGAACCGCTTGATTGAAAGCAAGGTTCATGGAGCGGTCTGGCTTCAAAGAATCGGATCACGGGAATGTTGCACCGAATTGATTGAATTGTGATCCTTATTGCACAGAAACGCGCTGGCTTGCTGGTTAACATCATCTTGAGATCTTTTAAGGAGAAATGACAATATGTTGAAACGTATTCTGATCGTTACAGCCCTGACCTTCGTGGTAACGCTAACCGCAGTTGCATCGGACCGCGAGGACGATGTGTCTCGCACTCAGAGGGCCGCCCAAGTCTTCAAGGAGATCATGGACACGCCAGACCAAGGCATCCCTCAGGGCCTGCTGGAATCGGCCAAGTGCATCGCCATCATTCCCGGAGACAAGAAGTTCGCTTTCATCTTTGGCGGCAGCTACGGCCGGGGAGTGGCGACCTGCCGCACCGCGCATGGCTGGAGCGCTCCCATGTTCGTGGCCATTAATGGAGGGAGCGTAGGCTACCAGATTGGCGGTTCGTCCACTGACCTGATCATGCTCTTCATGAACGACCACGCCCTGCAAAGCCTGATGAGCGACAAATTCAAGATGGGCGCGGACGCCTCCGTCGCGGCAGGACCGGTTGGCCGCAACGCCACCGCCGCCACCGACCTTAAACTGAACGCGGAGATTCTCTCTTATTCGCGCTCCAAGGGACTTTTCGCCGGAGTCAGCCTGGATGGAGCCGTGATGCAAGCCGACAAGAGCGGAGATCAAGCCATGTACGGGCACGATGTGAACCGCCGGCAGATTCTAAACGGCAAAGTTGCCGTTCCCACTTCGGCGCGAACACTGTTGGAAGAAATTGGTGGATACGCCAAGGTGGCGAAAGCCGAGTAGCAAAGCGCAGCAGAGGTTCCAAACCTGATGATCTGGTCTTCACAGTCGTAGAGGTTGGGCGTGCTCATGCGAGCAGAAGCCCAACCTCTATTCCATCTTAAAATCGCTTTTGGACAATGTCAGGCCTCTCGCCGGGGCAGCGGTAGTTGGCGGGGAAGTCAGTGCACTGATGTTTGTCGAAAGCTTGCTGTATTCTTGCCGGGCGCCCGATGGTATTCGGCTCGATCGCGGAACAGGTTGTCAAACGCGCGGAATGTCCGCTCTTGCTGCTGCGCTCTCAAGCCAGCCGGCTTTGTGACGCTGGACGGCAATCCTGATGGCAATTGATTCGAATACGACCGGCCAGCCAGGGCCAAGGTCGCCGTGGTTCGGAATTGGAAGATTCCTGTTTGTAGTCGTCCTGGTTGTCCTCTTTTTTCTACTCGGGCACAGCATGGTCCAGCATCGCTTCTTCAGAGGCGGCTGGGTGAATCGGAACGGCACCGCCCGCCCCTAGAGTCTGCTGAAAAAGTGGTGGCCCCGCAATTTCATCGCGAAATGTCGATAAAGTTAGGGCTTTGCGGGCAACGGCTGCCAGAGCTCGATCTTATTTCCATCCCCGTCATAGATCCAGGCAAAGCGGCCGTAGGATTCATCCATTCGCTTGTCGTCAATCTTTACTCCCTCTTGTTTTAAGCGGTCCAGCAAAGCGTCCATATCGTCCACGATGTAGTTGATCATGAAAGGGGCGGGGCTGGGATCGAAATATTTCGTGGAGGCGGGAAAAACACTCCAAACGGTAACTTGTTCTTTTTGCGGGTCCTCGTGTTCGCGCCACGGAAGCATCACACCTTCGCCTTGATCGGCGAGTCCAAGATGCTTGGCATACCACTCCCGCGTCTGATCACGATTAGCGGACTTGAAGAAGACTCCGCCGATTCCGAGGATGCGCCCGCGCTGTTCCATTTTGACGGGCGGTTCCGAACTTTCAGGTTGCGTAGATTGCACTTTCTGTCCTCCTGATTGAGTAGGCCGTGATGAGTAATAGCGAGCCGAGCGCAATTGCGCCCCACGGTATCCCTCGCATCGGCGGATTATACCTAATGACGCGGCCTTTAATACCATAGCCCCGGTCCGCTGACCAAGAATTTCATCAGCGCGACGACAGAGGTGCCGGGCCTGTCCCTGACAGGAACGGATGGGCTGGCTGATGGCATTGTGGGAGCGATGATGGGAGGGCTGGCGAGGGCGGCGCTGCAACGAGGGCCGGCGGGATTTTCCGAAAATTTCGTCGGCGGCCAGGAACTAGACGAACTGGAAAACGTCCTGGCGTTGATCTGCCTTCTGGTTTTAAGCTCGCACCGCGCTATCGCGCTGAGCCCGGTCGCTTCAAAAATCGATTTTCTGAACCTACCAGCATTGTCGTCGGGAGTCGCAGGGTGCGTATCTCCGGATCGGTTCCGCCGATAGCGTGAACGGATACACATCCATCCACGCTCATGAACGGATCTGAGACTATCTCAAAATGCTCGCCATACATTGTTACTTGCCTCGATGCAGTGAAGCCAAGATGTTTTATCTTTGCGCAATTTTCCGCTGATGAAGAGACATGCGTTGGACCTTCGGCGCCACTGGCGCGCGCCTCGGACTTCGGAGGAACCTTGATCGTGGGGTGACTCACACAACCTCCCAACCGTTGCGGTCTCGGGTTCTCGCTTTACCTTCGTTTCAGCATCCAGCCGAGCAGTGTTCCGGCTGCGACGCCTATCGCAAGTGTTGTCGCCACCGTCAGCAGAAGATGTCGCTGGAGACGCTGATTGGTGTCATTCAAGAATTCTTCAGCTGCATCGCCGCCCTGCTTTGCGGCTCGCCTCACTCCCGCTACGCCATCGTCGAATGCATCGGCAACCGCGCTGGTCGCGCGCGAAACCTGGCTCACTGTTTCGGCAATTTGTCCTGCCGTTCTTTCCGCCACGGTTTGTGACACGGTACCCTCCTATGCCTATCGCAGGCTGATGTTGATATGTTCTCTATTCGCCGACGAGCTTTTCCGCGCGGCCGATCCAATTCTGAACCTTCCCTGCATTTTTTTCGGCCTTCCCTGAAGCTTCCAAATCGGGGTCCTTGGTCGCTTTCCCGACTTGCTCCTTGATCTTTCCTTTCACTTCGTGCACTTTGCCTGCGGCGCGGTCTTGCGTACTTGATTTCATGTTCTCTCCTTTGTTTGCTGCGTTGTTCAGATGCGGCCGAGAATTAACAGAATAATAACGATAAAAAGAACCAGCCCCAATCCGCCGGTCGGGGCATAGCCCCACTCTCTGCTATGCGACCAGCGCGGCAGGGCGCCAAACAGCGCCAAGACCAAGATCACGATCAAAATGGTTCCAAGCATATTTGCTCCTTTGGTTCGGCGATCCAACGGCGCCAGTCCAGAAATAACAAAGTCGCGCCGTTGGCGGTTAAGTTTGCTTTTTCATGTGTCTATAGTGTGACACTGAGTACGAGGTTCACGCCCGGATACACGGGGTTGCACAGGTAATACACACCGTTGATCTCAATCACATAAACATCCTGCGTGTAGAGCCAGTTGCCCGGCCATGCGCCGCCAAATCCAAACCAATACCCGCCGTACTGAAAGCGGCCACTGCGGTAATCGCCCTGGCTGACTCGAAACGTATGTTCGCGTCCAAAGTTAGCCTTATAACGGTCGGCCGGAATGCGCCCTCCGCTGGCGTGCTGTTCTCGTTGTTGTTGTGGCTTGGCTTCTTGTTGCGGCTTGCCTTCCGGAGCGCGCGGCTGTTCTTGTTTTGCGTTCTTCTCCTCGGGCTTGGTGTTCTTTTCTCCCTGAGCATTTCTCTCGTCTTGCTTTGCGGGTTTCTCCGGTTGCGCCTTCTTCTCCGCAGGCTTATCTTTCGATTCTTCCTGCTGATCGTGCTGTTCCTGGGCGTATGCTGCATTCGACGCGCCGAGACTTAGGGACAAGATTGCTGTGCCGATTACTCCTGCCAGTTTCATTGGTGTTGCCTCCGTGAATCGACCTCGAATCGTCCTACGCACGCTGCTTATTGCAAGCTTCCTGTGGTCGCGTTGACCGGAGTGCCGATGGCGTCACCCGATACCAGAAGTTCGACTCGACGGTTCTGCTGCCGGCCGGCGGAGTTGTCGTTGGAGGCCACCGGCATCGTATTGCCGAAGCCTTTGGCGCTGACTGCATTGTTCGATACGCCCTCTTGCACCAGATAGTCGCGCACGGATCCGGCACGATTTTCCGATAGCGTTTGATTCATGGCATCGCCGCCAACGTTATCGGTATAGCCGCCGACTTCAATGTTGAGTCCGGGATAAGCAAGCAGAATGCCGGCAACTTTTGCCAGTTTCTCGCGGGCTCCGGGCTTCAATGTGTATTTTCCGGTGTCAAACAATACGTCGGACATGCTGACGATAAGCCCGCGCGCGCTGTCACGCGTCTGAAGAATCGAATTCAACTGCTCCGACAGTTTGGCGCGCATGGCGGCTTTATCGGTGTCCGCCTGTTGAGCACTCAGCTGGGCTTGCTGCGCCGCTAAACGAGATTGCTCGGCATCGGCCTGCGCGGCGGAAACCGCCGCTGCAGAAGCAGCCTGGTTTGCGGCCATCGCGGATTGTGCCTGGGCGGTGGCGGCTTGCGCATCGGAAGCGGCCATTCGCGCCTTTGCGGCCTCGGCGTCCGCTTGCTCTTGCTGCCGGCGAGCTTCATCCGCCTGGTTTTTCGATTGCGCCTGCGCATCCGCGGAATCCTGCCGTTCATTCGCCAGGCGAACCTCGTTTATCTTCTTGACCGCAATCTCACGCGCGTCTTCCGCAGTCTGCACTGCTTCGCGGGAGACGGCGATCAAGGGCTTCCGATCCATGTGCTTGCCGATGGCGTATCCATCGGCACGGTCCATCAACTGCTTTGCGCGCTGAAAACTATCGCTCGCATAAGTCTCCGCGCCCTCGGATTGCGCGATTCGCAGGGCATTCCGCGCTTCGAAGAATTCCAGCGGCAACTTGGCATTCAACACGACCGGATCGAATTTAAAGCCGGTGGGAATGTACCCGCCCCGTTCCATCAGTTCATACTTGGCGTTGACCGCCTCGGTGGTTCCCTTGGTGCTTTCGCGAACCACGTTCTCCAGCACCACCAGGTTGCTGGGCTGACGAACCGCATAGTAAGGTTCGGCCGTCACGATCATCGCGAAAGACTGAAGGTCGCAAGCGGCATGTACTTTGCTGCGATCGTTGCCGCCTACCAGCACTTCGCCCAGGTTCACCGCGCGGCCCTCCGGCGAGATCGCCCACAGGACATAAGTCAGGTATTCATTGCCGAACGTGGTGGGCTTGTCCAGGTTGCCAAATTCCGCAACGATCTCCACCGACCCTTTCTTGCTGTTTACCTTGGCGAAACCATTCGCCGAAGGCATCAAGGTCGTGCCCGCAAAGTCCAGTTTCGAATTTCCGCTGCGGTAGTTGTAGTTGACCGCTTGGACGGTCCGGCTGACTACGATCACCCGGAACATGGGAGTCGAACCCATGGGTTCGACTACGACCGTGGTTGGAGCGTTCATCTGGGCGATTGCGGGCACGCTCAGGACGACTGCGGCGGCGAGTAACAATTTTGAGTTCATACCATCTCCTTGCGGCAGCCATCTGCCATATTGCTTACTATCGATTTCGACCGAATCAATTCGGACAGTTCGCTTCTATGTTCCGACACGGATATGGGACAGAGAGTGGAACATTCCGAAGACGTTCAACAGCCACAAAACCACGGCGATCACGACGACCCCGTTCAAGATTGACTTAATGGATGACTGCATGGGGATGAACCGGTTTACCAGCCACAGGAGAACCCCCACCACGATAAGAACTTCAAGGAGTTGAATCAACGGCATGATCTTCGACCTCTTCTGCCTGAAAGGGTAGTGTCACTCCTCCGATATCCCGCCCGTTCGCGGACGACGCGTGGATAGAGAGAGTTTTTATTGGCTGGATGTGGCCGGTCGACGGATTTGTATCGTGCCCGGTCCACAGCTGCCTAAGAACGAGAGCAGCGATTAGGGTCTGCTGCTCCCGCGACACACTCAGGAGATTAAAGAATGACAGAGTGTGAGTCCCGTGTCTGAGCAAGATAGCTCATAAGTAAGAATTAGAGGTTGTGATGGTTAGAGATCCGTTGGTTCACTGCCGGCGCTCGGTGGTTGCGTTGGCATCGAGCCAGGCCAGCAGGGATCGAATGCTGGCACGCGCCAGCGCGATGGCGCAGTCCGCCGCCCCGTAATAGATGTTGAGGGTGTCGCCATCGGCGTCCGTGGTATATCCGCAAGGGAAGACAACGTCATCGACGTCGCCCAGGCGCTCATATTCCGCCTCCGGCCCAAAGATCCATGAGTCGCCCCGAAGCAGGCACTTTTCGGGATTCTCCAACTCGAAAAGCGCTACGCCCAAGCGATACAGACAGCCCGACGGGGTTTGCCGAACTCCGTGGTAGAGCACGAGCCATCCGCGCGAGGTCTCAATCGGAGGCGGCGACATTCCAATCTTGTTGGCGTCCCACCAGGCGCCGCGGCGGGCTTCCAGCATGAGCCGGTGCCTGCCCCAATAGCGCAGGTCGGGGGAGTAGGAGATCCACATGTGCGATCCAAGCGTGGTCATGGGACGGTGAATCAGCGCCCAGTAGCCGTTGATCCGTCGCGGCAAAAGCGCCGAGTCTTTATCGTCCGGCGGCATAATCACCCCGTAACGCTCGAAGCTTCGGAAATCCTTGGTAAGAGCGAGCGAAACTCCCGGGCCGCCCCGCGAATACGAGGTGTAGATGACCACGTATTGCTGCAGTTCAGGGACGAACGTAATACGGGGATCTTCAATGCCCCAGATTTCTTCGGGGTAATCCTTCGGGCTGGGCATCATGGTTGGCTCGGTGTCGATTTGCCAGCCATCGACGCCGTTGGCGGAGCGGGCGGCGCAAAGATGCGACAGCCCGCGCCGGTCTTCCACCCGGCAAAGCAGCAGCGTGGTGCCGTCCGCCAGCCGGGTTGCGCCCGCGTTGAACACGCTGTTGATCGAGTAAGGCCAATCCTTGCTGGTGAGGATGGGGTTTCCGGGATGGCGGAGCAAGAGTGATTCGTAACGAGTGTTCGGGGATTTGGTGTGGTCTTGTGTGAGGATGCTCATAAGTTGGTCTTCATTCGTTCGGATTCCTGCAGGGAACGCATTTCCAGAAGCGCGGTCAGGAACGACAGCGTGGATTCCGCTCCCTGGTTTTTATTGGTGCGCTCGGGATGGAGGCCGTCGCGGCAGCCGCCGGTGACGGAATCGTAAAGCGGAAGTTGCAGGTCGTTATCGCCCAGGAACCAGTTGAATGCCGACCAGGCCTCGTTGCTCCATCGGGCGTCCCCGGTCAGGCGATAGGCTTCAAGACAGGCAGACACCGCGCCAGCGGCCTCCAGGGGCTGCTGATCGAAGCGGGCTTTTTCCCCGCCCTGGCGATAAAAGCCTTGCGAGCCGATCGGCACAAAGTGGCCGTTGGTTGCGCAACGCTGAGTTTCGGTAAGCCAGTCGAGCGATTCCAGACCGATGGAGACCATGCGATCGTCGCCCGAAGCAGAACCGGCGAGCAGCATGGCTTGCGGCAATCTGGCGTTGCCGTAAGCCAGGATGTTCTCAAACCACTTCCAATCCGGCCGGTGCACCGACTCATACATCTTCCGCAGGCGTTCGGCAAGTTGGTCTCTTACTTTTTGGATTTCGCGGTCGCCGGCATACGCCAACAGATAATGTTGAAGTCCAAGCAAGGTGTAGGCGCAGGCGCGAGGACTGCGGAAGTCCACCACTCCGGGAAGCGCGGATTCGAAGATACGGCCGGCAGCGCTGCACAAACCTTCGTCGCTGGATTGCCCGATGACCGTGCCCAGGGCCCACAGCGCGCGTCCGTGACAGTCTTCCGAACCTTCGGCTTCGTTCCAGCGGCGATCGTAGCCGAGAAAATTTCTGAACCTGCGCTTCGCTGGGTTGAACGAATGCTCGAGGAACGAGAGATAGCGGCCAGAGAAATTTTGGATGAGCGCTAGGGGGTCGGGCGGGTAAATGTGCGGCAAGTTTCTCTGCAGTGCATCTCTCTCAGCACCTTGATTCGGCTCATCTTGATCCGGCTCGGCATCCTGCGACTCCAGC
>Ga0302140_10008285_pt1 | contig 12942 bp, 8 predicted proteins | sample I_Bog_E1_1_FD_202095 | JGI IMG/M metagenome (GOLD analysis project Ga0302140, IMG submission 202095) | Peat permafrost microbial communities from Stordalen Mire near Abisko, Sweden - I_Bog_E1_1 | ecosystem: Environmental > Terrestrial > Soil > Wetlands > Peat | place: Sweden: Abisko, Stordalen...
CGGCGTTATTTACCAGCAGGTCCAGACCTCCCATCCCATCAGCAGCGGTAGCTACCGCTCTCTCTACGCTCTGTTCGTCGCGTAGATCGCAGTGCACAGCCAATGCTTTCCCTCCAAACGCTTCCAGCTCCCCCACCGTAGCCAGCGCCTCCACCTCAGACTCCCGATAGGTGATCGCAACGTCCGCGCCTGCCTCAGCCAGCGCCAGTGACAATGCCCGCCCGATGCGCCTTGCTCCCCCCGTGACCAGAGCGCGCTTCCCTTGCAACGGCCGCGCCGTCAAGCGCGTGTGCTCTCGCTGCTCTTCGCTCACTGTGGTGAGCTCGTCGGTGGGGTTTGCGGCGTCTGCGATTCAGGCGTACTCGGCGACGTCTCCAACGGTTGATCTCCCGCAGGCTTGGCTGGCGGAAGCACCCGGTGCGGCGGCTCCTGGATGCCCGGCTTTACCTCCGCTGCTTTCCCCGAGTTCTCCCTGTACCGCGAAACCTGCTCCCGCGGCCGCAGAAGCCTCACCTCAAGAACCTTCTCCGGGCCCACTGCAGGAATCTCCTGAGCATAGGTCGCAAATCCATTGGCAATTACCTGCAAGGACACATCGCTACCCACCTCAATCACGTCAATCGTCGCCTTGCCCTCGGGATCTGTCTTGACTTCCAGGTTGCCATCGTCCCGCCCGTTCATTGTGGCGTGGAACACAACGGCCGCTCGAGGCATCGGCTTCCCGTCAAAACCCTTTAACACCGTCACCACAATGTGCGACAGAGGAGGCAGTGGCTTGTATTTCCGCCCGTGGTCATCCTGCGCGCCTGCAACCCCTACCATCCCCGAAACCATCGCCAGGCTACCGGCCCAGCTCATTAATTTGCTGCGAAATACCTGCTTCATGGCCTGATTCTACCGCGTGAACGCTCCCTTTCGCTCCTAAATGAGGGAAACGAACGCTTCCCCCAAAACCTTAGCGCCTTTCACTAAGATTTCATCCTACAGGCGTTGACTCTTGCCTTCGAAAGGCATAGATTAGCAGTCGGCAGTAGAGAGTGCCAACAGCGCCTTAGACCCGATGCAGAACCGCGTTTCAAGAATTGGAGCTGTTCGGCCTCTCATAACGCAACACCATAGAACTCTGATCAACAGAAATCCAAGGAGAAGCATCAACATGGCAGCCACTTCATTTACGCCGTTGCACGATCGCATTCTGGTTCGCCGCCTCGAAGAGGGCGAAAGCATCCGAGGCGGCATTATCATCCCCGACTCGGCCAAGGAAAAGCCACAGCAGGGCGAAGTCATCTCGGTCGGCAAGGGTAAGTCCAACGACGAAGGCAAAACCTTCCCGCTCGACGTCAAGGCTGGCGACACCATCCTCTTCGGAAAGTACTCCGGCACCGAGATCAAGCTCGACGGCGAAGAATTCCTCATCATGCGTGAGGAAGAAGTCCTCGGCATCCTCAAGAAGTAGTGATTACGCGTCGAGCGCGATACGGCTTCGCCGTTATTCGTCTCCGACACCAAGAGTTTGAAACACAAAGAATATTCGCCGGAACTTCCGGCACAAGGACAAAGTAATGGCAAAGCAAATTCTGCATGGAGAAGATTCGCGTCAGGCGATCCTGCGTGGCGTCAACACGCTCGCCAACGCGGTTAAGGTGACACTCGGTCCCAAGGGCCGCAATGTTGTCATCGAGAAGAAGTTCGGATCCCCCACCATCACCAAGGACGGCGTCACCGTCGCCAAGGAGATCGAGCTCGCTGATTCGATCGAGAACGTCGGTGCACAGCTCGTCAAGGAAGTCGCATCCAAGACCTCGGACATCGCTGGAGACGGTACCACCACCGCCACCGTCCTCGCCCAGGCCATCTTCCGCGAAGGCGTGAAGACCGTTGCTGCCGGCGCGAACCCCGCTGCCCTCAAGCGCGGCATCGACAAGGCCGTCGAGGCCATCATCGGCAAGCGCGATGAGCATGGCGTCGTCACCGGCGGAGCGCTCTCCGAGTTCTCCAAGCCCGTCACCGGCGACATGATTGCGCAGGTCGGCACCATCTCGGCGAACTCCGACGCGCAGATCGGCTCCATCATCGCAGCCGCGATGAAGAAGGTCGGCAAGGACGGCGTCATCACCGTCGAAGAGTCCCGCACCATGGAGACCCAGCTCGACGTTGTTGAGGGCATGCAGTTCGATCGCGGCTACCTCTCGCCCTACTTCGTCACCGACGCAGAGCGCATGGAAGTGGCTCTCGAGAACCCCTATGTCCTCATCTATGAGAAGAAGATCTCCACAATGAAGGACCTGCTCCCCTTGCTCGAGCAGATCGCCCGCACCGCCAAGCCCCTGCTCATCATCGCAGAGGATGTCGACGGTGAAGCGCTCGCAACCCTCGTGGTCAACAAGCTGCGCGGAACCCTGAACGTCGCTGCCGTGAAGGCTCCTGGCTTCGGCGATCGCCGCAAGGCCATGCTCGAGGACATCGCTGTCCTCACCGGCGGCAAGGCCATCACTGAGGACCTCGGCATCAAGCTCGAGGGCGTCAAGATCGAAGACCTCGGTACCGCCAAGCGCATCACCATCGACAAGGACAACACGACCATCGTCGACGGTGGTGGTGAGGATGCCAAGATCGAGGGCCGCGTGAAGGAGATTCGCGCTCAGGTCGACAAGACTACCTCTGACTACGATCGCGAGAAGCTCCAGGAGCGCCTTGCGAAGCTGGTCGGCGGAGTCGCCGTCATCAAGGTTGGTGCTGCTACCGAAACCGAGATGAAGGAAAAGAAGGCTCGCGTTGAAGATGCAATGCACGCAACCCGCGCGGCTGTCGAAGAAGGCATCGTCCCGGGTGGCGGCGTCGCTCTCATCCGTACCATCCCTGCGGTCGATGCGTTGATCAAGACGCTCGAAGGCGACGAGAAGATCGGTGCGAACATCATCCGTCGCGCCATCGAGGAGCCGCTCCGCACCATCGTCAGCAACGCCGGCGAAGAAGGTTCGGTTGTCATCGGCAAGATCCATGAATCAAAGGACACCAACTTCGGCTACAACGCCGGAACCGGTGTCTACGAGGACCTGGTCAAGGCTGGCGTCATCGATCCGACCAAGGTCACGCGGACTGCCCTGCAGAATGCCGCGTCGATCTCTGGCCTGCTCCTCACCACCGAAGCCATCATCGCCGACATCCCGGAGAAGAAGGAAGCTCCGGCAGGCGGCGGTCACGGCGGCGGCATGGACGGCATGTACTAAGTTCCAACCAACCAACCGCGCAATAAAGCTAAGGCCCCGGAGAGATCCGGGGCCTTAGCTTTTCCTGGCCGACGTCTACCGTTCCGGCGAGATCCTTACCGGCGTTCCCGGCAACGGGGGACCGTCATCTCCCGGCAGATTCTTCTTTCGCCGCTTCACAGGAGGCGCCGAACTCGGCCCCTTCTGCTTTCGTCCATTCTTCTTGCCGTTAGGGGCCTCGATCACGGCGCGCATCCAGTAGTTGCCGTTCTCATCGACCTCTACGCCATGTGTCTCGCGCTCAAAGCCCGGAAACCTCTTGCCGAACTCTTCCATCGCGAGGATAAGTTTGATAACGGGGCTCTCTGAACCGCCCAGCCGTTCACCCGGCATCGACATCGGAATTCCTGGCGGATACGGCACCAGCATTACCGCCGCGATACGTCCGGCCATCTCTGCAAAACGAACCTTCTCCGTCTCTCCACGAAGCAGTTTCTGGTACGTCTGCGCTGGCGTCAGCACCGGATCAAAGTCCTCGTCCGCAGCAGCATTTACCAGTCCCGAAAGATTGAGATCCTGCATCACGGCGTGCATCTGATCACTTAGCTCTTTGAGTGTGACATTGCGGTAGCGCGCCGGATACTTCACCACCAACTCCGGCAGTGCCTCTTCCAGCGGAGCTTCGCTGTCGTACAACCGCTTGAACTCAAACAGGTTCTCCAGCAGGGCGCCCCACTTACCCTTGCTGGTCCCAACAGAGAACAGCACCAGAACCGTGTAGTCGCCAGTTCGCGCGATCTCCACACGCCGGCCATCGAGGAACTCCGTCAAAATTGCAGCCGGGATTCCCCAATCGGCAACCACTCCCTGCGCATTCACTCCCGGCGACAGAATCGTTACCTTCGCCGGATCGAGCATGCAATAGTCGTCAGCAATATCCTCGTCCAGATAGCCATGCCACTCTTCGCCCGGCTTCAGCGTCCACACGCTCGACTGGTTGGTCAGCAGCCCGTCCGCGGCCTCCTCCAGCAAGTACGTCTTGCCGTCCAGCGGATCGAATACATGCTCCGGCTGATACAGCCGAAAGAACCAGCCTTGCTCCGCCTGGCGCAACCGGTGCGCAATAGACGACATCGCCTTGCGGAAGCTGATCGCATCCTGCAGCGTCTCGCTCATCAGCGTCGGCCCGGCCGGATCATCCATCATCGCAGCTGCGACGTCGATGGAGGCAATCAACGGATAGAACGGCGACGTGCTTCCGTGCATCATGAACGCCTCGTTGAACTGGTCGTAGTCCAACTGCGCCCGAGGGCTCAGCTTCACATGCACCATCGAGGCCATCGAAAACGCCGCCAGCATCTTGTGCGTCGACTGCGTCGAAAAAATTACCGGCCGGTCAGCCATCTCATCCGGCACACCCATCGCATAACGTCCGCGATAGATCTCATGGAACTTCGCATACGCGTACCAGGCCTCGTCAAAGTGCACGCGCGGCACGCTCTTGGCCAATTCTTCCACTACGCGATCCACGTTATAACAAAGTCCGTCGTACGTAGAGTTTGTGACCACCGCATACGTTGGCACCTTCGAACGCGCGCCCGCCGTAAATGGGCTCCTCTCAATCAGAGCCTGCACATTCTCAGGGCTGAACCGCTTGATCGGCACCAGCCCAATCATCCCGTAACCGTTGCGCGTCGGCTTGAAGTACACCGGCCTCGCGCCCGTCACTGTTAGCGAGTGGCAGATCGACTTGTGGCAGTTCGCATCCGCCAGCACAATGTCATCCTGCGCAATCACGCCGTGCCCAACAATCTGATTCGACGCCGACGATCCCCCCAGCACATAGAACGTCCAGTCGGCACCAAAGATGCGCGCAGCATTTCGCTCGCTCTCTCCCGGAGGTCCCAGATGATCCAGCCACGATCCCAAGGGCGACGTCGAGATCCCCAGATCCGAACGCATGATGTTCTCGCCAAAAAACTTGTGGAACTCCATCCCTACCGGATGTTTCAGGTACGCTACGCCGCCCATATGTCCCGGCGCGTCCCATGAGTATGCTCCCTGCTCCGTATATTTCTTCAGCTCCCTGAAGTACGGAGGAAGCAATTGCTCGTGGTATCGCTCTACCGCAAAATCCACGCGGTTCGCGATGAACGCCGGTGTGTCACCGAACAGGTGGATGTACTCATGCACCTGCTTTACAACCTCAAGCGGCAACTCGCTCACCAGCGTCCGGTCGGCTATCAAAAAGATAGGAATCTTCTTGTTCCTTCGCCGAACCGCTCGCAAAATCTTCAGCGCCGCGCGCTCATCGAACTGGTTTTCCCCCTCCAAATCCCAATCCAGCAGAATCGCGCTGTGCGATGGGTCCGAAGTAACCAGCGATAACCCGTCCTCCGGGGTCGACGTCCTCACAACCTCGTAGCCTTCTGCGGCAATGGCTTCGACCAAACGCTCCATGGCGCGATCCGAAACCGAATCCGTCCCACCTACTTCACTCGCAATTAACAGAACCCAACGACCTTCGTTCATACACCTCTCATTCCTGTTCCATGGTACAGGCTCCAGATGAAGGAATCACGAATACCGCGCGCCTACGCGCAAGAAGGGCGCGGCCAGCAGCCGCGCCCTTCTAACCGTTCCCAATCTGACCCGCTATCTACCGCAAATCGACGCCTGGATGAACATTCTCGGGAGCGTGCACCTTCACACCCGGCTGACTGGTCGTCAGCTTGATGTGAATCAGCGTGTCGCGTTTTACTTTGGCCGAATTCAGATCGAAGCTGATCAGATAGCTGCTCGCCACAGCTTTGTCGAACTCGTTCAGGTAGGGCGTCAAGGATGGCGGCGTGATCGTTCCAATATTGAACGACGCCCCTCCCGTAGCCTCACCCACCTGCGCAAGGTAGCTCTGACCACTGAAGCTGCCCCGAGCTCCCCGCGGAAACGATTGCGGATAGTAGATCGAGTAAACCGCGACGCCCGCCCGCTCAGCATCTTCTTGCGCTGTCTGCACGTAGGGGCTGTCCTGGTTCAAAACCGATGGCCGCCCGTTGTACGGATCGATCCCGTTGGTAATCATCAACACAAAGCGCGCGCCTGGCTCATTCGATGGCCAGTGCTTCACAAACTCCGATAGTGTGAAGTACGGGCTGCCATCCACGCCGGCAACCGACATCGGAATCCGCAACTGCGCGGCCACCGCCTGGTGATTCGCTGAAAACCCATTCATACCTCGCACGATGCCATTCTGCATATAGCCCACAAGCACCTTCGTTCCCGGAGGCAGCGCATTGATGAAATCCGCAAAATCATTCAGCTGATTGCTGAACGTAAACCGCAGACCATCATCAATCAGAATCGCAATCTGTGCGGCCTGAGGCGGAACCGGCCGTACTGACGTAATCGGCGCCGTCTGTCCCTCAACCTTCAGCTTCAACTGGGCTGGATCCAGCGGAGCTCCGCTCTTCGATTGCACCATCACAAGAGCAGTGGTGGGGACCGGCCCCTCTATCGGAACACCCTGGCCGAACATTGGTAGCGCCGCCACCAACAACCCGGCCGTCGTTACACACAAAGCCTTGCTGCGAAATCTCTTAGACATAATGTCCTCCAAACCCTTAGACGGGGTTTACGCGGCGCAGGTGGCACCTGCTCGTCGAGTAATCCTACGCCAACCCCGGGGACCTTCGCCGATCCCCGGAGATTCGGATGGATCTACTTTCCCCCCAGCTGAAGCTTAAGCCCGGTATGAAACGTAAGGGGAAGTCCAGGATACCCAATCGGTCCAATATGCTGATCATTCAGCAAATTATCGAATTGGGCGAAGTATGTGAACCCATGCTTCAGTGCGTAGGTCACGCTCATGTCCAGCTTCACATAACCGAAGTCCAGGTTCCGATTGGGCAGAAGCAGCGTATTGCCACCATTCAGGTCTTCGTATTCCAAGTACGTCGAGTCGTCGCTCCGGCTGGCCATCGCACCCGTAAAAGAAAACGTCAGCCGAGGCCTGGTGTATTGCGCGTTGAAGTATCCCGTGTTCGGAGCCCGACGGAACGGCCTCGCACCCACCAATGGCCCCAGCGCACCAATCGCGATTCCAGGAAGATTCGGGTTTTCCGTAGGAGCTCCCTGGTTCGCTGCCACCGCGTCGGAGGAGAAAGACCGCAGTACGCGCGCGTCCAGGTACGTGTATCCACCGCGGAATAGGAAGTGCGGCCTTGGCTGCCACGCTACCTCTACTTCCCCTCCCTGCGCGCTGTACGCCAGCGAATTCAGATACGCCTCATACAAACCCACGCCCGGCTGAATATTCAAATTGAAATACTGATCCAGCGCCTCCGCTCCAACCCCCTCCAGTTGGTGGTCAAAGACATTATGGAAGTAGCCAGCCTTCAGCGTCAGCCTCTCCCCCAAGATGTTCTGATCGACTCCGACGTCATAGGTACGCGATCTCTCAGCCGACTGTGGCGTTACATGGTACTGCGCAATATCCGTCGTATCCCCGGCCGCCAACAGTTGCGTATACAGGCTTTCGAACTCGATCGCAAGCGTTGGCTCCTGTACTCCTGTGGCCGCGTTCGCGCGGAAACGTGTTCCGTGAAACATCTTCGCCGACGGTCGCACCGGAACATAACTCAGTCCCAGACGAGGCGTCCCCGCAATGCCGTACAGATGGTTCTTCTCCAACGCTCCACCCGCTGAGTAAAACAACCGATTCCAGAACTCCCCTTGGAACTGCGCGTTGTATTCGAAATTCTTTCGCTGGGTCGTCTCATGCTCGACATAGTCATAACCAGGATCGTAATCGTTATACGATCCCCGCTCATTGTCATACCGAAACCCGAACAGCCCGATAAAGTGAGGTGAAAAACTGTAGTCCGTTTGGTAGTACAACTGGTCGCGATTGGAGTCTTGATCGTAATTATTCCCGCTGAACAGCTGCGCCTGCCCGGTAGCCGAGTAGCCATTCGCCCCGCGAATCGTCACCACGTTTCCAACATTGCCGGGACCATATTCGCCTGGATCATACGCAAGATATGTTCCACCCGCCGCAAACTCCTGTTCCTGCTCCCGCTTGCGAGCAATCCCGTAACGCACAAGGTTGTGCCACTTGCCCTTGTACCGATTCTCAAGGGTCACACCCGAATACAAATCCTGGTCCGCTTGCCGATTGCTCTGCGATAGCCCCTGAAAATCGTACGGCCCCGGCACACCCTGCACCGAATCCGCATTCCGAATCGTGAAGCGCAGCTGAGTATTCCCATTGAAGTCATACCCGACATTACCCGCCGAAGTGCTCGAGTGGTACTTATCCAGCGGAACCGCATTCGACGTATCAAGCCGCGAGAACTCCCCAAAGTAATCCAGCCTCCGCAGGGTCCCGCTTAACGACACCTGGTTGCGATATGTCCAAAGATTCCCCGCATCACCCTCATAATTGATCTGCGGTGTCAGCGTAGTCCCCCGCGGCGTCTCAATGTTGATCACGCCCGCGCCCGCATCCGTACCATACATCGCCGAGTCCGGCCCGCGCACCACGTCGATCTTGCCGACAGCCGCCGAACTCACCGTGCCGTAATCAAAGATCCCGCCCACATCATCGGCAGGAATTCCATCAATGGTCACCAGGTTCGCTGTCGAATTTCCGCCGCGCATGAACAGGCTTGTCACCCCTCCGAGCTGTCCTGTCTGGACGAGAAAAGCTCCCGGCGTCTGCCGCAACGCGTCTACGATCCCTGGCTGCAACTCAGCCGCCTCCGCCGGAATCACGCTTACCGGCGACGTCAACTGCGGTAACGGCGTCGGAATCCCCGTCGCGCTCACCGTAATATCCTGCCGGACCGTGTTGGCCGCCAACACAACATCCTTCTGCAGCAGATCCGTCACTCCGCCATAAAAATCCATGCCAATCGCCGGCAAGTATCCCGCTGCCGAGCCCAGCAGCGTAAACCTTCCTGAGTCAGCTGACCGAATCTCAAACGACCCGTCAGTCTCCGCATATGCGAAGGCAACCGTCTTCCCGCCCTCCACCAACCGGACCATTCCGCCCGGTACAGCTTTGCCGAGTGCGTCCGTCAAGCGCCCACGAATCACCACAGCCTGAGCACAGGTCGTAAGCAGAGATCCAATTAAAGTGATGGCAATGCGTCGAGTGATTCTCGCGCGCATTAATCGATTGACCACAGTATGGCCCAAAGACGAGTGCATAGTATTCTCCTCCGCTTCCCCAACGGAAGCGTGGCAGGCACAACAGCAGCAGAACCGGTCTCCTGACTGGCGCGATTTCAAAGTCAACCCTTGTCGTGCAGAGTGCGTCCCTTCCCGATGTCCATTGGACGATCAGTGGGGCGCCTCCAGGTCAACTTCACCTATAAATCCTTAAACCAAAGCCTTGGTCTTAGATTTCAGCCTTGGTTTATAGATTTACAGGTGCGCGCATCACAGTTGCGGGGCAGTGGCGGAATCTCACCGCGCTTCCCGAACATTCCTTTGCGGTAGCGTAAAAGAAACAGCACGTTGCCGTTGATCCCAGCAACGCAGAAACTCCGTGTGAACCTTAAGTGTACGTCCTCAAGTGTGCAAATCCGCGACTTTACGTCCCGCTCTAATTCTTCGGCAGCACCACGAACGGCCCCTCTGCCGGCATCCCCGCATTCAGTGCCGTCCGCAGCATCGACACCGTCGACGGTAGCGCCCACACTGGCGATTGCAGCTCCGGCATCGGTGCCGACTTGAAGATCCGGCTCGTCTGCTTCACCAGCCAACGCGCCGACGTCTTCGCCTTCTTGCGCCGAGCGCTGTCCGTCGAAATGCCAGTTCCCGCATACATCTGCCGATATAGCTTCGACAGCATCACGAACGCCAGCCGCGCCCGCAGCGTCGGAACGCACGCCGACCGCTTCCAGATCGCGCCCCAGTCATAGAACTTGTCCCACACTTTCTGTGTCCGTTCGCTGATCTCTCCCGAACTCATCGAAGGATGAGGCGTAAACATCTTCGGCCGCACAGCCGTAGGAATCAGCCAGTACCGCGTGATCGGAATCCCATCCACCAACGTCGGATTCTTCTCCTGCTCCTTCTCCCATTTCCCAAAATCAACGGTTCCAGGGAAGGGCGTCATCATCACGAACTGCGCAAAGGTCACGCCGGCCTTCAACGCCATATCGACCGTGGCATCGAACGTCGCCGGTTTGTCCGTAGGCAACCCAAAAATGAACGATCCCAGCACATGCACGCCGTGCTTCTTGAACGTCTGCAGTTGATTGGCCAGTGCCTCACCGGAATAGTTCCAGTCTTTGAACACCGCCTTCAATCCCTCAGGAGTAACCGCTTCCACTCCTACCAGCGCGCCCTTAATGTTGGCCTTCTTCATGGCGTCAAGATACTCGCCATCCTCACCAGCTTCCATCGTGATCTGCGTGAAGAACACCATATCCTTCGGCAGCTTCGCCAGCTCTTCCATCAACTGAAAGCGCTCCGACCGAATCGACATCAACTCTTCGAGCTTGGCGTCATTCCCCTGCTCCCGCGCCAGCCGAAGGTCCGTCAATGTCACCGGATAAAAATTGTCGTCTGCCAGAGCGATAAACCGAAAGCCGATTCTCCGCAGGCTCACAATCTCGTCAATCACACTCTGAAAACGCCGCTGCCTCGGTGCCTGCCCATCCGTCCGCCAAACGCTGCAGAAGGAACAATGCTTCGGACATCCACGAATCGTCTGCACCGACGCCCACATATATTTATCGCGAGGCATCAGGTCCCATCGCGCCGCCAGGAACTGGCTGCCCTCTATGCGCCCACCTTCGTACACCCGCTGCGGCTGTCCCGCTAGAATGTCGACGACGGCCTTTCCCCAAGCAATATCGCCATCGCCCTTCACCACCGCATGCGCCTCGCCCTGCTCAAACACCTCTTCGGGAAACAGCGTCGCGTGAATGCCACCATAGACCACCCACGCACCGCGAGCTCGCGCCATCCTCCCCACCTCGTACCCACGCAGCGCATTGCCCGTGTGCACACTGATGCCGACGATATCGCCCGCCGCAATTGTCTCCGGAACAATCTGCTCCAGGGACTCATCCACCAAAATTGGATCGCCCGCGACTTCCGGAGTTGCTGCTGCCAGAACAAACAACCATCGGGGAGTAATGACGGCTGTACCAAATGAATTGTCGCTGGGGTTTACAAGATGAACACTCATAGAGCCCTACCTTTCCTCGAACGAGTACGGTGGCTTCAGTGAGTGTCTTCACAATGGTACGAAGATTGTCTTTCCGTCCAGACAGGGTTCGTAGATCGCGGAAATGCCCGCCTAGCTATGTCGTCTATCATACATATCTCGGTCGTCAACCGACCAATCTGCCGCCCGTCCCCCCATGAAATTTCGTTCATACCGACGCAAGCCTCACAGACTCTTGGTCATGCGGATTACCGGCAGCGCCTCCCCATTCGGCAGCGGAATCGACATCCGCTCCCGCTCCTGATATCCCCGCAGCCGATACAGCGGCACCCCCGTCAGCGTCGATCCCATCTCCAGCCGCATGAACCCGGCTTCCTTCGCCTGCCGCTCGCAGTGCGCCAGCATCAACGTTCCCAGCCCGTTACGCGCCCACGCAGGATGCACAAAGATCGCCCGAATCTTCGCCGCATCCTTCGCCGGATCGAGACACGCAGGCTCTCGTTCCTCCATCCCATCGCTTCCGCACAGCGTTGCACGATAGCTCCATCCCCCACTCGCGACCATCTCGCCGCCAACCTCTGCGATAAAGTAAGTCCCATCCGCAACCAGTTGCGAATCCAATCCAAGCGCATGTCCCAGCGCGCCCTCAATCTCCGCGGGAGTGTAATCGTTCGCCTGCAGTCCACGCACCGACGCCTCAATCAGCGCATGCAGCGCCGGCACATCGGCCTCTACCGCCCGACGAATCACCACACCATCCATTGCCACGCACCTCCATCTACAGCGCTAAACCGTCAGCAGCACCTTACCCGTCGTCTTGCGTCCAGCCAAGTCCCGATGCGCCTGCGCGGCATCTCCCAGCGGATACGTCGCCCCAATCCTCACCTGCAGCTCCCCGCTCGCCACCCAGCCAAAGACATCGGCGGCCCGACTCTCCAGCTCAGCGCGCGTTTGCACATAATCCTTCAGCGTCGGCCGCGTCAGATAGAGCGACCCCGCCATCAACCGAATCGGATCCATCGCCGGCACCGCTCCACTCGACGCACCATACAGGGCCAGCAATCCGCGCGGCCGCAGGCACTTCAGCGAATCCTCAAAGGTAGTCTTCCCCACCGAGTCATACACCACCGGCAACCCCTTGCCATCCGTCTGCCGCTTCACCTCATCCACAAAACTATCCATCGTATACAGCACGACCTTGTCCGCACCGGCCCCCCGCGACAGCTCCGCCTTCTCCTCCGTCGAAACCGTCGTCAGAACGCGCGCACCCAGCCGCTTCGCCATCTGCGTCAAGAGCAGTCCAACACCACCAGCACCTGCGTGGACCAGAACCGTCTCGCCCGCCTGGATCGCATGCGTATCGTGCGACAGATAATGCGCCGTCAACCCCTGCAGCAGCACCGCAGCCGCCTGTAAAAAGCTCATCCCCTCTGGAATCTTCAGCAAAATCTGAGCGGGTGCGCATGCAAACTCCGCATAGGTGCCACGCGTCCCATTCCAAGCCACACGATCTCCCACCACAAAATCGCCCACGCCTTCGCCGAGTTCCAC
>Ga0302140_10008291_pt1 | contig 12936 bp, 6 predicted proteins | sample I_Bog_E1_1_FD_202095 | JGI IMG/M metagenome (GOLD analysis project Ga0302140, IMG submission 202095) | Peat permafrost microbial communities from Stordalen Mire near Abisko, Sweden - I_Bog_E1_1 | ecosystem: Environmental > Terrestrial > Soil > Wetlands > Peat | place: Sweden: Abisko, Stordalen...
GTGTGTGCCCACTGAGAGGACGCCCAGCGGAACTGAGATGGTGTCCGTAGTTCCTGTCAGCGTGACAGTCGTTGTGTTGCTGGTGAGCGCGTCGGTCAGCGTGACCGAGCCGGTCGGATAGGCAGCGCCTCCGACAGCCGGTGTCAGGATGACAACTGCCGTCGCGTTCTGGCCGTAGGTAATGGTCTGCGGCAGGCCCGCCGGACCGGTCAGTTCCGGTGCAATGTAAGTAAAGGTGCATGTCGGCGGCAGCAGGCTGCTTGTCGTGATGTTGTTAGCCACGGTGTTGCCGTTCGCGCCTGCGAAGGTTGCATAGTCGGCAACAAAGCCGGCGGAAACCTGTCCAGGACCGTAGGTCAAAGCAGCATTCGCCGGCGCCGGGCTGAACTCGGAAGGTGGATACGTGCTTGGGAAGCTCACGTTGTCCAGTGTTACCTGCAGCGGGTAGACCGTGCCGTTGTTGCTAGTGCCGGTGAACTGCGCCGTTCCCGCGGTGAGGAAGGTCAGGTTCTGCAGCAGAATGTTGTTGAAGTTCGGTGACGATGTTCCAGTTGTGGCTTCGTAGTTGGGGCTGAATACGATCTCGGCCTTGTGGTCCTGGAAGCACGAGTTCGAATACTGAACTCCGGTGACCACGCCGCCGCGATCATATCCGGACTTGATGCGAAGGCCAGTCGAGTTGCCGTCGATAGCGCCATTGACAGAGCTTCCGGCGCTGGCGACATCGTTCCCAGACAGCATATTGCCGTCGAAGAGAATGTTGCTCACGCCCGCGCTGGTGTAACTGCCGATGGACTCGCCATGCCCGGCGAAGAAGTGGTTGTTTGTGACGGAGATATTTGCAGAGGCATTGGTAGGCGCCGTACCCGATGCACCGACCGCGATGTTATCGTCTCCATCGGAGATCCATGAGCGCGTAATGGTAGCGTTGGTGACGCTGCCTGGATCAATGCCGTCGGTATTGCGCGAACTGGTGGGCGTAACGATCTTGACATCCCAGGCGGTAAGGCCTGCAACGTGTCCAGTGGTCGACACGTGGAACAGAGGCGAATTGCGCAGCGTGATCTTGTAGAGCGTGATATTGCCGGCACCTGTGTCCGCCTGGATAAAGCGCGGGTTCTGCTGATTGCCGCCGCTGTTGGCGATAGCGGACAGACCCCACCAGCTCTGGCCCGCATAGGGTGCAATGGCGTTGATCAGCACATCGCCGCCGCGTCCGTCCAGTTTGCCATATCCCATGATGCCCACGTTCGTCGTGGTCTTTGGAATGTCGATGAGCGGCAGGCACGATGAGGTTGCGCTGGAGGAGTTGACCGTGCCGCAGGTGTGGGTGCCGGAGACCTTGTCGTAATCCTGCGCGTTGCGCGAGAAATAAACGATAACGCTGGGGTCAACCAACAGCGTCACATTCGAAGGCATGGAGAGCGGGCCGGTGAGATATGCGTTGTGCCCTGCACCGTCGACCGACAACTCAACAGCCTGGCCGGGATTGCTGGCCGAGCAGCTATTGAGCGCCGCCTGGATGCGCGCGCCATCGGGATTGGAAACCGTGGCGTCAACCGAGGTGGGAAGGTCGTCGTTAAGGGAGGTGAGTGCCGCGTTGAGTTGTGTGCAAACTGCCGGAAAAACCGGCTCGGTAACTGTGCGGGCATCGCCTGTGGCCACTGCTAGGGCTTGCGCAGTTCCAGTGACATAGAGATAGCCGCCCGTGAATGTAAAGGTGTAATTGGTTGACGCGAGCGTTCCCGTCGCAATCGCAATCGGATATTCGCCGATGGAGGCGCCGGTCGCGGCCGTTGTCAGCGAGGGCGCGCCAGTCATAGCGCTGGCCTGCGTGTCTCCTCCCACAAAGCCTGTGATGGAGTAAGTCAAGCTGGGCAAGCTGCCGCCTACGATCATGGATGCGTTGTTGGCCGTTACCTGCAAAATGACTCTGGCCACGTTGAATGCCACGCCATTCGAGGCGCTGGTTGCAAAGGTCGCATCGCCGCTATAGCTGGCGGTCAGGGTCTGCGCGCCCGCTGCCACGCCGGTCAGCGAGAAGGCGCATGTTCCGCTGTTCAACGTGCACGAGCCAAGCGTTGTCGCGCCCGAATTAAGTGTCACTGTTCCAGTTGGGGTGCCTGTGCCTGTCGATGGCGTAACCGTCACGCTGCCGCCGATGGCCGCGCCATAGGTGCTGCTGGTGTTGGTCACCGTCAATGCGGCCGTGTTCGCTGTCAGCGGAGCCGCGGGAACAGTGATGGTAAATGTTGCAGACGTACTCCCCGCGAAGTTCGTGTCTCCGCCATAAACCATGGTGATGGTATGCACGCCCGAGGCCAGCGTAGACGTGGTTAGAAAGGCCTCGCCGCTGGCGTCAAGCGAGCCGGAAGCCAGAACAGTGCTGCCGCCGCCGTTCAGGCTGTCATTGAACGTATAGGTACCGGTGGGAATAATACCTGCGCCCGGCGTCTGCGGCCGGCCCAGGATGGTCACGCTTTCGGTGTTTGAATTCAGGGTTACATTGCCCGTAGGCGCAAAGGAGTTCACCGCATTTGCCAGCGCGGTCACCGGGTTCCAGTTGGCCGTGAATCCGGCGTAGCTTTGCGTCGGCACAGTGGCCGAAAGGAAGTTGACGGGGGAGTATTGCGCCGCCTGAGCCGCCGTCAGTTGCGTCTTGATCGAGTTGGAGCCCTCGAGCGTCCCCGGATCAGTCGAGGTCGTCTCGCGCGTGCCGGAAACACCTGTGCCGATGTTACCGCCAAACGGCGAAGGCGTGGACCCGAACACTGTCGCAGGATACGGATAGGTTCCCGGGGTTGGGTCGGTATAGGCACGCGTGTTGAACTCGGCGTAGGTCGAGGTGGGCAGGTTCGTGTCGCCTGAGAATTCAATCCAGCCTACCGGGTTCACTTGATCCACAAAAGAGTTGAGCATGATCCAGGTCGAATAAGGCCCATAGGGGCGGCCATAATACAGATTGGTCATGCCTGTGCTCTGAGACATGAGCGTGCAGTCATTGCAGATGTAACCGCTCAGATAATCGCTGCTGCTGCCGGTTTGGGCAAGCTTGTTCTGCGCCTCAATCGTCTCCGTTCCAGTTGCCGATGCGCCGTGCCAGGTAGTGAAAAAGTTGGTGTGATCGAAGACCAGCGCCGCATCGCCGAAGACATAATCCACATCGCCGATGATGATTCCCTGCCACATATACTGCCGCGCCGCAATGCAGGTTCCGGAGCATGAAGTACTGCCCGCCTGATTGCCGGCATACAAAGTATCCTGCTGGCTGGTCAGGTTGACACTGTTCAGAATCGCCTGATCCGCTGTCATCCACAGAGCCAGAGCCTGCGAATTGCATTGGTAGCCGGAGTTGTAAACCGCCTGTAGCGTTTGCGATGGTCCTGTATTGGCGCAGCTTCCGCTGGATGTGTTGTACGTGGTGGTCGTGGTGGTGCTGGTGTTGTAGGTGTTCTGGATCGTCAGATACTCGGCGTAGAAGCCGGCCGGCGTGTAAGTAATGTTGCCTGCCGTCGCCCGGTTTCCGATATATGCGCTCTTGGAAACATCCAGAGTCGAAGATCCCTGATCACCGCCGGCGTTTGCATTGCCGTTGCCTGTGCCCGGAATCACAAAGGGAGACTTGAAGGCTCCATCTTCTCCCGTGAGAATGACCTTGGTGGGATCGCCGCCCAGACCGCGCAAAAACACATTCGGATAACTCACCGCATTCTGGCCGGCATAGGTGCCTGGCTTCAGATAAATGGTTCCGCCCGCGACCGGCAACGCAGCCAAGGCAGCCGACAGATTTGTGTAGTTGCCGGTTCCGTCGGCAGCAACCACATTGGTGGATGCGCCCACGGAAGCCGTGGTTGTGGCCTGCTTTACCGAGTAACTCGCAACCGTGCCCGTCGAGATCGCATAGTCTGTGGAATCGGTCGGATAGAAAGTTACACCCAGCGAATAGGCGCCGAGGGGCAGATAGGTAGAAGCGTCGATGGTCGACGCGGAGCCACCCGAGGGTGTCGCGGTGTACACAAAGTTGCCGGCAACGCTGGGTGTGGCGGCCGCATTCAGAACACCCGTCCCGACGGCCTGACTGACTTGCTGTGTAGTCGCGGCTGGCGTCCAACTTACCGAGGTACCCGCCTGCGCGATGCTGAAGCCGGTGGTTGTGGTGGCAGAACCGGAGCCGGTGAACTGGCCGGTAGTGGGATACACCACAGCAATGGTGTGGCCGCCCGCAGTCAATCCCGCCAGGTTCACCGTAACAGTGGACGAGTTACTCGTCGCCGCCGTCAGAGGATACGGCGTGTATGTGCTGATCGAATCCACATAGACGTTTACGGAACCTGCGGGCGCGCTCGATGCGGTACTCGCCGCGACGGTGACGGTGAAGCTGGCTTCAGTGCCGCTCGGCGCATACGTCAGCGTTCCCGTCGCGGCCCCGATGGTCGAGGTAGTTGGATACGACACGCCCAGCAAAGTACCCGTCAAAGTCAGTTCGCCCGCAGTGGAGGCCGAAGGCAGAAACTGGATGTAATCGTTCACCGTGGTGGTGCCGTTGCCGGTTAATTCAGCAGAAAGTGTGCAGGCTAAGCCCGCCGTCATCGCACCCAGAACGTTGCTGCTGAAGGTGCAGCCGTTGCTAGCGCCCGCCACAACCGTGAAGTTGGTGGTATTGGAGCCGTTGGCTGTGTTCTGTCCAGTGGAGGCCTGATTGCCCACATTGGTTAATGTGGCCGTAAAAGCCGTCGATGTGCTGGTGCCAAAGTTCTCAGCAACCTGATCGCGGACCACCTGAGTAATGCTGGTGTTGTGTGCATCGGCGCTATAGACGCTGCCCAGGCCATCCACCGCAAGACCTTCGGGATTTTGCACTCCGCTCAGCACGGTGGTTTCCGGGCCGCTGACCGGTACTTCAAGAACCGAAGTGCCGCTTTGCACATAGACATCGCCGGCTGGGTCCACGGCTACTGCCGCCGGCGTCAAGCTCGATACCAGCGTTGTCTGCGTATAGCCGCCGCTCGCTGCCGGCGCGAACTTGTATACCGCGTCCGCGCCCATGTCGGCTACATAGACGTTCCCCGAACCATCGACGGCAAGCGAAACCGGATTGTTCAGGCCCGTAGCCACCGTTGTCTGATACTGCAGCGTCTTCGGCGCCAGCGAGAGCCGATAGATGGACGATCCGTCCGACTGATAATCGGCCACAAACAGATTGCCGGCCTTATCCACGGCGACGGCCTGCGGTGCGGCTGTGCAACTCGTGCAAGGCGCATAAGAGATCGAGGTCAAAGCGTAGGTCGCAGGGGTACCAGCTGCGGACACCGCAAGCTCCTCAATCGTTGAAAATCCGCCGTTCACGGCAAAAACGTCGCCCAGCTGATCCACCGCTATCTGAGTGGGAGTCGTCGGCAAGGAAGGTAAAAGTGTGTAAGTCGTCCCGCCAATCGACTCTAAAAGATTGTCACCGCTGGCCGTGTATACATTCCCCCCCCCATCCAGGGCCACACTTGCCGGCGAAATCGAGTTGAAGACGGCATTCGTCGTGGGCGCGACGCTTAAGCCGCCTGACGATGCATTGTCCACGGCCAGCACCGATCCGGTCACCGTTCCGCCCAGGCTTATGGTTGCGGAGGCGTTTTCCCATGTTCCGGCTGGCAGCGCAACGGTCAACGCTGCCGACCGCTGACCGCTCGCTATTGGGGTATCCGTAACCGTCAGCTTGCAATCCACGGAATTGTCCGCATTCTGCACGCAGGACGGTGCAGCCGCGCTTATCGTATCCAAGGTCGCTGTCAGCGTTGCACTGGACCCGGCGACAGCCGCGGATGAGGACTCCGGCAAGTGAAGATCGAACGTCTGGATGAGCGCTGTGCCCAAAATCTGCCCGGCAAAACCCTGCGCCAGCACCTTGCGCACCAGCATGGTACCGGTCGAGTCGTACATATACAGGTTGCCTTGTCCGTCGACGGCAATGCCCAGGCCATTGCTATTTGCAAACGGCGCGTAGGAGGTGGCCGAGGCGGAGACCGGGCATCCGTCGCTATAGGCGCTCAGAGACTTCTGCCCGGAGCTTCCGTTGCAGAAGTTGCCCGCGGTTTCAGTTGTTCCAGATGCGAGAAGTGTTCGGATATACCCCGTGTCGATGTCGAAAAACAGCACTTTGGTGCCATCGCCGACGTAGATATTGCCCCGTGGGCTGACGTTCACCTTGAAAATTGTCGTATCCAGGGCGGTTCTGCTGTTGCCAAGCGCCGGCGTGCTGGATACTGCTCCGGTGGCGCCGCCTCCCGCAAGCATATAGACGAAGCCCGCTTGCGGCGTGATGCCTGGATTGTTGGCAACGATCGCCGCCTGCATGGCCGCGCCTGCCGTGCCTGATCCGCTCACAAAAAAGACGCGCAGGCCATGCGACGGATCGGTAAAGATCATGTTGCCTGCGGCATCGACAGCCACGCCCTGGACATAGCTGGTAGAAGCGTCCGAGACGGAACTGAAGTCCAGCGGGCATCCATCGCCATACGCATCCAGCGCGGTTCCGCTGTAAATGACCGATCTCACAGTTTCAGAACAAGTGGCGCCTTTCGTTGTCGCAGCCGTAACTGCTGGCGCGGTGGTCCCGCCGATATCGACGACCGTATACACATACCCAGCGGTCACCGACGCGTAATGCGCACCCAGCGCCGCATAGATTGGATTGTTGCCGCTGAAGTAGCTGGAGGTCAGCGGGCCTACCACCACGCGGAAGCGATACGTTGCGGTTTCGGCATAATAGACATTTCCATACATATCCGCGGTCACGCCGCGCGGAGTATTGATCCCGCCCAACGACGTTGAGCAGGTGCCGGAGTTCTTGAAAGCAGTAAGAGAGTTAGCGAGCGTCGAGAACCCGGGGGTATTGTCCAGACCAGATTCGGTGGTACCGCTGGCGGTAAGAGATGGCGCGCAACCAGCCGCTATCCCCATGTAGCCAACCTGGATCTGAATTGGGTTCGAGGCCGAAGGCGAAGGCGTTCCGGTAACGCAGAGCGGCGAGGCTGTGCGGCAGATGATGTGAACAAGATGATCGCTGTAGCCGGGCAGCAGAATATTGCCGTAGGGGTCCATGCCAATGCCGCGCTCTCCGGCAGTTAGCGTCTGCGTAGCTGCCAGACAACCGTCGCCGGTCGAGTCCAGCTTGCCGGCGCAGGCCGTACCGAGGCCCGCCAGCTTGGTCATGATTCCCGTGGAGGGATTGATCAGGTGGATGATGTTGTCGACATCGTCGGCGACAAGGACATTGCCGAATGAGTCCACCTGCACACCGCCGCGCCCGGCCGCGCCAAAGATGCCGTTGACAGCCAGACATCCGTCCCCGAACGCATCCGTGGACACCACACCTGTCGCCAGACCTGGGCACTGCGTCCCGGCCGTGGCCGGCATGGGCGTGAGTCCGCCAATCGTCGTCATTGTGTAAGGCAGCGCGACAGGAGTCTGCGCTTCTGCGTTAGGCAGCAAGGACAGGCATAGTACAGGCAGGATTGCGGCAGCAAGGCAAATTCGAGGCAGCATGACAAATCTCCGGGAGCAACTCTTGGCTGATTTGAGAATTTTGAGGGCTCGACAACGCAGCATCCGTAATAATACTTTGGCTAACAAGTGTGGTCAGACCTCTTGACCGCACAGAATTATCCGATACGCCCTGCAGGTGTCAATGAAATAAATTGTTCTGGATCGCTAAGGACTGATAAGATGCATATAAATCAAATGGTTGTAACGTTTTGTTCCGCGGCGTGGAGATGGTGTCTTCGGCCTGGTGTGGTCGTGCCATCCAACGACCTCTTTCTGTTTCGCGACAAATAAGCGCCCGGCAAACGGATCTTCGTTCATTGTTACGATTTCCCAATCCCGAATGGGGTGCATCCAATTTGCGCCAGCCCATGGCTGAAGCCGTCGATTGACTTCACCGGTTGGAACATAGCACAAGGCACGGCGATATTGCATCCTCATCCAGGAGGATGCAGGAAACTAGCGGCAAGATTTGCAGAGGCGCTTCATGTTCGTTTTCCAGGGGAGAATTTCGAGAAGAACTGCTGGATGACGGTTACTCCCGGTCTCAACCGGTCGGGCTGATACCATTCCTCTTTCCCTTCCAGGCAAAAAGCATCAAATCCGCTCAGGTGTGGAAAAATGGACTAGACTCCATAGGGGAGGCAGAAACGGGGGATGAGCGATGTTTGATCTGGGCAGAAAGGTAGTAGTAATCACAGACAACGCGATCACCTTCGACGGCACCATTGTGGGCAGAGCCAAGGGCGACAACGGGCCGGGAGCCTACAGGATAGCCCTGAAAGATAGCGACCCAGAGGACCCCGGCGAATGGCACAAGGCTTGCAATGTTTTTGTACCGGAACAGACGGCGGCCGAGGCGCGGGAGTCCTGGGACGGCTTTTTGAATGGATAGCCAGCGCGGCCTGGCCCGCTTCGTTGATCGCCAATTGTTGCTGGCGCTATCTGCCGGCTGGGTACAGCACCGATTGGATGGCGTCGAGATAAGCGAGGCCGTTTTCGGAATCAGGCTCAACATAGTTGCCTTCGGCCCACTCGTTCCATGCCTTCAGCAAGACGATGCGCCTCTGCTCCGGCTTACCTGAGACTCTGTCGATCGCTTTTTGCAAGTATGCCTTGAACGGTTCTGGAGTATCCCCCTCAAAAGCGACACCCTGATAGCCGCAGCGCGGGGTATTGTCCCAGCCCGGCAACACGCTGGGCTGGCAGCGTTCGGCGAGCGGCAGATCCCGAGGCGCACGAGCGACGACATCGGCGTTTTGAATGCGCGTCGGCCGCTTCCATCGCTTGCTCTTCAGCTTTGTTGAGCCGCCAGCCGAAGTTCAGTTCCCGAACGCGGCGGGCATGCGCCTTATGCCGTCAAGGATATCCCGATCATCGTCTACAAACAAAATCTCCTCAAGTGAGTGCCTGTTCACGCGGGCTGTACATTGCTCCCGACCGGCTCGACCGCAGGCGATTGCCCGCTGGCTACGAGGCACAGTTGAAGAATCAGAAACACCGCAATGATGGACAAGGAAAACTTGAGGCGCAACGCAGCAGAGAGCGGCAAGCGGGTAGTAGGCACAGGAACAACCTTTCGTCTGAGCTTGGGAGAACAATCAAACAAAACGCTTTGCACAGCAAATCGGCTTACTCAACCGAGAGCTGCTCAGGGCAAGTATAGTTGGGTCAAAAGGTGCATTTGGATTCGACTAGAATCTATCCGATCACCCTGGCCTTGTCAACGCGGAATTCCGTTTCTCAACGAATCATTTTGCGGACAACAACCAGGTAACCTGTTTTATTAACTCCTTAAGCAATATGCAGCGTCGTGACGCGCAATGCAGAATTGGGCGATTGGATATGCCTCAACATGAAGGAGATTCACGCCGTTGTTCGGCGTAAGTAGCGGCGAAGAAACCGCTCAACAGCGAGGCCGAGTAAGCCAAAGCGTTCGGGACTACGACAGCCTTCCCCGGTTCGCTCTATTCAATGCTTCTATTTGCAGCACAGCCCAGCGCTTTCTGGCGGACTCAGCAAGGCGGGCGCGGGTCTCTGGGGAGAAATAGCGCTTCTTCTTCCGTGTTGGGACCTTCGGAGTGTCCGGCAGAACTTTTGCCGGCCGCCCAGCTTTCCGTGAAGCGGCACCGACCACAGAAATAGCTGCAAGGAGCGAGCGGGCCTGTTTGAGTGTCGCGATCTCCGCATCAATGAGTGCAATAATCTCTTTCAAAGCCATACAGGGATTATAGCTCTGGCAAGCCGCGCGGCTCCACGCCTGCTTCCTTTTCTCCGGCCCTTGTACAGTTACTTGTCGCGAAGAGTGGGTCCGCGCAAGCGCGCAACTCTTGAACCGAGTGGGAACAGCGCGCAGTTTCTCCCCGTCGGGCGTGCAGCGGAAGACGCGCTGCGGCCACCGTGAGGTCGCTCCATACACAACGGATATTGACTTGTGGAAAAGGATGACGGATCGGCTTTTGAATCCGCGAGCACCCGAAGGGATGGGTCTGCGTGGAGGCATTTGTCAATTGATCGACGTTGCTCAATCGTTCGCGGCGCTGAACGAGCCGCTGAGCTACCTGCCGCCTCTCTCCTGCTGGCATTGGCGCGGATTCGCCAGACGTTGAAGAAGTAGCAAGGCGTGTTGCATCTCCCCGTCCATGAATTGGACGGATATGCCTTGTTGCGCCGCAACCTTCGTGACCATCCGCTTCCACTCCACGGTCCCATCGTAAGCGATGCGCGATCCGAATTGATGGATGGCAATCTCCAAACCGAACCTCTTTCAGCGGTCCACAGTCTTGGAACAGGCATCTTCGACGATGGATCCGCGCATTGACGGGCGAAGAGCGGGTCACTGTGTGGCTGATGGCCCGCACGGGAACTATCCCGACTACTTGGAACTTACAGGTAGTCGGCTAACAGGCCAGTCGTGAACGGTGGAGTACGTATGTTATCAGCGGAGTACAGAGGATAACGGAGGAAAACTCGGAGTCCTTTCGGCGCTCAATTGGACCAAATTCTGGACCACGTCCGGTTCTGTAAACCTGATCGTGGAGGAACCGGAAATTCCTGCCGTCCTACGCATCGGCCGCGAACTGAGGCAAGCTGTCGGGGGCGACGGTCTCAGACTCGGGACTTCTGCCGTGACTCTAGCGCAAGCTCGCGGAACTCGGCAAACTTGGGCAAAACTCCCAGCGCTTCAAGGTTAGCCCGGTCGGACTCCTCCATTTCAGCTCCGATTGAATCCAGCGGATGAACTTCCAGTTCATGGTCCAAAAGGTCGGCAACATATACGGCCGCTGTGCAATCGAAACTGGAGTTCAAAATGCGGGTGGGATGGTGGTGGTGCGCGATGGCCTCGACGGCAAGGCTGGGGATGCCCCACAACCCCAGCAGGTACGCGCCTATCTCGGCGTGAGAGGTTCCCTTCTCCCCCCGGTTCGCAAGCTCACAGTCACTTGGCAATGAAACCGGATGTACCACTGTAAGAGGGGGACAGAATGATTCTCCTGCTGCGCAACGAGCCGCAAACGTTTTTGGGAAGAAACAGCTGTGATGTTGGCTCAGACAAAACGACATAACCGTGCGGTGCATCCTGGAGAAAAGCCAGATAAAGGGCACGAGGGAAGAAGAGTTGTTTGCGCTGACTTGCAGATAATTTCGCCGGCACTTCGCTCAGTGGGCTTGGTAAATCCGCACGTAATTCAAATGCAACTCAACCAATGAGGTATGAGATGCCGAGAAAGATTCTGAGACTGCCAGTCGTATTGGATCGCACTGGTCTTTCACGCAGTACCGCTTATCAGCGTGTCACCGAAGGGAAATTCCCAAAGCCAGTTTCGCTTGGGGCCAGGGCTGTCGGATGGATTGAAGCAGAGGTCGAGGAGTGGATTGCCTGCCAGATAGAGGTCAGTCGGGAACTCTACGGCCAGAGAGTTGGCGTGAATCGTTCGTCGTCAAGATGACCCCGGAACATGATTCGACCTTGGCACCCATCTGAGATTGGATTGCAGGGCATGGCCTGACTCTCTGTATGCCGAGTTGACCGAATGACTATGCCGCAGTTCCACGGAAGGGCAATACCTTGCCGCCGCGCTGGGTCCGTTCCAGAAAATCCGCCCAGTCCTGCATCATCTTGGCGCGTGGCTCCAGATAGAGGGCGTGGTTGTATGCAGCGCTCACCGCATTCCGGGGAGCGTGAGCAAGCTGCAATTCGATATGGTCATGCGCGTATCCCTGCTCGTGCAGGATGGTGGATGCCAGACCTCGGAAGCCGTGGCCGGTCATGCGGCCCTTGTAGCCCATGCGTTTTAACGCTGCCAGAATGGTGTTGTTGCTCATCGGATTGGCCGGGTTGAGGTCGCCGGGAAATAGCCATTCGTTGCATCCAGTGAAATCGCGCAACATCTCCAGCACTTCCAATGCCTGCCTTGCCAGCGGCACAATGTGCGGAGTGCGCATCTTCATCCGCTCGGCGGGTATGTCCCAGCGGGCATTCTCCAGGTCAAATTCCTGCCACTTGGCTTCGATCAATTCAGTGGTACGCACAAAGGTCATGGACATCAGCTTCATTGCCAACCGTGTGACCTGCTTTCCCTGATAAACCTCGATGCGTCTGAGCAGGGTTGGCAACTCCCTGGCATCAACGCGGGCATAGTTGGTTTTTGGAATGGATTTCAGAATGTCGCTGGGGCGAATCTCCGTGGCCGGGTTGCGTTTGGCAAATCCGTGGGCGATACCGAAGCGAAACACCTGCCCCACCGTCTCCAGAGCGCGTTTGGCAATATCCCGTGCGCCGCGATCCTGAATCGCGTTGGCCATCGCCACTAATTCCGGTGCCTCGATCTCTGCAATAGGCCGCGCACCGAGGCATGGCAGAATATCGGACGCCATGCGCCGCCGGACCGAGTCCACATGGCGTGGGCTTTTCCCCTCCTGCCAATGCTCCAGCCACTGTGCGGTTATGCTCTGGAAGGAGTTCTCGATCGCGATTTTCTCTGCGGTCTTCTCAGCCTTCCGCTGCGCCATCGGGTCAACGCCAGTTGCCAGCAGCTTCCGTGCCTCGGCGTGGCGCTCACGGGCCAACGCCAGGGAGACATCTGGATATTTGCCGAGGGACATCAGCTTTTCCTTGCCCTCAAACCGATAGGACCAGCGCCATAGTTTCCCGCCGGTCGGCTTGACCCAGAGGTAAAGGCCGCCTCCATCGCCAAGGCTGTATGCTTTTTCCGCCGCTTTGGACCGTTTGATCTCCGTATCTGTCAGTCCGGCCATGCCCGTTCCTCCCCGCTCAAGAAAAGTACACCCACTTAAAAAACAGAATACACCCAAAAGTACACCCGTCAAAACACGGCTGCACCTGGATGCATCTGGACACAGAAAGACGTAAAGCCTAGCATTTGCTAGGCTTTACGTCTT